>Ga0055584_100002658_pt1 | contig 17645 bp, 15 predicted proteins | sample OSDHelmetaG_FD_58716 | JGI IMG/M metagenome (GOLD analysis project Ga0055584, IMG submission 58716) | Pelagic marine sediment microbial communities from the LTER site Helgoland, North Sea, for post-phytoplankton bloom and carbon turnover... | ecosystem: Environmental > Aquatic > Marine >... | reverse complement strand
CCGGCCTGGAGTTGATCGGTAGCGACAGCGACGCTGCTGATGCCGAGGCCATCGTCATTTCCGCCGAGGCCTTGACGGCTCTGGGTGTACAGGGCCTCACCGTCGATCTGAGCCTGCCGCTTTTGGCACCGGCCATCCTCCCTGCCCTATCCCAAGACGGAGCCCTCTCTGGCGAGCTGCGAGAGGCGTTGAACCGCAAGGACCAAGCATCAATTGAACGGTTAACCGGCGACGCCGCACCACTCCTGACGCAAGTTATGGCCACGGCAGGGCCTGCTGCGGAAGCGTTGGACAGGCTTTCAGCGCTGCCTCTTCCCGATGCAGCTAGGCAGGTATTGGCACCAGCACAGACGTTATTGCCGCTTCTGATGGCTAGCCTTCCAGACCTCGTCGTGACGCTCGACCCGGTGGAGCATCGTGGCTTTGAGTATCACAGCGGCATCAGTTTCTCGCTGTTTGCCCGCGGCTTGCATGGTGAGTTAGGCCGCGGCGGTCGCTATTGGGCGACGGCCCCTGGCTTTTCCGGTGAGACGGCGACCGGTGCCACCTTGTATCTGGACATGGTGATGCGCGCGTTGGAGCCAGCGGCAAAAACCAACCGCCTCTACCTACCGACCGGTACCAGCCCAGCCGAACGCAGGAAGTTGCAGAGCGAAGGGTGGTGGACCGTCGCAAGTTTGGAAGCGTCCAGCAACGCTGCAACCGAAGCAAAACGCCTAGGCTGCAGCCATGTTTGGCAAGCGGGGGCGGCAGTCAGCGTCGCATAAGCGACGCGACAGCGCCTCCGAAACACCTACGCAAAATCGCTAGCGAGAGCGGCCCGTGTTCCCTCTGGCACGACGGCGATGTGGCCGTAATGTTCATGGGCAACGCCAACCAAGACCTGAGTGCCGGGCGTTTTGAATAGGGCAATTTGCGCATCCGTAAAATCAAAATGCACGAACTGCACCGATGAAGCCTTGCCGTCCGCAGACGTGCGATCAGCGTCGGTCTCCGCCCTACTCATGATGCGTTCGCCGCCGATCTCAATGAACATAGTGTCCTCAACGCCGCCCAGGCGGTTCAGCACGGACTTGCGGCGAATTTCATCGTCGATCTCGAACATCACCGTCGCGATCAGTTCTTTGCCCTGCGGCACCAGCGGGTTGTAGGCTTCGAGCTCGTCTGGAATTTGCGCTTCCCCGCCCTTCTCAATTGCCAACATCTCGTGGACCTGGTGCCACATAGTGTCATAGCTCTCAAAATAGAAAGTGCAGAAAGGCCCGACCTCCATGCGGCGGGATTTTTTCAGCGCCGACATCTCTGTGCGCTTCTGCTTGCGAATAAGCTCATAGTCGGCCAGCGCCATAAGGTCAGCGCGCGTGATCTCAGTCCGCGACATGATTGCGGTTACCTTCTTTAACAATAACGGATTTAGGCTAGCCCATAGGCGCGGGCAAACAACTCAACCGGATGCGGCGCATCTTCAACACGGGCTCCAGCCTCGATAAGGCCCATACCTTGTGCAATGTGCATGCCAGCAAGCGGGCATTCGGACACGACATAGTGCTTACCAGCGGCCTCTTTGGCATTCTTAACAGCGGCCCGCGCTACCGGTTTCCCGACTTTGTGCCCCACCTCATAGTTGTCTTTCATGATGCCCCAAGAGCCACCATGACCGGAGCAACGCTCCACAACTTTCAGGTCAATATTGGGGATAAAGCGCAATAGCTCGGCTGCTTTCTGACCCATATTTTGCGCCCGCGCATGGCAAGCGATGTGAACGGTCACGCTGCCATCCAGCGGCTTCAAGCCATCGGCCAGACCTTCGTTCTTGGCGATATCAACGATGTACTCGCTGATGTCTTTGGTCGCCGCAGACAAGGCTTTAACGTTCTCATCATCTGGCACAATCAGCGGCCATTCAAACTTCAGCATCAGGGCGCATGATGGCACCAGCGCGATTATCGGCAGGCCCGCGTCTACCTGAGGGCGGAGCTGAGCCGCAACCTTGCGCGCCCGGTCAGCCACATTCTTGATATCACCCTGCTCCAATTGTGGCATGCCACAGCACATTGGATAGATCAGTTCCGCATCGACGCCGTTTTGCGCCAGGATCGCAAGGGCCGCCGTACCGGTCTCAGTCCGGTTGTGCTCCGCAAAGCAAGTGGCAAACACCAACGCCTTGCGCGCTGCGGCCGGTGCTGACGTATTGCGCACCGGCGGCTGAGACTTGGTTTGAGACGACAGCGATTTTGCAGCGAATGTTGGCAATGCCGCGTCACGATGAACGCCAAGAGTCTTTTCCATCAAAGGCCGGGTCAGGTTGTTGCCTTCCTTGCTGGCCCAATTGCAGAGACCGGGTGCCAACCGCGCCATGCTGGCATTGCGGTCAGTCTGGGTCAGTTGTTTGGTGCCGAAATCAGCGCCATCCTTCTGAAACTCAGCTGCCCGATAGCGCAACATCAGATGCGGGAAATCCAGATTGAACTCATGCGGTGGCACATACGGGCACTTTGTCATGTAGCACATGTCGCAAAGCGTGCAGGCATCAATGACCGGCTTGAAATCCTTGCTGTCCACCGTGTCGAGCTCAAACGACGGCGCTTCATCGATCAGATCGAACAGCTTTGGGAAGGAGTCGCAGAGGTTGAAGCAGCGGCGGCAGCCATGACAAATATCGAACACCCGACGCAACTCCGCATCAATCGACGCGGGATCGGTAAAGTCTGGTTCGTTCCAGGGGATGGGGTGACGGATCGGGGCTTCCAAGCTGCCTTCAGCCATAGCCAACTCCTATTCGGCACGCCAATACATGCCGGTTACGATCAGAATAATCAAACAAATGCGGGGGAAGCGATGGAGCGCCGGCAATATCGACGCTCCATCTTTCAGAATAGCTGAGGCGAGGCTTAGAGCTCGTCTAGGGCTTTCTGGAAACGACCAGCATGGCTACGCTCAGCCTTTGCCAGGGTCTCAAACCAATCAGCGATCTCGTCCAAGCCTTCTTCGCGAGCTGTGCGCGCCATGCCCGGGTACATATCTGTGTACTCGTGGGTTTCGCCAGCGACAGCGGCGCTCAAGTTTTTGTCGGTGGAACCGATCGGCAGGCCCGTGGCCGGATCACCAGTTTCCTCAAGGAACTCCAGATGGCCGTGTGCGTGGCCCGTCTCACCCTCAGCGGTGGAGCGGAAAACGGCGGCGACATCATTGTAGCCTTCGATGTCTGCTTTCTGTGCGAAGTACAGATAACGACGGTTGGCCTGGGATTCACCGGCAAACGCGGCTTTCAAATTGTCTTCGGTCTTGGTGCCCTTGAGAGCCATGATGACCTTCCTCCGAGAAAGATGGGAAAACTTGTGTGATGCCGGAGCCCATCCCCGTCACCTGGGCCGATTGTGGTGCCTTGCTGTCCGTTTGTCAAGTTTAGAATATTTCTAAAATATTCGATAACTTACTGATACCTACCTAGTCGTTGCGCACGCGCACGACGATATCGACGCGGTCAATTTGCGTGCCTAACGGCGGACTAGGCAGGCTGGCTACATTAATAAGCTCAGCCGGGATGTCCGTCAGTTCGCCGCGCTCAACGTTGAAGAAGTGGTGGTGCGAACCGGTATTGGTGTCGAAATAAGATCGCCCCGGATCGACAACAACTTCGCGCAGCAAGCCAGCTTCACAAAATTGGTGCAAAGTATTGTAGACGGTCGCCAGGGAGACGGAGAGTCCGGCATTCTCGGCTTCCAGATGCAACTGGTCAGCTGTGATATGACGTTGTTGGTCACCGGAAAACAACAACCGGCCCAACCCCATCCGTTGCCGCGTCGGACGCAAATTCGCGTTTCGAAGCTGCTCTATGATACTGCTGTATGATCGGTCGGTCATTGCCATTCCCTATCGTTGCCGGTCAAAAGTACAATTTAAACTGCACTCTGTGAGCCTCAGTATATATACGAGGCCCACCACCACTGCAAAACGAGACAGCGCAAACAGTGACCGCCGTCACAAACTTAGTTTAAGCGCCGCTTTTGATGCGGTCTACCAACTCTTTAACTGTTGGGACAAAACCATTGGCGTAGTACGGGTCTGATGCGAACCGATAAGCGTTATGACCAGCAAACATCAACTGAGTATCAGGCTCAACGCCATGAGCAATGTTCTGCAATGTCTTTTGAATACAATAAGATCGCGGGTCCGTCTTACGACCAGTGGTACCCGCCTCTGATTCCGACCAGTTCGAGAAGCGACAAGCCGACAGGCAACCCATGCATTCAATCTGATGGGTCAGAATTTGGTTCCGCGATTCCATGGAGACAAATATCAGTGTCGAATCCGGAGTTCGCATAGCCTCTGCAAAGCCATCTGCCTTCCAGCCCTCTGCCCGATGCAACTCCTCGCCCGTCAAATAGACCTTGCGCCCGCGCGGCCCCATCGGGAATGGCGTGTCATGCTCGCCCACCGGTTCGCTGGAGAAGGCAATTTGCCGTTCGTTGCGCTGCCGCAACTCCTCAATAAAATCATTGCGGACGGCAGACGAATAGAAACCCGTCGGGCTGTAACGATTTAGGAAGACGTCGCCTTCCTCTAAGGTCAGCAGCCGCTGTTTCCACTCATTAGAAATAGGACTTTCCTCGGTCAACAACGGCCGTGTTCCGAACTGGAAGGCGACCGGCGCAAGCTCTGGATCATCAATCCAATCGGCCCATTCATCCAGACGCCAGACACCGCCAGCCATCACGACCGGTACGTCATTCAATCCAACCTGGTTCATCAGCTTCCGCAGCTCGCGAACACGCGGTTTGGGGTCCTCTGGCTTTTCTGGATCTTCACTGTTCGACAGGCCATTGTGACCACCGGCGCGCCAGGGATCTTCGTAAACGACACCCCCCAACCATTCCGGGAACTTGTGATAGGCTCGCTTCCACAACGCGCGGAAAGCACGAGCTGACGAGACAATCGGGTAATAGTAGACGCCGTACGAGGCCGTGATTTCCGCAACCTTATACGGCATGCCGGCACCGCAGGTTACGCCATCGATCAAACCATGGGCACCCTGCAAAGCACCGTGCAGCACCCGCTCTGCTCCGCCCATTTCCCACAAAATATTCATGTGGATGGGGCCAGCCCCATTGGAAATTTCATAAGCGGTACGGGCTTGAAAGATCGCACCACGCACCGCATGGGCGATCAGTTCATCGTGTCGGTCGCGCCGGGTTCTGCCCAGATAATCCTGGAAAACCATTTCCCCGTCGTCATCGCGGGAGTCCGCGTTAACACCAGAGAATGTGCCTGCTCCGCCGGTGGCTGCCCACGCGCCGGAGCTTTCACCGTTGGACACCGCAATACCTTTGCCCCCCTCGATGAGAGGGAGAGCATCGCGGCCGGAAATCCGCATCTGGTTCAGCACAAAGCCCATGAGGGCGCGACCCTTTCGAGAGCGTGTAGCTTAAGAGTCTGCTTGAGCAGAGATCTCTTCGCCGGTTTCTTGATTGACGACTTTCATCGAGAGCTTGATCTTGCCGCGATCATCAATGGCAAGGCATTTCACCTTAACCATCTGACCTTCGCTAACAACATCGCCAACCGTGTTCACGCGCTCGTTCTTCAACTCGCTGATATGGACCAAGCCATCGCGCGGGCCGAGGAAGTTCACGAATGCACCAAAGTCCATGATCTTGACGACCTTACCGTCATAGATCTCACCAACTTCCGGCTCCGCGACGATGCCACGAATCCAATCGATAGCGCGCTGAGCCGAGTCGGGATCCGTGCTGGCGATCTTGACGGTGCCATCATCGTCGATATCGACCTTCGCGCCGGTTTCGGCGACGATTTCGCGAATGACCTTGCCACCGGTGCCAATGATGTCGCGGATCTTATCCTTCGGCACCTTCATCGTGGTGATGCGCGGTGCGTTCTGGCTGACCTCGGTGCGAGCATTGCCAATGGCGCGCTCCATCTCACCCAAGATGTGGATGCGACCATCACGGGCCTGCTTCAAGGCTACCTGCATGATCTCCTCAGTGATTGAGGTGATCTTGATGTCCATCTGCAGGGAGGTTACGCCAACTTCGGTACCAGCCACTTTGAAGTCCATATCGCCCAGGTGATCTTCATCACCAAGGATATCGGACAGCACAGCATAGCGGTCGCCTTCCTTGATCAGGCCCATGGCGATACCAGCCACCGGACGCTTCAACGGCACACCAGCATCCATTAGCGCCAGGGAGCCACCGCAGACAGTCGCCATCGAGGACGAACCGTTCGACTCGGTGATCTCCGACACCACACGCATGGTGTAAGGGAAGTCTTCCTTTGACGGCAGCAGCGGGCGAATTGCGCGCCACGCCAGCTTACCATGGCCGATCTCACGACGGCCCGGCGGGCCAAAACGACCAGCTTCACCCACAGAGTAGGGAGGGAAGTTGTAGTGCAGCAGGAAGTGCTCGCGATACTCGCCGGCTAGGGCGTCCATCATCTGCTCGTCCTGGGCGGTACCCAGCGTCGCAATCACCAGCGCTTGAGTCTCGCCACGGGTGAACAAGGAGGAGCCGTGAGCGCGCGGCAGCACGCCAACTTCCGGAACGATCGGGCGAATATCCACGGTGGTGCGGCCATCGATGCGCTTGCCAGTATCTAGGATACCGCCACGAACGATGTCACTTTCCAGCTCTTTGAACAAGCCGCCAGCGATCTCAAGATCGGCGTTTTCTGCGGCCAAAGTGGCCATTGCGCCGCTTTTCGCTGCAGCAACCGCATCCTGACGCTCAGCTTTAGCAGGAATTTGGTAGGCATTGCGGACACCATCAGCAGCCAATGCAGCCATGCGGGTGCGCACTGCGGCGACGCCATCAGCTTCGCCTGGCATGTTCCAAGGCTCTTTGGCAGATTCTTCAGCCAGATCGATAATGCAATCGATGACTGGCTGGAAGCCACGGTGGCCGAACATGACCGCCTCGAGCATACGCTCCTCAGACAGCTCTTGCGCTTCAGACTCAACCATCAACACACCGGCATTGGTACCAGCAACGATGAGATCAAGCTTAGACTCTTTCATCTGGTCGAGCGTTGGGTTCAGGACCAACTCGCCGTTGACCTCTCCGACGCGGGTGCCAGCGATCGGGCCCAGGAATGGGATGCCAGAAATGGTCAACGCCGCACTGGTGCCAATCATCGCAACCATGTCCGGATCCGTCTCCATATCATGCGCCAGCACGGTGCAGATGATCTGGGTTTCGTGGCGGAAGCCTTTGGCGAACAGCGGGCGGATCGGGCGATCGATCAGGCGAGAGGTCAGGACCTCTTTCTCGCTCGGCCGGGCTTCGCGCTTAAAAAAACCGCCGGGAATCTTGCCCGCAGCGTAGGTTTTTTCTTGGTAATGAACGCTCAGTGGGAAAAAATCGATGCCGGCACGAGGCTTTTTCTCGGCGACTGCGGTGCAAAGCACGGTGGTGCCGCCAAGAGAGATCAACACAGCGCCATCGGCCTGGCGGGCGATACGCCCAGTTTCCAAGATCAGCGGGCGACCTGCCCACATTATTTCTTTTCGTACGATATCAAACATGCGTTCTATATTCCTTACAGTCATCGACACCGGGCCCGGCCCGGTGTCGTTTTTGATTTAGCGGCGCAACTCAAGGCGAGAAATAAGGCTGCGGTAGCGTGCCTCTTCCTTGCGCCGCACGTAATCCAGTAGCGAGCGACGCTGCGCAACCAGCATCAGCAGGCCACGACGTGAGTGAACGTCCTTGTGATGCTCTTTCAGATGCTCTGTCAGGTTCTTGACGCGCTCCGTGATGATCGCGATCTGAACCTCCGGCGAACCGGTATCGCCCTCTTGCAGGCCGTACTCTTTGATCAACTCTTGCTTACGCTCAGGCGTGATCGACATCGTTTGCTCCTTCTGTGTTGGGAGAGGCCGTCGCAATTTCTTCACGAGGCGGCCGATGGATGATCCGCAGGGGTTTGGCTTGACCTTCCTCGAGGCGCACGAGCGCAACCGTAATATCATCACAGATAGCGCGAAGGACGTCGCCGTCCTCATATGCGTCTACCCGATCAGTATCACTTCTGCGGAACAGTGCCACGGGGCGGCCATGCCGAAGCCCTACGGCTTCGCTTCCGGAAACGGCCAGCGCCGGGATGTCGGCCAGCGCGGTCTCCACCGGAAGCAATTCTGGTGAATCTTGGCCTATATGACCGGTGTCTTCGAGTTTTGCTAGTGTGTGGGCCATATCTTCATGAAAAGGCCCAACGGCTATTCGACGCAGCGCAGTCACGTGGCCGACTGTACCCACAGCAACAGCGATATCGCGGGCGAGGCTGCGCATGTAAGAGCCCTTGCCACATTCGACCGCAAACACCGCGTGGTCAGCGTCTGGCATGGAATGCAAATCGAGTCGGTCGATCTGGATCGTCCGCGCTTCCAGCTGCACTTCCTGCTTTTCCCGCGCCAGGTCATAGGCGCGGACGCCATCGACTTTGATGGCTGAGAAAATTGGTGGAACCTGTTGGATTTGGCCGACGAATTGGGGAAGGGCTGCTTCAATGGCGGCCCTATCTGGTCGCACATCGCTGGTGGCAATCACCTCGCCCTCAGCATCGTCCGTATCCCGCGCCTCGCCCCATTGCACGGTGAAGCGGTAAATTTTCTGGCCATCCATGATATACGGAACGGTCTTTGTTCCTTCACCCAACGCTATCGGTAGCACACCAGTCGCCAAGGGATCGAGCGTGCCGCCATGGCCCGCCTTAGCCCCCTTTGCCAACCGCTTGATCGCGTTGCAAACCCCCGTTGAGGTGATGCCAGACGGCTTATCAACAATGAGCCAACCGTTAACGTTGGCTTTCGGCTTCCGCCGCCTGGGTGCCATTAATTTTGGCCCTTTGCCAATAGCTCATCAATACGTTCAGCCACGGAGAACGAGGTATCGGCCCTAAACGTCAGGTCCGGTGTGAATTTGGATTCCAACTTTGTGGCGATCTGCCCGCGCAAATAGCCACGCGCACGCTCTAGCGATTTCACCACAGCGTTTGCATCTAAGCCCCCCAAAGGAGTCACAAACACAGTCGCATTTTTGAGATCCGGCGAAGGCCGCACCTCTGTAATGGTGACATGGGCGTCGGCAAGCACGGGGTCGCGGAATTCACCGCGCGCCATGATCTCCGACAACGAATGGCGCAGCAATTCACCCATGCGCAATTGGCGCTGGGTCGGCCCCTGAGGGCCACCGCTGGATCCACGACGACCGCGAGTCATCGGCCGCCCTCCCCACCATCGGGGCTAAATGGTACGGGCAACCTCTTCCACCTCAAAACATTCGATAACGTCGCCGGCCTGCAGATCCTGATAGTTCTCAAAGGACATGCCACACTCGTTACCATCGCGCACTTCGTTGACGTCGTCCTTGAAGCGCCTGAGGGTCGAGAGCTTGCCTTCGTGAATGACCACATCGTCGCGCAGCAGACGCACACCTGAACCACGACGGACGACGCCGTCCGTGATACGGCAACCGGCGATCTTGCCAGTCTTGGTGATGTTGAAGACCTCGAGGATTTCCGCATTGCCAATCTGGGTCTCGCGGATCAACGGCGCCAACATATCGCTGAGCGCAGCTTTGATATCGTCGATCAATTCGTAGATGATCGAATAATACCGAATTTCCACACCATCCCGCGTTGCTAGCTCCCGCGCCTGCTTGTTCGCGCGCACGTTGAAGCCGACCACAAAACCAGTGGAAGCCGTAGCCAACGTAATATCCGACTCGTTGATGCCGCCGACACCTGCATGTAACACGCGGACAGCAACCTCATCATTGCCCATGCGCTCCAGCGCACCAACAATCGCTTCCTGACTGCCTTGCACGTCAGCTTTGATCACAATGCTCAATTCTTGAGTTTCGCCGGCCTTGAGACGATCGAACATCTGATCCAGAGAACCACGTGCCGTTGTAGCAGTGCGCTTGTCACGAACCATACGCGTACGGTATTCGGCGATTTCGCGAGCCCGGATTTCGTTCTCAACGACGACGGCTTCATCGCCCGCCATCGGCGTGCCTTGCAAACCAAGCACCTCAACTGGCATCGCGGGACCAGCTTCCTTAAGCTGTCGGCCACGCTCATCCGTCATGGCACGAACCTTGCCCCATTCACTGCCGACGACAATCGTGTCGCCAACACGCAATGTGCCACGCTGCACCAGGATCGTTGCGACGGAACCGCGGCCCCGGTCGAGCCGGGCTTCTACCACGATGCCATTAGCGGCGCGGTCGGGATTGGCCTTGAGGTCCAACACCTCAGACTGCAGCAGGATAGCCTCCTGCAATTCTTCCAGGCCGATCCGTTTGAGAGCTGACACGTGCACGAATTGGACGTCGCCGCCGAATTCCTCTGCCACAACTTCATGCCGCAGCAGGTCCTGCTTAACCCGCTCTGGATCAACATCGGGGCGGTCAATTTTATTAACAGCCACAATCATCGGCACGCCCGCCGCCTTGGCATGGGCGATAGCCTCAATCGTCTGTGGCTGCACGCTATCATCCGCAGCGACAACCAAAATGACCAAGTCAGTGACCGAGGCACCGCGACTACGCATTGCGCTAAACGCGGCGTGACCAGGTGTATCTAGGAAGGTGATCTTGTTGCCGGATGCCAGTTGCACCTGATAGGCGCCGATGTGCTGGGTGATGCCACCGGCCTCACCGCCTGCAACGTCGGTCGACCGCAAGGCATCAAGCAGTGAGGTCTTGCCGTGATCGACGTGGCCCATGATGGTCACTACTGGCGGACGCGGCAGCATATCTGCGGCGTCGTCCTGCGGACCGGCCAAGCCTTCCTCAATATCTGACTCAGCGACACGGCGCAGGTTGTGGCCGAATTCTTCGACAACCAGCTCAGCAGTATCAGCATCAATTGTTTGGCTCAGCGAGGCCATAACGCCCATTCGCATCAATGCCTTCACGACATCAGATGAGCGCTCCGCCATACGGTTGGCCAAGTCTTGGACGGTAATTACCTCTGGAATCACAACGTCGCGCACGATTTTCTGCTGCTCCCCGCCGGACTGGCGTTGACGTTGGCGTTCCCGCTCCCGAGCCCGACGGACTGAGGCGAGGCTGCGCTGCCTCTCCTCAACTGTCTCCTCGTCAAGCGCTTGGGTAATGGTCAGGCGGCCGGTACGGCGGCGTTGTTCTGTACGGTTCCGCGGCGTCGCCGGGCGTTTTACATCGCCACGACGGCTGCGTGCCTCTTCCTCTTCCAATGCCGCTGTGCGGTTGGTTGCGAAGCGCACGTTGGCACCCGCATCCTCCGGTGGCACAGCTGCCGGATCTGGCATGACATCGGGGACATCGCGGCCCTTAACGCGTTCGGCTTTGGTCTTGCGTCGTGGAGCAGCGTCGGCCTCATGCTTTGCAGCATCCTTGGCACGACGGGCAACATCCGCCTCAATCTTGCGGCGCTCTTCGCTCTCTGCCGCTTGCAGAGCGGCGAGTTCGATTTCTTCCTGCGTAGGCTCGCGCGAAACTTCAGGCTCGGGCGCTTCTACAGCAACCGGAGCAGCGTCCTCTAAAGCCGGCTTGCTGACGTCCGCTGCAGGTGCTTGTTCCGAAACAGGCTCCTCTGCGACAGCCGCTGCATCGACGGTCTGATCCGCCTCGGCCACAACGTCAGTCGCTTGCGGCGCTTCCTCTGCGGGTTCTTCAACGGGCTCAGGTTCGGCCGCTTTGGCTTCAGCGGCATCAATCGCGGCAGCCTCTTCAGCCTCACGACGCGCTCGGTCCTCAGCGGCCTGCAGACGGCGCTGCATCGCATCATCTGCGTTTGGCGCTGCGCTTTGAGCAGGTTCGGATTCAGCGGGCGTTTGCTGGTCTGCGCTACTCGCTTCCTTCTGCATGGATCGCAGTGCACGGATGCGGGCGGCGCGCTCTTCTTCGCTCAACGCGCCGGCATCACGACCGCCACGACCACCACCATCAGCGCCAGCACGTTTGCGCTTGACCTCAACAGTTACCGTTTTGGAGCGCCCGTGCGAGAAACTCTGTCGAATTTTGCCTGAGTCAGCCCCCTTCGAAAGACCTAACTTGCCTTTCGTCAGAGAAAGCTTTCCTGATTCGCGCTCGATCGTTTTATCCACCATGATCCGCTTATTGCTCTCCGCCGGCGCCGTGCTGCCGGCTGCCTATCAATCCTGCATAGCGTTGCGCATCCGCCAGGAAACGCTCGCCCAACTTACCTGGCATCAGCGCCAGATGTACCAGATGATCCCGACCGACGGACTCACCCAACTGACTGGCTGTAAACCAGTCTATCACTTCCAACTCACGCGCCAGGCCAGCCAGCTTGGCTTTGCCGTTCTCCGCGCCATCAGACGCCTCAATTAGCACTGCAACCTTACCGCGCGCCAGACTCTCCTTCACCTGGAAGAAGCCGATTTCCAATTGTCCGGCACCTCTGGCCAGCCCTAGCCAATGCAAGCAACGGGCCGTCAGTGTCGCTTCAAGAGTTGCCAAAAGTCCATCAGGCACCGTCGCCGGCCCGCGGGCCGCTTTGGCGAAGGCGTTCGTTTTAAGCGCCTTCTCGACGATGTCCCGATCTGCCGACAACCAATATCCGCGCCCTGGCAAGGTCTCGGCAAAATCCGGAACGACATTGTGATCTGGGTCCAATACGAATCGGATCAAGCCGTGGCGCGGACGGGGTTGACGGCTGACAATACACCGGCGTTTCGGCTCAGCTGCTGCTGTAGCCGACCGGTGCGTTGCTTTCGCCGTCGAGGTGTCGTCCGCTGCCAATGTCATACCAGTGCTTTGCCGCTCCTTATTCTGCCGCTTGCTCAGACGGGTCAGCCTCATCGGCGCCACCGTCTACAGCCTCATCTTCATCGAACCAATGTGCACGCGCTGCCATGATAATGGCATCCGCATCAGGCCCGCCAATTGGGCTGCTGTCAGCACCTAGACGCTGCGCAGCCTCTTCCATGCTGGCGATATCGTCGACAGTCGCGGTTTCAGTCGATGGGTTGACGATATAGCGCAATTCATCGCTGGCGAGGTCGGCCAAATCGTCGAGTGTCGTCACTTCAGCTTCGCCCAAGCGGACCAACATGGCCAACGTCAAGCCTTCGACTTCCAACAGATCATCGGCGATTTTCAGTTCCGCAACACGCTGCGTCAGGCGCTCCTGCTCTGCCAGGACAAAGTCCTGAGCACGGCGTTGCAACTCTTCCGCGATTTCCTCGTCGAAACCCTCGATTTCCGTCAATTCTTCAACGTCGGAAAACGCTATTTCCTCGACCGAAGCAAAGCCTTCTGCCACCAGCAGATGGGCGATCACGTCATCGACATCCAACTTCTCGATAAAGGCCTGGGTGCGCAGTCGGATCTCTTCCTGGCGGCGCTCCGATTCCTGGGCCTCTGTCATAATATCGATAGACCAGCCGGTCAGCTGGCTTGCCAACCGCACGTTTTGGCCACGACGGCCAATGGCGAGGCTGAGTTGATCATCCGGAACAACAACCTCAATCCGGTTGTCCTCCTCATCAATCACAACCTTGGCGGCTTCCGCCGGGGCCAATGCGTTAACAACGAAGGTCGCCGGGTCATCGGACCACGGGATAATATCAACGCGCTCGCCCTGCAGCTCATTCACCACCGCATGAACACGGCTGCCACGCATGCCAACGCAGGCGCCGACTGGATCAATGGAGGAATCGTTCGACAGAACGGCAATCTTGGCACGGCTGCCCGGGTCACGGGCGGCGCCTTTGATCTCGATGATACCGTCGTAGATTTCGGGCACTTCCTGCGCAAACAGGCACCGCACGAAGTCCGGTTTGGTCCGAGACAAGAAAATCTGAGGACCGCGTGATTCATCCCGCACGTCGAAAATCAAGGCGCGGACACGGTCATTACGGCGGAAATGCTCGCGCGGGATAATCTCATCACGGCGCAATATGGCTTCGGCGCGACCCAAATCGACGATAACGTTGCCGAACTCAACCCGCTTAACGACGCCATTAACGATCTCGCCAACACGGCCAATGTATTCCTGATACTGCCGCAGCCGCTCGGCTTCACGCACCCGCTGGACAATCACCTGCTTGGCGGTTTGTGCAGCTATGCGGCCAAAGTCCACTGGCGGCAGGTGGTCGGTAAGAAACTCACCGACTTCGGCATCTTTCTTTTCACGCTGAGCAACACTCAGCGGCATCTGAACGGCTTCGTTCTCGATATCAACGCCATCGGCCACGACCTCTCGATAGCGGGTCAGCCGTATATCGCCCGTCCGACGATCCACTTCGGCACGAATATCGTGTTCAAGACCGTATTTGAAACGTCCAGCGCGCTGGATGGCTTGCTCCATCGCATCCAGCACTTCCTCGCGATCGATACCTTTCTCGCGGGCAGCAGCTTCCGCCACTTGCAAGAGTTCGGCGCCGAGAATTTGCACCATCGCTAAACCACTCCCTCATCCGCCGACGTTTCAGTCGACTCTGCCGCTTGGTGTGCGGCGATCAATGCATCGGTCAATACGAGCTTGGCTGATTGAATAACGGTGAGTGGCAACTCCACCGTCTCTCCGTCAACATCCAGACAAACACTCTCTGCCTCGTTCAGGCCCAATAGCAGCCCCTTATAACGGCGGCGGCCATCGCGATTCTCTTCTAGTTCCACCTTTGCCTCAAAGCCGGCAAAGCGCACAAAATCTTCCGGGCGCGTCAACGGCCGGTCAATGCCAGGCGAGGACACCTCCAGCGCGTAAGCACCAACAATCGGGTCAAAAACATCCAACACCGGGGACAGCGCTCGACTCACGGCTGCGCAATCGTCCACGTTGACATCGCTGCCATCCTCGCGCTCGATCATCACCTGCAGAACTTGCCGTCGCCCACCATAGAACTTTACCCGCACCAGAGTACAACCCAGTGCAGTGATTTGCGGTTCAATGGCAGTTTCGATTTTTCGTGGTCCGCGTTCCACTCAGACTCCCGTCCGCCCAACGCCCTAAAGGCTCAGCACGGCTGCTATCTAAAGGCTACTAACAAAACAGGGCGGGACCCATAGGGACCCACCCTCTCCATTGCTCATACAGAGAGCACTATCAATCAAATGACAGTGGCAGACAAATACCCGGTATGGCCAGAAAATTCAAGCAAAATCGGACATGTGCCGCCGTTGCAAGGACAAGTAAGTCGAATGACGGCCCGCTTCTAGGCCCTTGGTCTCAAAACGGGTTCCAGGCCAGTCATCTGGCCGCACGCGCCAATCGTCCGCGCACGCCGGGCTCCAATCAAAATCAGGGTGCCGCCGCAAGACACGCAGCATCCACACCAGGTAATCTTGCACATCTGTTGCGACGCGCAATTCGGATCCCTGCGGCATCAATCGGCCGAGTTGATCCAGAACCTGCGTGTTAACGATTCGTCGGCGCCAATGGCGGCGTTTCGGCCATGGGTCCGGAAAAAGAACAAACGCCCGGTCGATCGAACCTGGCGCCAATTGCTCCAACAGCAGCCGAACGTCGTCATCCAGCACCCGGATATTCTGTAAGCCCTGCTCAAAAGCAGCCGCCACTAATGACGCCATGCCATTTACGAACGGCTCGACGGCGATATAGCCAATGTCTGGGTTCTGTGCAGCTTGCCAAACCGCATGCATGCCATCGCCGGACCCAATCTCTAACCAGACCTCCCTCACGGGATGATCGAACAGAGTGAGGGGATCCAACGGTGCGGATGCTGTCAGCGGGACGCGCAAGCGTGGCAATAACTCTTGCACAGCCTGCAGGCCACGATGCCGCAGCGGCCGGCCAACGCGCCGACCGTGCAACTCACGCTTTGCGGCGATCAAACTGTTTTCTTCAATGCCTCGACCAAGTCCGTCCGCTCCCAGGAGAAGTGGCCTTCATCGGTCGGCTTTCGGCCAAAATGGCCGTAGGAGGAGGTCGGCACATAAATCGGGCGGTTGAGGTTCAGATGCTGACGGATGCCGCGCGGCGACAGGTCAAACAGCGTCGGCAAAATCTTTTCCAACCGCGCTTCCGTCACGCCGTCAATGATAGTGCCATGCGTATCGACATAGAGCGACAACGGCTTGGCAACGCCAATGGCATAGGCCACCTGGATCGTGCATTTGGTTGCCAGACCGGCAGCCACTACGTTCTTTGCCAGATAGCGCGTGCCGTAAGCGGCAGACCGATCAACCTTGGACGGGTCTTTGCCACTGAAAGCACCGCCACCATGCGGAGACGCGCCACCGTAAGTGTCGACAATGATCTTGCGCCCGGTCAGTCCGGCATCACTGTCTGGGCCGCCAATAACGAATCGGCCGGTCGGGTTTACGTAGAATTCAGTCTCCGGGCACATCCAGCTATCATCCGGCAGAACACCCATGACGAACGGGCGCACAATTTCACGCACCTCGTCAGTGCTCAGACCTTCATCGTGCTGAGTTGAGACAACGATCGACGTGGCACGAACCGGCTTGCCATCACGATATTCTAAGGTGAACTGGCTTTTGCTATCAGGACCCAAGCCTTTGATCGCGCCAGACTTGCGCGCTTCGGCCATCCCGCGCAGCACGCCGTGGCTGAAGTGAATTGGCGCCGGCATCAAATCTTCGGTCTCGGAGCAGGCATAGCCAAACATCAAGCCTTGATCGCCAGCACCCTCATCTTTGTTGCCAGCAGAATCGACGCCCTGGGCAATATCTGCCGACTGGCTGTGCACGCGAACATCCACCTTGGCATTCTGCCAGTGGAAATTGTCCTGATCATAGCCGATGTCGCGAATAGCCTCGCGCGCCAGCTTCTCCATCAAAGCGTGGTCAACGCTTGCAGGCCCACGGGTCTCTCCAGCAATGCAGACATAATTGGTTGTCACCAATGTCTCGACGCCGCAACGGACAAAGTCGGCTTCGGCCGTAGACAGATACGCATCAACGATTGCATCGGACACGCGGTCACAAATCTTATCCGGATGACCTTCCGAAACCGATTCACTGGTGAACAGATAAGACGAACGGGTCACGGGCTATCCCTTTGTCAGCAATGGTAAGGCAAGGAGCAGACTTAGATGAAGATTCAGGGCCTGCGTTGACGAACCGCCCTTCTGCCCAATTCCCCCGCCGTCCGTCAAGGCCCCTGCCTGCCGCACGACCAATCAAAGGCTTGGGTGCGACTAGATATCTTCGCGGGGAAGACCATCCCCCATCGACCGCATCAGGTCTAACATCCGCCGCCGAACGGCCGGATCTGGGATAGCATAATAAGCTCGCACCAGCAGCAAGGTCTCCCGCTGCGTCATTGTATCTGCCTGATAGGGGTTAGGGCTGTCTTCCGCGACGCCGTTCGTGGCGCTCTTCTGCCCATCGTCCATTTCGTCGAAGAAAAAATTGACCGGCACATCTAATGCACGCGCCAGTTGATACAAACGCCCCGCGCCAATCCGGTTGGCGCCCCGTTCATACTTTTGAACCTGCTGGAACGTCAGATCCAATGCAGAGGCTAGGCGCTCCTGGCTCAACCCCATCAACGTACGACGTTGACGTACACGGTTGCCAACATGGATATCGACCGCATTCGGCTTTCCTCTGGTTTTCCGCTGCGGTTTTCTTTCTTGAACGTCCATCAACTCAAAATCCCCTGGATTTTCTCTTGCGTTTTTTTTT
>Ga0055584_100002657_pt1 | contig 17645 bp, 18 predicted proteins | sample OSDHelmetaG_FD_58716 | JGI IMG/M metagenome (GOLD analysis project Ga0055584, IMG submission 58716) | Pelagic marine sediment microbial communities from the LTER site Helgoland, North Sea, for post-phytoplankton bloom and carbon turnover... | ecosystem: Environmental > Aquatic > Marine >... | reverse complement strand
CGACGAAGTTGGCCACATAGGCCTTGTCCACCACAGCGAGATCTGCACCCACATTCTCAGCAGCTTGAGTCACGGCCGAGGTGAGGTGCTCACGCAAGGTCGGGTTCTCGCGTTGGCCGAAGTCCGGGTGACGCTTCCAGATGAAATCGGGGTGCCCCTTCCCCAAAAAGGGTGTGATAGCACCACCTGCAACGAAGACCCTGCGACTCATGATGCACTCCTCTGGCCACCACCCTGAACCCACATGGGAGCAAGGTCACGGATTCGAAGTGAAGCTAACGGGCCGCGCTCGGATCAGCCCGCTTGAGCCCGACGCTCCTTAAGGATTCGGTCCACTTCAGGGTGCACCTGATAAATCGTGATCACAGTTCCAAAGGTGTTCTTCCACTGGCGCACGCGCTCGCGGCTGACACCGAACTCATTTGCGATAGCTTGGCCCGATTCTCCGGAAGCCAAAGCCTCCAGCAGCCGGCGGAAGCGACTACGTCCGTAGCTACGGATAAAGTTACGAGCGACGCGTTCTCTACTCTTAGCATTTGAAGCCATGGTGACTCTCTCCGAATGAGTTTGCCCAAGCGCACTTGGGTTCCAATCCCGTGGGAAGACTCTTCCCGACTTCAACGTAGCACAGGGGCTTGACGCGTCAATCGTTGACACGTCCAGAGCGGCCAAACCCGCCATGGGGGCGGGTTTAGACAAACGATCCTAAGGCGATCCTTTAGCGCCAAGGCGGAGCCTTTCAGGAAAGTCGAACGGGCCCAAGGCTGCTCGCATCCCTAGAATCTACTTGAAGGGTCGAACCTTCTTCCCAGACCACAGGCCTAAGAATGCCCAGCGCGATGGGAGGACCCACCCGGGTAAAGCTGGTGAGGGTGCCGATCGGGGCGTCGTCGGCCATGGCTTCGGTCGGGGTGCTCAGCGGTTCTTGGAGCGCAATCTGCACCAAACGTTTGTTGAGCCGGCCCATGGTGTCCATTCGGTTGATCACTTCCTGGCCCATGTAGCAGCCCTTGGTGAAGCTGCAGATCCGGTCACGCAGCCCCATTTCGTGGGGAAATGCCCGCTTTCCGATGTCCTGTGGAAAGCGCGGAATGCCGGCCCGAATACGCCCTGCTTCGGCGGCCCAGGTTCCGATGGGCGTTGCCCCGGAGTCCCGAAGTTGGCCCCAGATCTCCTGGGCCAGGTCGTGGCGAACCAGCAAATCCCAACCAGGACGTCCGGTTCGATCTGATGGCAACACCACCCCACCCTCGAACTCAGTCGCCTGGCCCTCTGGATACATCCCGAGATTCGCGAGCTCTTCCGCAGCCGAGGGTCCACTGAGGTGCAGCAAGGTGTGGGTCTCATGCAGCAAGGTCAGGTCGATTGGGTCCATGATGATGTACATGTCCAGACGGTCATGGGCCCACTCCATATCTGCCCCGTCAAAGACCAAGATGAAGCGTCCTGGGGCGATCATGTGCCCGTCGACAAATGCCTCTATCCGCCCCTTGTTGTCCGTTATTGCTGAGTGATTTGAGTCCCCTGGAGCCATATCTCTAAAGTTGTTTGTGAGCATGCTGTTGCAGAAGCGCTGGGCATCTTCACCATCCAAGCGCAGGACGCCAATGGTGCCTGGCACATAGAGCGCCAAGTCTGAGACCAAAGCCTCCAACTCTCCCTGCCCATCGCCAAAGTGAGCCGGCCCGGGCAAGGGCTCGCTCTCGTCCAACACCCCGCCCTGCGTTTCCAAGAAGCCAAGCAGCTCTCTCATTTTATCTCTCCAGCCTTTGGTTCATGAAGCTGAGCTCATTTCCAAAAGCCCAGAGCGCAACAGGGAGGCCCCGAAGGACCTCCCTGAATGCTGAGCCACCAAGCGGCGACTCTTGCAAACCCGAGTACGACTCAGTCGACGCGGGTGTACGGCAGCAAAGCCACGTGGCGAGCTCGCTTGATGGCGAGAGTCACACTACGCTGCTGCTTGGCGTCCAGTCCTGTGAGACGACGGGGCAGAATCTTGCCACCCTCGGTCAGGAACTTTTTCAGCGTGTCGACATCCTTGTAATCGATGACGGTATCAGTGCTGATCTTAGGGGATCTGCGACGAGACATGGGGTAACCTCCGAACCGGCCCTTATTAGCATTAGGGGCGTTGGGCGGCAAGCTCAACCCTCCAGAGAATCCCGGAGTGCGTTCAGGGCTTGGCGCCAGGTTTTATCAAGTTCGGCCCGAGCTTCCTCATCATCGAGGATGCCAGGGCCAGAATGGACCAAGCCAACACGTGTCTCCTCTCCATCGCGAGCGACGGAGAAGGTCAAACGAGTTCCCTTGGTAGAAGCAGGAGAAACACGGTCCCAGGCGATCTCGAGTCGCGAGGTGGGCCTGAAGGTAAGGAAAGTCCCAACCTCTTCTATTGGCTCACCCTCGTCATCCTCGATCGTCAACACAACACGTCCACCCGCGCGGGCATCGATGCGTGCATCGTCGGCATACCAAGACTTCCACCCTTCCGCAGAGGTCAAGACCTTCCAGACCGCGCGTGGATGGGAATCAATCGTGATTTGTCGACGGATAGCCGCCATGGATTGTCTCCAGAGACGCGGCCACTTAACCGAGACGGAGCCAGCGCGCCCCTATGAGGCTAGGTTAGCTTGGGGGCATGCTCTGGTTTTTCTTGGCCTGTGGCCCTGTTCTCGTAAACTTTGATGACACCCAAGACACTCCAGACACTGGGGTGGCCACGTCTGGCCTGCCCGATGGCCAGTGGAGCCTGGGGCAACCCGACGACGGTTTTGGTTGGGCGATGCATTGGGACGGCCATCGCTTGTACATGAGCGCACCAGGCGCAAGCAGCCTGTACTCGGTGAAGGGAGACGGACCGCTCGTAGAGGAGGAGATCGGCTTGGGCGATGGCACTGCCCTGCACTCGCACCAGGGCGTGCTCTTCGTCTCTCAGAGCCGATCAGAGGGCGGCAGGGGCGTGCTCCCCGATGGAACGACAGGACAAGGGGCCGCTGCTCGTGCTCAGCTCAGCATGGGGGAGAGCCACCTGGTGCTGGACGGACGCGGGATCTGGCAGGACGGCAGCCATCAAGACCTGGGCCTGTGGGGCAGCGCTCTGGTCAGATTAGATGAGGAGTGGGTGGTCAGTGCCTCCCAAGGGTCCCCAGCCCTGCGCACCCAATCCGGCCTGAGCCTGGAGCGCCTTTCGGCACTGGACGAAGCAGGCGCTTCCATGGTGGCCTGCGATGTAGATGGCGACGGTAGCCAGGAGTTGGTGCTTGGGGCGCCTGGGGCAGGACAGGTCTACATCTACGAGAGCTTAGGGGCGTCGCCACAGATTCTGGGCAGCGGCGAGGGTCGCTTTGGTCAGAGTCTGGCGTGTGGCGCCCAGGGACTGGCCATTGGTGCCCCCATGGAGTCCGGCGGGCAGGGCGCCGTCTACCAATTAGAAGGACAGGACCTGGTGCGGATCTACGAAGGTGCTGGCCACGCGGGCAACACCTTGCTGGCTGCCGAAGAGGGCCTTTTCGCTGCGGAGACGGGTGCCAGCGTCGAAGACCCCGGTTTGGTCCTTCGACTCTACTAACCCCGCACACCGAGCAGCCGAAAGTCTGGTCCAAGCAAGTCTTCAAAGACTTGCCTGTCCATCAGGGTGCTGCTCCCTGCGTCTCGCAGTTCAATGGCAAAGCGTGCCAGCGCCGCAGGCGGCCGGGTATGAACTTGATTGGGCCCCAGATCCCGACTGCAATGGGGACAGCAGAGGGCCCAATGACTTCCCCCTTTGAGTGCCTGGACTGCAGCTCCCCAGGCCCGTGCTACCGCCCCTCCGCAACTTGGGCAGTCCACATGAAAGCCACCTACACGGTTGCCGTAAGTCGTCACCCCCGGTGGGCGGTCCAAGCGCGCCAAGGCAAAGCCGCCCTTGACCCAACTCTCGGCCTTGGGACCTGCACGCCCCGTTGATGTGATGAAGCCTTGGCTCGACCACGAGGACCATGCGCTCTGGAACCGCTCTTCATCCAGAACAGCATGCAAACTGCCCGGAACGAGGACAAGATTTAGACGCCTAGAGGCATGGGGAGGCACTCAGACCCCGTTGAAAGTGGTCGGTATCTTGACGCTAACAGGTCCCAGAATGCGTGCCTGACAGGCCAAGCGGTCGCCACGCTCCACCGCTTTGGGGCCCAAAACGGCCTCTTCGTTCAGGTCGCGCCTGGAAAGCATGGCTTGAAACTCCTCCGGAACGACCACCCGGCATGTGCTGCAGGAGCAACGGCCCCCGCAGAAGTGGTCAATGTCCACGCGCATCTCCTTGGCAGCTTGCAAGACCGTCCAGCCGACCTCGGCCTGTCCTTCTCCATGAGCGCCAAAGGAAACCTGAACCAGAGTGCCGTCCGGCAATCGGCCCCCCTGGACCCGGTCACGGACCCGCTTACTCAGACGCTTGCCCCGAGACATCACACGTCCGAGGAGACTCTTGGAGGAGTAGTTGTCAGCCATAAAGGCGATATCCCGGCAATCTTCCGGCCTTGCTAAAAAAGCTCTACCGTTCGAGTAACCGATGAAGAAGAGCGGGCATACCTCTGAACACAGCACCAAACGCCCCTGTCCGGAGTCGACCATGATCAGCACCGCCACAAGCCCCGGCACCAGCCTCCAAAGCCTGGACGATCAGCTACTGGTCAGCCGCACCTTGGCCGGTGAGACCCACTGCTTCGAGGAACTCTTTCGCCGCTATTCCAACCGGGTCTACGGCATCTCCTTGGGCATGGTGCGCAGCGAGGCCGAGGCACAGGATGTGGTCCAAGAGACCTTTATGAGCGCCTTTCGAAAACTCGACAGCTACCGGGCAGAAGCGCCCTTTCGCGGTTGGCTCTTCCGCATCGCCTCCAATGCATCGCTCATGCGCCTGCGCACCCGGCGTCGGCGTCCCGAAGTCAGCATGGTGCTGCGCCGTCCCAGCTGTAGCGAAGACGACTGCCACCAGCGTCCCGTTGTAGATTTACGCCCCCTGGTCTCCAAGTCTCTGGAAGACGAAGAACCGGGTGAGCGCCTCCGCCGCTCCACCGACGCTCTGCCTGACAAGTACCGAAGTGTACTGGTCCTGTCTGACTTCGATCACCGCGCCATGAAAGAGATTGAGGAGGAGTTGGGCCTCTCGGTGTCAGCAGTCAAGACCAGGTTACACCGAACACGACTCTCGATTCGCAAGGACCTCGAGGGCTATTTGGCCGGACAGGTTTGAGGGAATGGAAAATAGGGGGGACAGCACCGCGTAAAAAAGCACGGCGATGTTGAAGCGAAACCTTGGGTACTGGCATTTTGAAATCAGACCCAGGACGGGAAATGCTTCGATGCGACGCCGCAGTGGATATGCTCCTTGATGCGCATGATGGAACCTTGTCTTCCCAAGGACGTCAGGCCTTGAAGGGTCACCTGAGCCAATGTCCGAGCTGCACAGCATTCCAGAGAAGCTACGAGCACAGCATCACGCTGACAGCTCAGGCACTGGCCGTGAAGCTCCCTACTCAGGTCAGCGCCCGCATCTACACGGGCATGACCCAAAGATTCCGCCGAGAGTGCGCACAAAGCCCCAGAACCGATGGGGGCTCGCGCTCCTGTTGAGCCTAACGGTCCATTTGCCACTCATGCTGGCGATGGAGACCTGGGCGAGCTCCGAGTTGGAACAGGGGGATGAGGCGCGCGCACCGCTGGCCCTGACTCTCATGGATCTGCAGCCTGCCCCTGCCGGGCTCAGCTTGCCCCAAGACGCCGAAGAAGAGGAAGCGGCCGGTACGCTGCAGGACATTGGGGATCAGGCGGGCCAAGAGCAGCTGGAAGCCGAGAAACGGCCCTCGAGTGAGTTAGATCTTCACAACGATGCGCAATCGCCAGAGAAGAGCCTGGATATCGAAAGGTCCCCAGAGCCGGAGCCCGATGCTCTCCCAGAACAGGAGAAAAAGGACCCCGAGAAGCTCATCCACGTGAGGACCGAGAAGGAGCTCGATGAAGGGGATCCCGGCCCGGATACGCGGTACATCGCGCGCACCAACCTAAACGCGCCAAGCGACAGTCGTAGCCCCAATTCCTCAGCCGAGAACGGAGAGTACGCGCCGGACAACTCCGGTTCCACCGGCAAGGCGGGAAACCGCAGCCCGGACACCACAGTCGCCCCGGACCAGGAAGCAGCACGCCGGGGAGAGAAAGAAGCAGAGCTTCGTGCACCTGTGGAGCAAGCCATAGCCCAGCAGCGGGAAGCAGCCATTGGCAAGGAAGGCCTTGGTCAAGCCGGCGGTGCCAAAGCGCGGGGCCCCAGCGAAGGAGGCGACCGCCAGGCAGGAAAGGCGGGACTGGACAGCACAGGCGCAGGTGCCCGACGTCCCTCCGAGAAGTCCGTGGGCGGCCCTACTCCTACTCAGCTGGGCAGCACCAAGACTCTCCCTCCAGCCCCTCAGGGTTGGCTACCCATGGCCGTCCGTGTAGACCCCAGCGTCGGGCGAGCACCACCCACTTTGGCGCCGAGTGAGATCGAGACGCCTGACCGCAACCCCGACCTGGAGATCCTCAGAGCCAGAGAAGAGAAGGCCCTGGAGACCATCGGGGACTTGGGGAACCAAGCTCACAGCGCTCAGGTCCCCGAGGACCTGGAAATGGACGATGCACCGGCGGTTACTGAGTTGGAGACCCAGGGCGAAGCAGCACCTCAGACCTCGCCTGGTTGGGGTGGCGAGCAGGTGCTGAAGTCCAAGACTCAAGCCAGCATAGCGGGCAACCTGATCGAAGAAGGAGCGCCCTCCTCTTCCCCGCCAGAGGTCCTGGACCAAGAACTGAAGCTCAGTGAGCACACTCAAGTCTCTGCACGTGCCCACAAGAATGCAGCCTATATGGATGTCGTAGACAAGGCGGTTGACCGAGCTTGGCGCGAGCAGACCCCCACCGAGGTCAAGGCAATGGGGCTCCAAGGCACCGTGACCGTCCGCATCGAGTTGGATCACAAGGGCCGCGTTGTGAACAAACAGGTCGTGCGCCGGAGCGGGTACTCGAAGTTGGACACCCTGGCCCTGGCAGCCGTGCCTTCCAGACTGCCCAAGCCGCCCAAAGGATTGGCAGACCCGACGTGGAGCTATGAGATCAACCTGCGCATGAATGACCGCTGGGCATCTACCCCCTAATGGACCCTTAGAGCGCGTCCCCCTTGCCGGGAGCGCGCCAAGGTGGCACCTTTGAGACGACCGATGGCACCCAAGCAGAGAAAGCGGCGCAGGTCTTCGGGCCTCTTGCCCCGCCTCATCACGTGGGGTGGTCTATCGCTGCTCGCCCACTTGTTGATCTTTGGTGTAGGCGCCCCCCTCTTCAATGCCCTTGAGCCTTCGGATACCGAGCCGCTTCCGCCAATGAACATTGTGATGCTGGATGTCGCAGAGCCAGAGGAGCCAGAGGAGGATGAGCCGGAGATCGACTGGGACGGCCAGCTCGTAGATACTCCCAAGCCAAACGAGGAGATCAAGCCCGAAGACGCCGACTATCTGGCCGAGTACAACAACACGGTTGAAGAAGAAACCGTGTCCGAGCGCTTCCGAATCAACCCCGAGGTTCTCTCAAACGTCTTCTCGGAAGAGGACAAGGTTGAGTACGAGGACTTGGTAGACGTAAACGCCGAAGAACCCAGTACAGGCGCTCAGATTGGAAACGAACGCTTCGCCCCGGACCGTCACGGCGCCCTGGCCACCCTGCCCTCCCCCTTCAAGGTGACCAACAAGGATGGCTTCGAGAAGCCCACGGTGGCCTCGCACTCGAAGACGACTCTGGCAGGTGCGCCGAACAACGACCTATTGAAGGAGAAGCGCGGCAACGCGACCAATCTGAACACCAAAGAGTTCTTGTATGCCTCCTACTTGAACCACATTCGGCGGCTGGTGAACTTCTACTGGAGCCAGAATCTGGACAACCTGCCCGGGGGGCTGCCGTTCTCCAAGCCGAGCTACGAGACAGTCGTCTCTGTGACCATCACCGAGGATGGACGCCTGGAGAGCATCGAGGTGGACAAGGCTGCAGACATGGTCCCCCTGGATCAGGCGGTCGTACAGGCTTGGTGGAGCGCAGGACCCTTCCCACCGCCGCCCGAAGGCATGGTGGAGGCGGACGGACGCGCCTACCTTCCTGGCGCGAGCTTTACCGTCACCCTTGGAAAAGGAGAGAGCCGTTACACGGGCGTGGACCCCAGACAGAACGTTCAATTTCCCGGAATCATGAAGAGCCCCCGCTAAGGGAACATCAAGCTATTCCACCCGGCTGGACGGCTTCCAGTTCGGCAACGCAGGCTGCCTGGAGATGCGCCAGTCCCGGCCTAGCGCGACAAGCTCCCCTTGCTCCAGGGCCTCCCATGCATCGTCTTGGCCGATAGGCTCCGAGCTGATGAGCATGTGGTTTACGGGTTCGCTCCCTGGTCGCTTTTCGAGCAAGCAGAACTTGTTGGGCTCGGGACAGGTCTCGGCGTCCGGGCAGTGATGTTTCTGGGTGCTCAGGTACAGCGCCTTACCGGCTCGCATGGCGAACATGACCTCGCCATCAGTAAGGATGAAGTTCAGAATCGGGGGCTCCAATCCCAGCTTAGCAGCCAAGAGAAAGAGCTGGTCAACCGCCTCACTCAACACCTTGCCGGCGCCCTGGGCATCGTTCACCCCTTGGTGACCACTGGGACACCAGCCCGCCGCCTCCAATTGAGAGAGCAAGTAGTGGAAGATGTGTTCGGAATCGGTCTCGCCCAAGATCAAGGCACGGCGCTGAGCCGGAATCCAGCGCAGAAGCTCAGGGGCCAGGTGCTCAAAGCCCCAAAGAGACCCATTGTGCGCAAAAACCCAACGCCCGTGACGGAAGGGATGAGCGTTGAGGTAGTCGGTGGCGCCCACCGTAGCCTGGCGAACGTGCACCACAAAAGTCTGAGAGCGGAGGCGGCTGCTGGCCAAGCGAAAGCGATCGGAAGTGTGGGCAGCATCTCCGCTCTTCAGCACGTACGCATCAGGACCGACGAAGTAGCCCATGCCCCATCCATGGGGATGCAGACGTGCCTGCTCCACCAAGGCATTGTCAGCCTCAACAAGGGAGCGATGGGTACTGGACGGCACCGCGCTACGAAAGCCGAACAGGCGACACATGGGGTCCTCTTGGGTCCTGCCCTCGCAGTGTGACCCCGGGTAGAATACGTCAAAGAGAGACAAACCACACGGGAGAGATGTGCTTGGCCTGGGCTGGGGTGAAATCACCCTCATCGCAGCGCTGCTTCTGGTCTTCGTTGGACCTGCGGATCTGCCGAAACTCCTTCGCTTTCTCGGGCGCAGCTACGGCAAGCTACGACGGTCCAGCGATGACTTGCGTCGCACCTTCACGCTCGAGGTCGACCGGGTCGATGCAGAAGCCCGGGCAGAGGAGATCCAGCGCCGCCGGGAAGCGCTGATCGCACGACGAAAGGAAGAATCGGAGCGTATTAAAGAAGTTGGAGGTCCTTTTCCGCGATCCGAAAAACTCCCAACTTCTCCGCCATCCACAGGGCCCGAACTCCCCGAGCACTCCGCCGCAGCCAAGGCCGCTTTGGAAAAGCTCAAGCAGAAACCCTCCTCAGATCTTCCCGATTCGTCCCCTCCTGAGAGCGAGGAGCCATGAAGAAGGATCCCGCCCTGGAACCGGTCGAAGACACGCGCATGCCCATCATGGAGCATTTAGCAGATCTTCGGACTCGCCTAATTCGAGCAGGCATTGCCGCGGGCATCGGCGTTGGAATCGCCAGCGCCTTCTCCGGCTACATCTTCGACTTCCTGGTGGACCCCATGCGCCGGGCTTTGGCCGCACGTGGTTCCACTGAGGGCTTGACCCCAGCGGAGCAAGCCCAGCTCACCGAGTCCATGAACAGCTTGGTTATTACCGACCCCATGGAGGGGGTCGTCACATACCTGAAAGTGGCGGTGATCGCCGGCCTTCTGCTCTCCAGCCCCTTTATTTTTTACCAAGTCTGGGCCTTTGTTGCGCCGGGCCTGTACAAAAACGAAAAGCGCACCGTCATCCCACTGGTGATGGCGTCTACCGTGCTCTTCCTGGCAGGGGCCAGCTTTGGCTACTTCGTCATTTTCGAGTACGGCTTTGCTTTCTTTCTCTCGGTGCTGGACTTCGACACCGGGGCGGCGATCAGCCTGAACTCGTATTTGGGTACCGCAACAAAGCTCTTGGGGGCCTTTGGCTTTAGCTTCCAGCTCCCTGTGGTTGTCTTCTTCATCTCCAGGATGGGGCTCATCGACCACAAGGACATGATCGCCTTCTTTCGCTACGCCGTTGTGGGCGTATTCGTGATCTCTGCGGTGATCACGCCTCCGGACCCCTTGACTCAGACTCTAATGGCAGGCCCATTGCTCCTGCTCTACTGCATGAGCATCGGAATCGCCTTCGCCTTCAGCACCAAGGTGAGAGGCAAAGACGGAGAACCGATCACATCGGACAAGAGTGAGAGCTTCCCGAAAAGCTGAGACCTACTCCGCCTGAATCGGGGTAATCGTCAACAGAAGACCACCTGCGTCCACAGCCTGTCCGGCCGTCACTTGGATTCCCGACACGGTCCCCGCGACCGGCGCCTTGACCTCGTTCTCCATCTTCATCGCTTCGATGATGATGATTGCTTGGCCCTTCTCGACCTGGGCTCCCTCTTCGACCAATATCGAGACCACGCGGCCAGGCATGGAGGACTTCAGCTTGCCCTCGCCAGCGCCACCTGCCAACCGTAGGGCTTTCTTGCGTGGATCCACCACCTCGACGGAGTGCTGCACGCCGAGCAGGTGAACATCCCAGCCCGCCTCACGCCGCACCACGCCAGCGTCGTAGCTCTTGCCGTCGACAACCAAGCTCATGCCGCCGCCCAGCGCCCGGCGCTCCACCACGATGGGCTCGCCACCATCGACCACCACGCGCACATGGTCATCCCCCACCCGCTCGATTTCGAACCTGCGAGTCTTTCCGTCCAGCATCACGTCGTAGTGCATCAGCGCATCCTGTGGGTGCTGCGCCACGTTGCCGCGCGCTTCCATGTGGAGCCACCGGTACTACTCTTGGCAGCACGGGTGGGCTTGAGGTCCTGGTCCAGCTGCGCAATCGCGGCTGCAATGCATGCGACATCATCGCTGCGGACCTCGCCCAGGTCTTCGAGAAATTCTGCGGTAATGAAACCGGTGGTGTACTCGCCAGCAAGAAAGTTCTCGTCCCTGAGGACCTTGCGGAAGAAGCCAATCGAAGTCTTGATCCCTGTGATTCGATACTCGCGCAGGGCCCGGTCGGTTCGCTCGATGCACTCTTTTCGTGTGCGTCCCCAGACCACCAACTTGGCGATCATTGGGTCGTAGTAGATCGGAACCTCCGAGCCTGCACTTACACCAGAGTCCACGCGAACAAATGGTCCCCCTGGCTCTTGGTAGTCTTGAATCAGTCCAGGAGCGGGCGAAAAGTTGGCCTGGGGGTCCTCGGCGTAGACCCGGCATTCAATGGCATGGCCGTTGATCTTCAGGTCAGACTGTTCGAACCAGAGAGGCTCTCCGGCCGCCAAACGGAGCTGGGCGCGGGCAAGGTCTACACCGGTGATGGCCTCGGTGATGGGATGTTCCACCTGCAGACGCGTATTCATCTCCAGGAAGTAGAAGGAACCATCTCCTCCCAAGAGAAACTCCACCGTCCCAGCTCCCACGTAGTTCACAGCCTGTGTGGCCTGGACGGCAACCGACGCCATGGCTTGACGAGTCTCCTCCGGAAGCACCGGGCAGGGGCACTCCTCGATGACTTTCTGGTTCCGACGCTGGATAGAGCAGTCGCGCTCGAAGAGATGCACGGTGTTGCCGTGACCGTCAGCGAGCACCTGAATCTCCACGTGCCGCGGATTCACAACGAACTTCTCCAGGTAGACCGCGTCATCGCCAAAGCTGGCCTTGGCCTCGCTTCGAGCGGAGCGGAAAGCCGATACCAAACCATCGGTATCATAGACTTTCCTCATCCCCTTTCCGCCACCACCAGCGCTGGCCTTTAGCATCACGGGGAACCCAATCTCAGTGGCCACACGCAACACTTCTGCCTCGTCCCTGAGCGCCTTCAAGGTTCCAGGCACCACAGGTACACCGGCGGCAGTCATGCGCTGGCGAGATCCCGTTTTTGAGCCCATGCCGATGATGGACTCGGGCGGAGCGCCTATCCAGACCATTCCTGCGTCCAAAACAGCCTGAGCGAAGCCTGCGTTCTCACTTAGAAAACCGTATCCGGGATGAACGGCATCAGCCCCCGTGTCCCGAGCGACCTGCAGGATGCGCTCAGAGACAAGGTAGGACTCGGCGGCGGGGGCAGGACCGATGTGCACAGCGTAAGTCGCCATGCGCACATGGCGCGCGTCGCGGTCGACGTCAGAGTAGACCGCAACCGTCTCCAAGCCCTCTTCCGCGCAGGCTCGGATCAAGCGAACCGCTATTTCGCCACGGTTGGCAACAAGGACGCGTTTGAATGGTCGAAGATTCATGCTCACCCTGGGTCTGGTGAACCTTCCCTAACACCTCCAGCACTCCCTCGACGCGCAGAACCTACCTCCAAAACGACAGAAAGCCGCCCCAGGCTGGGACGACCCTCTATCTTCGCGAAGTCCTACAGCTCAGACGATCAAGCCGGTGCAGCGGCAGCCTTGTCCGCAGCCTTCTTAGCCTGCACGATCTTCAGCTCAGAAGCCTTCTCTGCAAGCTTCTCTTTGCCTAAAACAATGTCCAGGACCTGTTCCATACGACTGGCAAAGTGGAAGGTGAGCTCCGCCTTGATCTCCTCGGGTACCTCTACCAAGTCCTTCTCGTTCTTGGCCGGCAGGATGACGGTCTTGATCCCTGCACGATGCGCAGCCAAGACCTTCTCCTTCACGCCACCCACCGGTAGGACAGCACCTCGAAGGGTGGCCTCACCCGTCATGGCGATGGTGGGATCGATGGGGATGTCAGTGAGCAGAGACACGATGGCCGTCAGCATAGTGACACCCGCCGACGGACCGTCCTTGGGTACAGCGCCAGAGGGAACGTGAACATGGATGTCCTCGGTCTCGAAGACCGAGTAGTCAATGCCCAAGTCGCCAGCCATCGAGCGGATGTAGGAGCGAGCAACGCCTACAGACTCCTTCATCACATCTCCAAGTGAGCCGGAGAGGGCCATGTTGCCCTTGCCCCTCATGCGGGTCGCTTCGATGAAGAGAATGTCGCCGCCAACAGAAGTCCAAGCCAAGCCTGTGCAGACGCCAGCAACGGTGTCTTTTTCGGCCACTTCAGAGAAGAAGTTGATCGGTCCGCGGACCTCCTCGATCATGCTCTCCTCGATCATGACCTGCTCCATCTCTCCACCAGCAATCTTGCGGGCGGCCCAACGGGCACAAGCTGCAAGCTCTCGCTTGAGGGAACGGACACCAGCCTCGCGGGTGTAGCTCATGATCAGCCTGCGGATCGCCTCGTCACTCAGATCAAACTGCTCCTCACCAAGACCGTGGTCCTTTCGTACCGAGTGGAGCAGGTAGTTCCGGCCAATCTTCAGCTTGTCCTCGGGGGTGTAGCCTGGGATCTGGATCACCTCCATGCGGTCAAGGAGGGGGTTTGGAATGTTCTGGGCAACGTTGGCCGTTGCGATGAACATCACCTTGCTTAGATCGAAGGGCAGATCCAAGTAGTGGTCCGCGAAGGTGTCGTTCTGCTCGGGGTCCAGCACCTCCAGCAAAGCGGAGCTGGGATCGCCTCGAGAGTCGCTGCCCAGCTTGTCGATCTCGTCCAGGATGAACACTGGATTGCGTGAGCCCGCTTTTTTCAGGGACTTGATGACCTTGCCGGGGAGGGAGCCGATGTAGGTACGACGGTGGCCGCGAATCTCAGCTTCGTCGCGCACGCCACCCAAGGACATTCGGACCATTTTACGGCCCAGTGCACGAGAAACGGACTTGGCCAGCGAGGTCTTTCCAACACCAGGAGGACCCACCAAACAAAGGATGGGGCCCTTCATGTCACGCTTGAGTTGAAGCACAGCGAGGTACTCAACTATCCGCTGCTTGACCTTTTCCAGGCCGTAGTGGTCCTCGTCCAAGATTTCCTGGGCGCGCATGACGTCCAGGTGATCCTCGGTCTCCTTCTCCCAGGGGAGTTCGACCAACCAATCCAGGTAGGTCCGGGCGACGGTGTACTCAGCAGCGCCAGGGGACATCCGCGCCATGCGCTTGAGCTCCTTGTAGGCAGCCTGCTCCGCCTCCCGTGGCATACGAGCTTGCTTGATCTTCGTCTTGAGATCCTCAAACTCCTCCTGCCTTTCGTCCACCTCGCCAAGCTCTTTCTGAATGGCCTTGAGCTGCTCGCGCAAGAAGTACTCGCGCTGTGCCTTGTCCATCTCTCCCTTGACCTCGGTCTGGATCTTGTTGGAGAGCTCCAGGACCTGAATCTCCTTCTGCAGAAGCACGATGACCTTCTCGATCCGCTCCTTTGCGTCCAGGGTCTCCAACAACTCCTGCTTTTCTTCCACACCGATACTCAGATTGGTGGCGACGATATCAGCCAGCATTCCGGGGTTGTCGATGGAGCGAACCAAGAAGCTCGCCTCGCTCGGGATGTGTGGCGACAAGTCAATGATGCGCCGGGCAAGTTCGCGCAGCTGACTGAGCAGCTTATCGAACTCGCGACCCTCGGCCTCTGGCTGCGCATGGGTTGAGACCCTGGCAGACAAGTAGGGGTCGGTCTGTTGCCACTCTTCTACCTGAATCCGAGACAGCCCTTGAATGATCACGTTGAGCTTGTTGCCCGGCATGATGACGGACTTGAGAATCCGCACCACCGTTCCAGTCTGGTGCAGCTCGTCCGTGCTTGGGTCTTCGTTCTTTGCGTCCCGCTGGGAAACGATGGCAAGGAGCTGGTCTCCAGCCATTGCCTCTTCGATGGCCTTGAGGGACTTGTCGCGTCCGACATTGATGGGGAATGCAAGCACCGGAAAGATGACGGTGTTGCGGATCGCCAGAACCGGAAGGTCAAGCTCCGGTGGCAGGTTGCTTGCTTCCTGCTCGGGTCCGGGGGTGTCAGAGGTCATGAAAGCTCCATTTCTGTGTCCAACCTATCCAGGTAGGGCGCTAGGGCAAGGTGCAACTCAAGAGGAGTCGTCGTCAGTCATCTCGGCGAAGCTGAGGCGGACTTGGGAGGCGCCCCGAGTCCTGAAGCGCCTTCTCGTACGCTGGCGTGCCGACGCTGCTCTTCCAGTCCCGCTCTGTGAGCAGCCCTGGACCAGGCTCAAAGCCGAAAAGCGGCTCCTGCTCACCAGTCAGATCCCAGGTAACCAAGACACCGTCCACAGCAACCGGGGGGCCCAAGAGCTCGGTCAAACGCTCGGTCGCTGCAAAGGCGTAGCTCTCCGGCTTAGGCTCGCGGCGCCGGTTTGCGACGCCTTCTTGAAGGTCCCGGTGCAAGACCACCCACCGAAAGCCCTGCTCCTCGAAAGCTTCCCGATGGGCTGGGGGAAAAGTATTCACAGGAAGCTTGGGCGTGCGGCCGACTTGGACCAATGCCTTGATGAAGGCGTTGCGGCGGATGCGCTTATCAAAACCGTCTGGGAGGAGGATCGAAGCGTTCTCCCCCATCCCACCGAACATTTTTTGCTCATAAAAAGTCTGCCAGACGATCGAGGGCTGGCTGATCCCGAAGGGAAGGTGGATCACCTTGCCAGGGTTGTCCCGAATCATCGCGTAGGTCGCCGGCAGGGTAAGATCCTTACTGACAAATGGGAACACCCGGAGGCGGGCTTGCTCTCCGAGCGTCACCACTAAGAAGATCGCCAGGACGACCGCCCCCCCCCACTTGGGGCCCCTCTCCTGCAAGCGCTCGATGAGCTGCCCCGCACCAAAGCACAGGATGAAAAAGCACATCACCACCATTCGGTACGGAAACCAGAGCCGGTCAAAAAAGGGGAGGTAGTGGTAGGCCGCCATGTAAAGAGGGTCGACGGCCCAGACCGGCGGGTTCACTACAGGAGGATGAAACACCGGTCCGATCGCAAAGAGCCAGACCAGGAAGAAGCCGAACGCAAAGCGCATCCGATCCCGACCGAACGCCAACCAGGCCACCAGCAGTGGCGTCCAGGCGAAACTCAACAACAGGGGGGTGCCCATGAACTCAGCGAAGATCCAACCGTGTAGGAACGGACTCACGTTGTTGGCGATGGAACCTGGGGGCGCGAAGAGATCAATGCTCTCCACCTCGGTCAGACCTGGCACTTCGCCCTGGCTTGCTAAGCCGCTGATGGCCAACGCTGCGGGCGCTACGCAGACCAGACAGACGACTCCAGCGATAAGGTAGCGCAGCAGCAACATGCGGCGGTGCTCGCTACGCCAGAGCGCCCAGACGGCCATGGGCAGGATTACCAACATCATGAAGTAGCCCATGAACCAGTAGGTCCACGCCTGAAGCGCAACAAGGAGTCCAGCCAGGGCTGGAAAACCCCAGATTCGCCACCCTTGAGCAGGCTTCTCGAGTTGAATCAAGAAGTGGAACGCCAGTGGCATGAAAGGCAAAAAAGCCTGGGTGCTCCTTCCGCATGTGATTTCGAAGAGCACAAATGGATTCAGCATCCACACCAGGGTGGAAACAAAAACCGCCCACTGCGAGGTGAACATTCCCTTCGCGAAGACCCGAAAGCTCGCTGCATTGGCCAGCAATAGGCAGAGGATGAACCAGCGATGGTAGCCAGGGCTGCCGAAGACCCAATAAAAAGGAGCCGCAAAGACCGCGTCTACAAAGTTGTTCCCCGTGTGCGCGAAGATGTCCTTTCCAAGCGGAAAGAAGAACCAGTCCGTAAAACCCGGGTCCGTCCAGGTCTGGATGCACTGCTGGATCCACCAGTAAAACCAAATTGTGCCATACATATCGACGCCATCACCGACGACGTGATTGGCCTGAAGAGCGGGCGCAATGGCCAGCACCGCAGCAAAAATGTAGGCCGCCCACTCAAGGGCGCGCCAAGTCTTGGCCGTCATCCGGCTATCGTAGCCTCCCTGAGTCATCGAATCCCTCCCGACGGGGGAAGAGCATCACTCGGAGACAGACCAAAAACTGTCCACCCACCAATTTTCTGGCGCCTCTCCTCCCCTCTAGATCCGGTAATCTTTCCTCGTGGCAATCGACATCTTCTTCTCCGCACTGCACTGGCTTGGCGCCACCATCTACGGTGGCTCGCTGATCGCCTTTTCCCTCCTGCTCGTCATACGCCAGCGGATCGTCGGAGAGCATCGTCAAAACGTGATGGGAGTCTTCCTTGCCTGGGGCCCAGGTCTGGGCCTAAGCATGGGGGCGCTGATTTTGGGCGGAGCGGTCACGCACTTTCGGATCCACGGCGCATTTGAGTGGCCCACCGAAACGCTTCCCCAGCAGCTGATCGTGGCCCAACACCTGGTCTTTCTGGTCCTGTGGGTCAGCAGTTTCCACCTTGAGATCTGGACACTAGACCCCGTGCGAAAGCTCGAGGGTCCCACCGGCACCCAAGAGCACGACAACTACGAGAAAGCATGCGCCAGCGCCACCAGGCAGGCCTTTTTCAACGCTCTTCTCTTTTTGACCTGCGGAGCTTTGGGGTTCTTCGCGACCCAGCTCGCCTGAGCA
>Ga0055584_100002656_pt1 | contig 17646 bp, 19 predicted proteins | sample OSDHelmetaG_FD_58716 | JGI IMG/M metagenome (GOLD analysis project Ga0055584, IMG submission 58716) | Pelagic marine sediment microbial communities from the LTER site Helgoland, North Sea, for post-phytoplankton bloom and carbon turnover... | ecosystem: Environmental > Aquatic > Marine >... | reverse complement strand
ACACTCTATGCCATACAAAATGCACTTAGAGATAAACTCGATCCAAATATACACGTAATCGCTATTTAATACTTAGAAGGAAGATCCAGGTATTTTGAGAGAGCCATGCATTATTACATGGCTCTCTTTCTTTTTATTAGGTCTACTTAGATTATATTTCCGGACATTCATTGCATTCATTAAAAATTTCTTCCATGCCATCTACTGATATTATTTCTTTAATACATTTATCCATTGAGTTTCTAAAGCTTTCCGTTACTTTACCTTCTGTATCACAATAGATTATTAGCATACGGCAGTATCTAGTTATTGCATGTGAAGGTATTTTTGAAGTATCCTCCATTTTTTCCTCCGCTTTTTCAAGAAACTTTTTTGTACATTCATCTGATTTATCTTGCATATTCATTTATAACCCTTAGTCTTTTATAACCGTAGTGTAGCAGAAGATAGATAAAGCTGTAAAAATAAATATTTTAGAGTCTGGATAAACGCTAAAATAGGATAGTATTTTGTATATTTGGTTGCATATTTATGGTCTCTAAATGTTTTTATAGCGATAAACGTTATAAAATATGTTAGATTATAAGGTTATATAAATAGGTAAGTATTGGAAACTGTAGAAGCAGAGGTGAAAAAGATATTAACAGGCTTTATCGAATAAGATTGTAAAATCTTTCATTTGGTATTGTCAAACTGAAATAGCACTCCTTTTTCATACTCTTCAACTAAAACATTAAAGCATCCCGCTATCTCTTTCATGGTTTCTATATTTGGCTCAATATAGATTTTGTTTTTACTCTTTGTCATTGTTATGATCTTTGCATCTTTCAGTTCTTTAAGATGACGAGATATTGTCGGTAACGCAAAATCAAAATGCTCAGCAATACTTGTGACACAAGTAGCCTGTGCGATCATGTCATCTTTGGGTTGTTTCTCATCAATTGAACAGGCATACCCACCCGTAAATATATTTTTAAAGATTTTAAAACGGGTTTCATTTCCTAATGCTTTAAAAATTTTAATTTTATCATCCATATTAAGCATAGTATGACCTTGTTTATTTTTGACTCATTATAGCTAAAGAAAATCTATTTAGCAATTTAGACAATTAACTTTAATTTAAGTCGCTAATTTGTAGAATACAAAATAAATTTAGCTAATAAGCTAAATAGATTAACTGAAGGTATTAAATGTCAAATAAAAAAATATTAGCTGCTTTAGGCGCAACAATAGCCGCATCTTTGTGTTGTATTACCCCTATTTTAGCTGTCTTGGCAGGGTCAAGTACACTTGCCTCTTCATTCTCATGGTTAGCTCCATATCATAACTATATAGTCATATTTACTATTATCGTTTTACTCTATGCATGGTATGACAAATTAAAACCATCTAAAGAGTTGGAGTGTTCGTGTGATGAGAAACAAGGATTTTTTTCGAGTAAAACTTTTTTAGCAATCGTGACATTATTTTCTATTGTTATGCTCTCTTTCCCACAATGGGGAGATAAAGTATTTGATACTGCACCAAGTGCTGAAAGTTGTGCTACAGGTACCTGTGACACCAATTTAACAAAGAAAAAAGAGCTGCAAAAAAAGACTACTCTTAAAACTTTTAAAACTACACCTTCTTGTAAAACAAAAGTGGATTATGATACATCCATTTCTGATAAAATAGATATAGATACACTCTTTGTTTCTAACTATATGAAAGAGGAGAAATTACATCCAACAGCTTGTAATCAAGTTGCTTGTACAGGCTCAGGGATAGCTGCTGTAGATGTTATGATGGAAAGAGCAAAAGACACAGTTGAAGAGATGAGTCCTGCTGTTCTAAAAAAGATGTTAGATGAAGGCGAAGAGATCATTCTTTTAGATGTAAGGGAGCCTTCTTCCAAAAATAAAGTTACCATTCCTACTGATGATGAAAGTTATGTTATGACAAGAGGAAATCTAGAGTTGAAAATACATAAAATTATTGATAACAAAGAATCTGTAGTCATTACCTTCTGTCGTTCTGGATTTAGAGGATTATTGGCTGCGGAGACCTTAAAACAGTTAGGTTATAAGCATGTTTATAACTTATCGGCAGGGCTAAAGGGCTGGGCAAGAGCTGGATATCTGTTTATGGAAGAGGATGAACTTGTAAATAAAAAAGAGAGTGAAATATAAGTAATGGCAGACAATGTGCAGATAATTGAACTATATACCGAGTTGGCACAAAATCCTAGTAAAGATTTTGGCTGGGAAAAAGGTTTGAAAAATGCACAAGCCCATGGATACAAACATGAATGGATAGTGACCATTCCATCTCAGATTTGGGAGTTTTGTGCGGCAGTCGGTAATCCCTTTGACGGAGCTGATATTCAAAAAGGTGATGTTGTTATAGATCTGGGTTGTGGCGCAGGTGTTGATCTTTTGGTTTCTGCATTATTGGTTGGAGAACAGGGCAGTGTGATTGGTGTAGATATAACACCAGAAATGGTTAAGAAAGCAAGATATCATGCTTCTCTCTCCGGCTTTTCAAATGTAGAGGTATTAGAGAGTAATTTTGAAGCGATAGATATTGAAGATGAGAGTGTGGATGTGGTGATCTCGAATGGAGCTATAAACCTTACCAGTTGTAAAGAGAGTGTATTTGCCGAGATATATAGAATTTTAAAGCCTGAAGGGAAGATATATTTTGCCGATATGATCGATATCTCCGATACAAATGAAAGTTGTTCACTTGAAAGTAGTTCAACTTGCTGTAACGAAAATGAAGATGATTGGGCGAACTGTGTAGCAGGAACACTACGAGAAAATGAATTAATAGAGATAATCAGCAAATCAGGCTTTAGAGATGTAGCATGTACAGGTTTAACACATTATAAAACAGCAGATTCGACTTGTGGTGCTACATTTAAAGCGACTAAAATTCCCTCTGATACATTAAGAGAACAGCATTGGGATAGAATCTTCAAAACGAAAGATTATACGCAGGTTCTATGGCATCAGGATACACCAAAAACTTCGTTTATGCTTATCGAACAGTATGCGAAAAAAGAGGATTTCATTATAGATGTAGGATCTGGTGCATCACTCCTTGTAGACATGTTAATAGACAATGAATATAAAAACATTACACTGCTGGATACAGCAAAAACTTCTCTTGATATTGTGAAAAATAGACTTTTGCATAGATCCACTCTTCCAGACTATCACTGTTCAGATATTATGCACTTCAAGACAAGCCAAAAGTTTCATCTATGGCACGATAGAGCAGCATTTCATTTTTTACTTCTAAAAAAAGAGAGAATACAATATTTTGACGTATTGAACGAGAGTTTATTGTCAGGCGGGGTAGCAATTATAAATACGTTTTCTATAGGTGGGCAAGAGCAATGTGCAGGACTAGATATTGTCCAATATAATTCTGAAAAAATGCTTCAAGAATTACCTTCAAGTTTAGAGTTAGTAGAGCAGATAGATATGCTGCATCGGACCCCAAAAGGAAGTGAGCAAAAATATAGTGCTTTTGTGATTAAGAAGATATAAGGTTTGAATCCTGCTGTGATAAAACCTCAATTTTATAATTTTTAATGTCGCTGTAGCGATAAACCTTATATTCTATGTTAGAGTATAAGGTTTTCATATAGTAAGAGAGAATTTTTATATTAGTCTCTTACAGGTACATAAGCATACCCTTCATTCTGTTTGTCTATTAAACCTATGCTTGCATTAGGGATGATTTTTACAAAGTCGTAGATATCTTTCTTCTCCAGTCCATGTTTACGTGCTCCTGAACCGCATACTAAGAACTGAACATCATAAGTCGTTGCCAGAGTTTGTATACGTTTTGCTAGAGTTTTATAGGTTGAACCCAATGCTTTGTCATCTTTAAACTCACTGTGCTCCGGGTATTTAACGAAAAATTTGTAGGCACCCCCATGTATAATAACCGCAATATCTAGCTCACGCAAGGAACCTTCATAGTGTGCCTTATTTGCTACCGCAGCGCTTAAAATACGTAGTTCAAAATTACTCAAGTCTTTGGTGGTTAAATCATACACTACTTTTGCAGAACCCTCTTGAGCATGTAACATACCCATGCTGATGAGTAGCATACAGATAATTTTTTTCATAGATGAACCTTTAATTAAAATATGAGATAGCATACCATTATAATGTAAAAAAAGAATAAAATACAATTTAAGCATAAATATAGTCTTAGTATCGTAGCATTTTGTCAAGATAGATCAGGTATAAAGGGTTCATAATTATGAAAAAAATATCTTGTACACCAAAGAAGTATATTAGTAAAATAGTACTCTATATTACTTTTGTTGTCTTGATCTTTCTTTTTAGTTCCGTTTTTTTCTTTGTGCAGCAAAGTAAAGAAGACAGACTCATCAGTTTAGGTGACGCTATCGTAAGTAATTTTAGAGCGGGACTTGATTATGAGATGGTTGATCTACTTTCCTTGTCTTTAGCCCTGTCTGAAGATGGAGAACTTAAAAATGCACTTACCCATGATGATGAGGCTCAAGGGTATCAGATCCTTAGTAAAATTACTGAACGTTTTAAAAAGTACACACATATAAAAACCTTACGGATCCAAATACTCACGCCCGACTTTTTTATTTTTGCACGCAGTTGGGATGAAGGATATGAGGGGATGCCTATCTGGTGGTTTCGGGATGATTTGAATTCCCTCCAAAAAAATGCCCGTCCCAAAGTAGGAATGGAAACAGGTAGATTACTCACTTTAAAAGCAACGATTCCTATACGCAGTGGAAATAGAGTACTTGGATATCTGGAAGTGATTAAATTTATCGATGAGTTTACTTTGAAATTACGTAAAAAAGGTATTGAACTTTTTGCACTGATGGATGAACAGTATTTGGAAAAGGCTGAATTGATGCGTAACTTTCCTCTTATAAACGGACATGTGCTTTCAAATCAAAATTATAATCAACAATATCTTGATAACATAGAAATGTTAGACTGGGAAAGTTTGTTGATGACGAATTATGAGTATGAAGATAATATCCTTTATTTGTATGAGCCGATGCTGAATGGAAAAGGAAAACAAATTGGTATGTATTTACTGTGTATCCCGGAAGATGCACTTAAAAAATATGAGGAAAAAAACCAAAGTGTGTCATTTTTTACACAGTTCTCAGATGAAGATATAGAGAAGGTAGTGGATGCATGGAAAACTCCCCATGACAGTTTTCGTAATGAGTATGATAAAAATATAGTAGAGCTTTTACCAAAGCTAAACCAAGATGACAAGCAGGAACTTGAATTAGAAGCGAAACGTGTGCTGCTAAAATATAGCAAAGATGAGCTCATTGATATAATCATCGAGAATAAGCATAATGAGAAAAAGTCAGGGATAATAAAATGAAAATATTGATTTTAGAAGATGAAAGAATACTTGCTTTGAGTATGAGAGAATTTTTAGAAGACAGTGGTTACGAAGTTGAATGTTATACACATTCAGATGAAGCCTATGATGCTATTTACGACAATGTTTATGATCTGTTACTTTTAGATGTGAAAGTACCCGGTGAAAAAAATGGTTTTGAGATGCTGGAAGAACTGCGTAAAGATGGGAATAAAACGCCCGCTATATTCATTACATCGTTAACAGATATAGATGATCTAACTCGTGGATATGAGTGTGGTGCCTGTGATTATATGCGTAAACCTTTTGACCTTGCAGAATTGAAATTACGTGTGGAACAGGTGGTAAAACTACAATGTTTTGCTTCTTCTGAAGAGAGCATAGACCTGCCATCAGGATATAAGTATGATCTTCAAAAGATGAAGCTTACTTTACATGATGAAAGTGTAGTCCTTGCTAAAACAGAAACGAAGATCTTAGAACTTCTTATCAAGAAAAGAGGATCTGTTGTGAGTTGTGAAATGTTTTGGGAAGAGGTATGGGGTGAGTGGGTTGATTCGGCCAATATCCGTGTTCAAGTAGGTAATTTACGTAAAAAACTTGAAAAAGATTTTATTAAAAATGTACGCGGTGTAGGGTACAGTATTGATTTTTAATAGAGAAAAATTTGCTCGTAAATATGCATTGATCTATACCGGAATATTGGCTGTTTTACTTATAGTTCCATTGATGGTATATATACAACTACTTTTACAGATAGATGAATCGAAAGTGAAACTTTCGCTTGAAGTACAAGCAAAAAAAATTATTACTTCTATGCAGCGTTATCAAAATGAAGATAAAGTATATCATTTCCCAAGGTATAAAGAGTATAAAGCAGCCCTCTATAATGGCAAGTATCAAACTGTATTTACGACTTTAGATTTTGAACCTTTGTCATTTACAGAAGGTTTTCATCAAAAAGGAAATCGTTATTATTATGTTTATACTCTTCCTTCTTATTATTTCGATGCAAGCTATTTATTGGTTTCTACCGTACATACTGCCAATAATATTTACCTTTTTGCCACGATGATCATGATTGCCATTGTGATTGCTTTATTTATATTTTCATTTCTATTACTTAGGAATTTTTCAAGACCTTTTGAAAAACTCAATGTACAGCTTGATAATTTCATCAAAGATTCTATGCATGAGATCAATACTCCTTTGAGTATCATCAACCTGAATTCTGATCTTTTTGCCAATAAATATGGTGAAAATAAATACTTGTGGCGTATCAAGTCCGCTTCAAAAACACTTGCAACTATTTACAATGACATGGATTATCTTGTGAAAGAAGGAAGAATTGATCATAAAATAAGCCTATTGGATTTTAGTGAATTCATTCAAAATAGAGTAGATTATTTCCAGGAAGTTGCAAATCTTAAGTCAATGAATTTAAAAACCAATATACTCCCAGGTTTAACTCATATGTTTTCTAAAACTAAATTACAGCGAATTGTTGACAATACTATTTCAAATGCGATCAAATACAGTAATGACAACAGCCATGTCGAGATCAATGCATATATGGAAGATGAGCATATTGTGTTTGAAGTAAAGGACTATGGTGTGGGGATAAAAGATACCACTAAAATATTTTCACGTTACTATAGAGAAAATGAAGCGAAGGGTGGCTTTGGAATAGGCTTAAACATTGTTAAGAAGATCATAGATGAAGAGGATATTCTTTTAACGGTAAGTTCTGTCATGGGTGAAGGTACAAGATTCCGCTATATTTTTTAGTCATTTCTCCCTTATTTCTACTGTAACAAAACAGCACATTAAACATAACTATTTACAAATAAAAAAAATTTATAAATAGTTATCTACTTTTTTACACTTTCTTTACACTCCTTTGTTATGATACTTTTTTAAACCAAATTAAAAGGAGTATGAATGCATACAAAAATTAAATGTCTTGCCTATGCAACATTGTTTTTATCAGCTTCAGCATCGCTATGTGCTGCGGACTTGACAAAAGCATATGATATGCCAGATGCAAGCAAACTGATAGAGAAAGATCTGTTCCCTGCGGCTAAAGCCTACACAATGCCAAAGAGCTGTAATCTCACAGATCCTAAGGCAATCGCTAGAGGGGAATATATGTTCCATAATCTCAATGGTAAAAAAGCAAAAAAACCTGCACCAGAAGGTCTTGCGAAGTTTATTGAGAAAAAAGGTAAAGATGGAAAAGTGACAAAAAAGTCTAAACAGTTTGGTAACTGCGTAGCATGTCATGACATAGAAGGTGCAAAAGGTGCAGGGAACATCGGTCCTAGTCTTACAGGATATAAGGCAATGTTCTTAGATACAAAAGCAAGAGATACACAATTTGTCTATCAGAAAATTGCAGATCCTAGAATTGATAATGCCAATACACACATGACAGTTAATCTTACTACAGGACTCTTTAATGAGCAAGAGATTTGTGATTACACTGCGTACGTTGTATCAGAAAAAAAGAAAAAGTAAAAGGAATAGAGAATGGAAAGAAGAAATTTTATAAAAAGTATCTGTGCAGCATCGGCTGTAGCAGCAACAATTACGCCTTCGGCATTATTTGCAAAAGAAGCACCAAAAGGTGGAAATATTTTAGCATATGCAGCAGCAGTTGAAGCCATTACTGGTGGTAAAGCAGTTGCAGATAGCGATAAAGTGAAATTGACAGTACCAGAAATCGCAGAAAATGGTGCGGTTGTCCCTGTTAAAGTTGAAGTAGACAATCCTATGGAAGAAAGCAACTATGTGAAAGCAATTCATGTATTGAGTACTAAAAATGGTAACGCAAGATGTGCAGATGTCATGTTGACACCATTAAATGGACGAGGTTATTTTGCTACCAGAGTTAAACTTGGTGGTACTCAAGATGTTGTTGCCTTGGTAGAACTTAGCAATGGTACATTTATGAGATCAGCGAAAAGTGTAAAAGTAACTATTGGTGGTTGTGGTTGATTTTATTCATATGATGTTTTTTTAAAGCATTAAGTTTTAGTGAGAGGAATTGAAAAGAGTATAGATCTTTTTTCAAGGAAAATAATAGATAGAAAAGGAAATGAGATGGCAGAAGCAAGAAAATCGATGATTAAGATCAAACCTAAAAAGTACAAAGCGGGAGATATCGTAAAAGTTGACTTTATCGTTATTCACCCGATGGATACTGGTTTACAAAAAGATAAAAAAACAGGAAATATTATACCGGCGCATTTTATAGATAATATTACTTTCTCTTTAGACGGGAAAGCATTTACAACTATGAAAGTATGGGAAACTGTTTCAACTAACCCTTATTTTTCAGTAAACCTAAAAGTACCTGCTTCAGGTAAGATTACGGTTGATTATACAGACAATACAGGTGAGAAAAATTCGAAGAGTAAAAAACTTAAGCCAAAAGGATAAGCAATGAAAAGAGTAATATTACCTTTAGCTCTTTTGGCAACTATGGGAACTGTATCGGTAAGTGCCGGTGAACAGTTTGCTATGAGTGATGCTGATAGAGCGATGTATACAGAGATGCTAGAAAACAACCCTGCAGATATTTTTGTTGAAGAGGGTGGAGAGATACTAGAGGAAACACTAGGAGGAGAAGCTGCATTGGCAAAATTCCTAGAAGTTTCAGAAAAAGATTTACCTAAATATATTGCAGGATTCCCAAGATATATTAAGAAACTTGGGAATGTTGTAGGACTTGATCAAGTCATGCAAGCTATGCAAGTTGAACAAGGTAAAGAGAAAACAAAACTTAAAAGTGGAAAAATGTTTGCGATGCTTGCCTATGTGAAATCATTAGCAAATGACGAAGTGATTAACATAGATGTAGAAGCAGATGATCATATAAAAGAAGCCTATGCGGTAGGTAAAAAACACTATATGACAGCAAGAGGGGGAAGAGGGCTTTCTTGTAACTCTTGCCATAGTGCAGATATCGTAGGACAAGTACTTAGAACACAACCTCTTCCAGATTTGGGTGAGAATAATGTTGCTGGTACATGGCCTGCATACCGTATGACAAAGTCAAGTTTAAGATCAACACAAAGAAGATTTCAGGGGTGTATGAAAAATGCATTGCTTAAAGTCATCCCTATAGGGTCTAAAGAGATGGTAGCACTTGAAGTATACGTGACTACGCTTGCAGCAGATAAGAAAAAAGCCATAGCCATCCCTGGTTTGAAAAGATAAGGGGATAAAATGGAAATAGATAGACGAGACTTCCTACAGATTGCAGCATCCCTAGGTATATTAGGTGCAACTGGAGGAACAAATCTTTTTGCCGGTGAAGCAGGTAAAGAACGTATCAAAAAATTGACTTTTTCTGATGTAGTAGATTTTAAAGCAAAAGGTAAAGCAACGATACTTCACATCTGTGACTTACATGCACACCTTAAGCCACTTTACTGGAGAGAGCCATCTACGCTTATTTCTGCTAAAAACTTGGTAGGAACACCAGGGTTTATTTGTGGTGAAAGTTTCCAAAAATACTATGGCATTGCTCCGGGAAGTTTAGATGCGTACTTTGATACACACAATGACTTTGCTGAACTTGCTAAAAAGTTTGGAAAAATGGGTGGTATTGCTCATATGAAGCCAATCATTGATCATGTGAAAAAAGAGAGAGGTTCAGAGAATGTACTTCTTTTAGACAGTGGAGATACTTGGCAAGGTACAGCAGTGGCACTTAAAACCAATGGTGAAGCCATCGTAGATGCGCAAAACTATTTGGGTGTAGATGTGATGGTTGGACACTGGGAATTTACATACGGTAAAGAGCGTGTTCAAGAGTTGATCGGTATGTTAAAAGGAGATTTTATCTCTCAAAATGTTATTGACAATGATCCATTCTCAGATGAGTTTGAAGAGCTGATCTTCCCACCATATACGATTAAAGAGATTGGTGGAGCTAAGATAGGTATTATCGGGCAGTCATTCCCGTTTACTTCTACTGCAAACCCTAAAAAGTTCACAGAAGGTTGGAGTTTCGGACTTCGTCATGAATCACTTCAAGAGTATGTCAATGAACTTCGTAATGAGAAAAAAGTAGATGCCATCGTTGTGTTAAGTCATGATGGATTCTCTGTAGATCAGGAATTGGCTAAAAAAGTGACAGGTGTTGACTTTATTTTAAGTGGACATACACATGATCCTAGCCCAGAGCCTATCATTGTAAATGATACAGTGATCTTGATTTCTGGAAGTCATGGTAAGTATATTTCAAGACTTGACTTAGATATAAAAGATAAAAAAGTGGCAGGGTATAACTTTAAATTGATACCTGTAGCTTCAAATCTTATTCCTGCGGATAAAGCGGGGGTTGACTTGGTTGAAAAATGGTATAAACCTTACAATAAAGAGCTCAATGAAGTGCTTGGTACAACCAAAGGACTACTGTATAAAAGAGATACTTTCTATTCAACTTTTGATTCGCTCATAGGTATGGCAATTCAAGACGAGATGAAATGTGATATTAACTTTAATCCAGGATATAGATGGGGTACAACAGTACTTCCTGGTGATGACATTTTAAAAGACAATGTCTATGAGATGACAGCGATCACGTATCCTGAGGTTTATACGTTTGACCTCAAAGGTAAAGTGATTGCAAAATTGATGGAAGACATTGCAGATAATGTATTTAACGCAAACCCACTCTTACAACAAGGTGGTGATATGAGTAGAGTCACAGGTGGTAGTTACAGCATCACTATATCTGCTCCGTCAGGAAAGCGTATCACTGATTTTATGATCGGTGGAAAGCCAATTGACTTAGAAAAAACCTATAGGGTTTCTTCATGGGGTGGTAACCTACAAAATGTAGGTGAAAACCTAGATGAAAAAGCGATACGTCCAGTCTATGAAGTGGTAAGTGACTACATCCGTAAAAAGAAAGTCGTAGACATCAGCATGGAGTCTAATGTAAAAGTGTTAGATATGGACTGTGGATGTCCGGTCAAAGGTGCTACGTGTTAATACTATAAAACCGTGCCTCGTCTCTTTGTTTGAAAGCATTGTTAGTCTCCGCTAATTTGGAAGACGGGGCACCAGGGTTGTAATGTGAAATCACATCTCTATTATAATATAACATAAACAAAAAAGTCTTTATGACTAAAAATAAAAAAAGGGTAGGAAATGAAAAAGGGAACAATTAAAATCAGTATAGCTGCAGCAACACTGTTATCTATGGGTACATCTGCAATAGCAGGTGGAGATATAGCACCAGTAGAACCGGTAGTGGTAGCAAAAGCAAAATCAGATGTAAAAAGAAGCCTTAAAGGCAATATGGTCGTAGTAGACAAGATCGTACCAGGTAGCGTAGACAGTATCCGTGAAATGTTTTCAGAAGGTATCTTTTATGGAAGATTAAGATCTAATACTTTTTACTGGGATTGGGGTACAGAAGTAGATGGAAAAACTAAAGACAATAAAAATATGGGTGTAGGTGGAAGCCTTATCTATAAATCAGCTGTTTTAAATGGTTTTAGCGGAACGATCGGTTATTATGGTTCTTTAAATCCTGAATTTTTCAGAATGGATGATGATGAAGTAGGATTTGCTAAAGCGGGTAAAGATACTTTTAGTCGCCATAAAGTTGCCTCAACAGGTGCTTATGGTATGCACGTTCTAGGACAAGCATACTTAGAATACAACAATGGTACTGTTGATGTTAAAGCGGGTCGTCAAATGTTTGAATCAGTCTTTACAGCATCAAATGATACAAAAATGATACCAAATACTTTTGATGGTGTAAGTGTAAGTGCAAAAGTCGGATCTAAAACAAAAGCGAGAGTAGCATGGTTCGGTAAACAAAAATTAAGAGACCATGAAAATGCACATGATATGATCACATTTAATAGTGCAGATACTACTGATCTGTATAGAAAATGGGATAACAATGATGATGCAGGGGTTCATAAGGGACTTAATTATGATGCATTTGGTCTTGCTGGGGAAGATGCAAACCATGACATGTTCTTAGCAGATATTAAGACAAAAGCTGTGAAAAATCTAGACTTTACATTGAGTGCTTTAACTGTGCCTGGTGTCGTAACTGATATTGTGGCTGAAGGACACTATAGATTCAATCTTGATAACGGATGGGCAGTGAGACCGGGTGTGAGATATTTCCATCAAATGGATGATGGTGGTGGAGAAGTTGCCGGAATTACTGGAACTGCTTTGAATCTTACAGGTAAAGCGGCAACAGGTTATTCTAACAGTGTAACTACAGGAAATTCCCTTGACAGTAGTCTCTTTGCAGGAAGACTTGACCTTGAAATGCCAAACAAAAAAGGTTTCTTTAGACTTGGGTATTCAAAAGTTGCAGATGAAGCAGATATCGTTGCTCCATGGAGAGGATTCCCTACAGGTGGATTTACAAGAGCAATGGCACAGTATAACTGGTATGCAAACACTGAAACATATATGGCAAGAGCTGTTTATAAGTTCAACTCAACATGGAAAGCTAGTTTAAGATATGCGATACAAGATTTTGATGATGCAAAAACGAATGTACAGGCAGATAGTACGATCTGGCACCTAGATACATGGACGAACATCACTAAAAGACTTCAAATGAGAACACGTATCGGTATCGTTCAAGCTGATGATGATATTATTACGACTGGTGGTGGAACTAAAGCAGATGTTTCTTATAACGAATATCGTTTAGAGTTTAATTACCTTTTCTAGGAGTAAGAATGAAAAGCATCATTGCATTTTGTCTGTTTTTATGGACAGCACAGGCGTACGAATATAATTTGACGCCTGTAAAAGTCTCTGAAGATGTACATTGCTTTTTTGGTGCGCTAGAAAATATCACTAAAGAAAACGGTGGTAATATGGTAAATACATGTTTTGTCCAAACAAAACAAGGGTTCGTTGTCATAGACAGCGGCCCTACTTATGCTTATGCGAAGCAAGCATATACTCAGATGCAAAAGATAGAAAACCTCCCCGTAAAGTATGTTATCAATACACACGATCATGATGACCATTGGTTAGGCAATAGTTTTTATAAAGGCAAAGGCGCTTTGTTGATAGGTCCACGGACGTATGAACAAAATGTAGTTGTAGGTATGGAAACAAGGATGCAGCGTACTTTAGGCAGTGAAATTTACGGCAAGACAGAGATCGTGGATCTTGACACTGTTGTAGATGACAACTTCACACTCAATGTCAGCGGCAAGATCTTCAAAATTGAACAATTGGTAGCAAAAGCACACACCCAAGGTGATCTTATAGTATACTTACCGGATGCAAACGTACTCTTTGCTGGAGACCTTGTGTTTAATGGCAGGCTCACTTCCATACGTGACGGTTCAATCATAGGTTCCATTAAGGCATTGGCAAAAATTGATGCACTGCATCCCAAAGCCATCATAGGCGGGCATGGGTACAAAACAGATGCCAATGCTACAGAAGCACTAAAAGCGTACCTCCTTGAAATGAAAGAAGAAGTACAAGAAGCACTCGATAATGATGTATCTATGGAGCAGATCACTAAAAAAGTTATAATGCCGAAGTATAAGAGCATGAAACTCTATGATGTATTGCATAGTCGTAATGTCTTTGAAGCGTATAGCGAACTTGAAATGTATGACGAGGATGAAGAATGAAAATTATGTTAGGGGTGTTGTTATGTTTAAGTTCACTGTTTGCCATAGAGGGTGAAGCCGTATTTGATAAAAAATGTCTCTCTTGTCATGTGAAGTTTATTGCTATGTCTAAACTAAAAGAGAATTATTTGGATCACAACAATACACTTCTTAAACTCACTGCACCTACATTAAATCAACTCTCTTACAGACTTAAGCAACGAATAGGTGATCCAAAAGGTGATAATGATATGCATCGTATGGAAGTGGCAGCATTTATTAGTGAGTATGTTTTATATCCAGATAGACAAAAAAGTCTTTGTTTAGAAGATGTAATGCAGCATTTTAAAACTATGCCTAGTCTTAAAGGAAAGATCAGTGAAGAGGAGCTGGACGAAGTAAGCACTTATATTTATGATGCTGACGAGAAGATATTAGAAGAAAAAGGTGTACAATATGAAGGATTTGAAAAAGCTTTAGAAAAGGCAAAAAAAGAGCATAAGATCATTATGCTTAAGGTCATGAGTAAAGATTGTCATTTTTGTAGAAAAATGGAGAGAGAAGTCATGATAGACGACGAAGTGCAGAATGCTATAGAAAAAGATTTCATTCCTGTAGCTATAGACATATCTAGAACTCAGCTTCCTTTGGGGTTAAAAACTGAATTGACACCGAGTTTTATTTTTATAGATGAAAATGCTAATATATTAATGAATCTGCCTGGGGCATGGGGTACAATGGATTTTCTTGAAATATTAAGAGAAGCAAAAACGAAATAGAGATAAGAAAGGATAAAAGATGAAAAAAATATTGATATTGTTAGTATTTGTATTAACTTCAATTGTAGCAGAGACAGAGTTCGCGGAACCTAAACCTGCAATAGATAACCCTAGAAAGATAATTTTTTCTATTCCTAGTGCTGAAATTAAAGAGATAAACCGCATTTTAAGTACGGTCAACAATGTGATAAAGTTTTATAGACCAGAAAATACGGAAGTGGTTATCGTAGCGTACGGGCAGGGATTAAAGTCTTTGCTAAAAAAAGGGGATGCAGATGTACGAAAACGTATAGAGGCACTGATGACATATGATATAGAGTTCATCGCATGTGGAAACACTATGAGAACACTTCATATCGAAAAGAAAGATTTACTTGAAGATATAGGATTTGCTACAGCAGGAATAGTTGAAATCATAGAGAGACAACTTCAAGGGTATACCTACTCACAACCATAATAGGGGTAAAACCTTTTACATATTATTTACAGAATATCGCTATATTACGATATAAAATCAAAAGGATAATATGATGAAAAAAATGATTGTGATGTTGCTACTGTTAATTCAAATAATAGCTTTTGCAAACAATGATATTCTACTTTATAAAGTAGAGAATAAAGATTTAAAGGTAAGTGCACAGAGCCTTGCTGATGGTTTAACAGCATATGGATATATAGTAGCTAAAAACCAAGACATGAATGGACCATACAAAAAACAGTTTGGTACCAGTACCTTTCAAAGTTATACTCTCATGTCAGTCTATCACCCAGAAACCTCAGTGGGACTAGTACCTAAATATGCCGAAAGTGGTATTTTTACACCATTCTCCATAGCCGTCTATCAACGTCAAGGTGAAGATGACCTTTACATAGCGTTATTAACGGCTAAAGCACAAGAAAATATTATCAAAAAGCAAGATGTATTGTTCTCGAGTCTGGAAGTACTTAATAAAGAAACGATAGCGAAGATACTTCCTGACGCGATTGAAACATCATTAGGGTATGCAAATGTAAAAACAGATAAACCATTGTATACAAAATACTCTTTTGATGTGGATGATGATGATGCTGTGGAAGCTATGGGTGATCTTATGATGATGATGCAGAGCGGTATGAAACCAAGCGGTTTTGTTGTGGCAAATTATATTGATTTTAATGCTATACTGAAGGAAGAGAAAAATGAAGACTATATATTCTATGATGCGTATTCTCTTTGTAAGTTGAAGATTATTTATGAACTTTCTAAAACGAAGCCCGAGGCCGGCGCTTTTGCACCTTGTACTATGGTGATCTATCATAGAAAAGGAAGCAATAAAACTGAGATAGTCTCGTTAAATATTGACAATCTTACTTCTACTTTAGCAATAGATGACAAAGGTTTGTTAACAATGTTAGAAAAAGCGCAATCAGATATGAAGAATATTATCGAAGAATCTGCAGAATAAAAGGAATTTAAATATGAAATTGTTAGTTAAAGGGATACTTTATGCATCATTAGTAGTCTCCGGAGTTATGGCTCAAGAAGCAGTAAACATAGTAGTAAAAGAACCTACTGTTATAAAAAATGTTGCTGCAGATATTGAAATATTTACTTCAGAAAATACAGACGGGAACATCACTACAGCAAGTATAGAACAAGCATTTAAAGAAGCAGGTTTTATAGTCTCTGCCAATAGAGATATGAACGGTCCGTTTGTGAAACAGTTTAAAGAGTCAGGTTTTGATACCTATAACCTTTTTACATTTTATAAACAAGATACTGTTCTGGACCTGGTGAAGAAGTATCCAAATATAGGTCTTTTTGCTCCTATGAGTATGTCTATTTATACGAAGAAAGGTGAAAAAAAGATTTCAGTCTCTTCTTTAACGGCAGAAGCGATGGCTAAAATTATGAAAGCACCAAGTGATGATAAAACCTTACATGACTTAAGAATACTTGTAAAGAAAACGTTAAAAAAAGCTATGCCAAATGGTTCATTTGAAACGTTAGCTTATGAGATGACAGAGGCAAAAGGTGAGCTTGTTACCAACTTTAGTATGGATATGGATGCAGATGAATGGGAAGATGAGTTGGAAGAATTTAAAATGGGCTTTGAAGGCGAGCTTGCTCCGAATGGCTTTGTCATTGCAGGGCACAATAATTTAGGTGATGATTTTGAAGAATCAAACTATGATGCATTTGATTTTTATGAAGTCTATTCTGTTTGTAAACTACCGGTCATTTATACGATCGCTAAAACAAGACCGGAAGCAGGTGCATACGCACCATGTTCACTCTACCTTAGCAAAAAGAAAAGTGAAGAGATGATGCAAATAGGATTTCCTTCTGTATATAATTGGATGAGTTCTATGGCTATAGAGAGTAAAGAGGATATGGAAGTATTGGAAACTGCACAGGCAGGAATGAAAAAGATATTAACAGGTCTTACTGAGTAAGAATGGGATTGCATACGATGTTGTTTGAAACCTTATAAAAAATATATAACATTATAAGGTTTTCATCCTCAATCTCATATTCTATGTTAGATTATAAAGTTTCAATCTAAGATATATTTTGAAAGAGAATTAGGTTTGTTGGAATAGTACAAATTGTAGAGTTTAAAAAATATTGGAGTATGTAATATATAGGGCTATAAAGCCCTATATGGAGAGGGAGGTAAAGTAAACTTAGTTTACTGTAATTTCTTTTTCAGTACCTTCCCAGATACCGTGTTTAGTACAGTAACCATGAGCAACAAGTTTAAGTTTTTTACCTGTTGGGATGATTGTAAATGTAGTTGTGTTATGCGCTTTAGTGTTACCAAGAGTACCTGGAACATAAGAAGCTTTTGCTAATTGAGTCTCACCGT
>Ga0055584_100002655_pt1 | contig 17647 bp, 16 predicted proteins | sample OSDHelmetaG_FD_58716 | JGI IMG/M metagenome (GOLD analysis project Ga0055584, IMG submission 58716) | Pelagic marine sediment microbial communities from the LTER site Helgoland, North Sea, for post-phytoplankton bloom and carbon turnover... | ecosystem: Environmental > Aquatic > Marine >... | reverse complement strand
CGTCGCACCTGCAATCAGAATGGCTGTTCGATGAAGAGCTGGTTTGCGTATGCCGCAATGGACATCCGGTTTTGTCTCGTTCCAAACCTTTCGACGCAGAAGCGCTGGTTTCCCATCCTCATATTGTCGTCAGCGCGACAGGTGGCCAAAGAGCAGCATTCGATAATCTATTGGCTGATCGAGGATTAGAGCGTACGGCCAAGGTGTTTGTTGCAGGGTTCTCTGCGGTGCCCGAACTTCTGTGCACCTCGGATATGATCGCTGTTTTTACCAAACGGTTGGCGACTATTTTTGGCCAGAGCCATGGTCTGATTCATATGGAATTACCGCTGGAACTTGGTTCCTTAGGCCACCTCCTGGTATGGCCGTCGCGCTTTGACGGGGATCCGCGCCATAGTTGGTGCCGGGACCAGATTCGGGACATTTGCGGTGCTTTAGATGCGACGACGCGGACAAATTGAAATGAGCCCTTCCACCGCATCCCTTGCGATGCCAAAATTGGTCTAACAACGTATAATACAGGTTCCCTTCCCGTGGCTAAGGCTTCCAATTCCTCAAATGATATCGTGCTGGTGCATAGTTCCGACATTCATGTCGATGATGGCTATACTGCGCGCGCCAATGACGGCGATGGTACAAACCCGCTTTTAGATGTGCTGAGGACGGCCGAGGCGGTTAACGCCGATATCGTCTTGCTGGTCGGTGATGTTTTTGAACATAACCGTCTGGCCAGTGACATTGTTACGAAAGCAGCAAACCATATCGGTAACGCGCCGATGCATGTCGTGGCTCTTCCGGGCAATCATGATCCTGCCATCCCTGACTCCCCATGGTATCACAAAGCGATGGGGAAGGCGGATAGGCTTCACATACTGGGCGTTACGCATAAAAGGTCCGTGCAGTTTCCAGATCTGGATCTGGAAATATGGGGCAGAGCGCATCGTGATTATGACGATATGACTCCTCTGGCGAAGCCTGTGCGCCGCAAGACGCGGTGGCAGATTGCCTTGGCGCATGGTCATTATGAGCCTGTGGCAGATAGAAGAACCTCGTTGCGCGCGTCATGGCTGCTCGACGATGCAGAGCTCGCTGCAACGGGTGCCGATTATGTTGCCCTGGGGCATTGGAATCGGCCGATCAAGGTGGGCAAGGGCACGGTTCCGGCCTATTATTCCGGTTCCCCTGATCTCGCAAAAACAGTTAATGTGATACGATTGACGGCGTCTGGCGAGGTGAGAGTAAAACGCGAAAAGATCAGGTAAATATATCCGTATAAATTTGCGGGAAATTGGCGTTTTGACAAACTGCTAAATATGTCAGAATAGCGTTGAAACTTTATGGCACAGGATAAAGCACATGGCTGAAAATACTTGGAAACGCAGTAGCTTGCCCCGCGAACCGGCTGAACTCGGGAAGCCATTGGTAGACCCCGCGCTATGGTATCCTGATGATATTCTGGCCAATGACGAGTGGATGTACCGTCTGTCTGATAGTGAGGTGGCCGAGGTAAAAGCGGCTGTTGCGAGCGTTGAAGAGCGCGGCCTCGATATCAAGGATATTACCAAAGAAGATTTCCCATTGCCGACGTTAGCCCCGCGCTTGCAGGAAGTGCAGGATGAGCTCATGGAGGGGCGGGGTATTGTTCTTATCAAAGGGCTGCCGATTGATGACTTTAATCGGGCACAATATGCCGCCGCATTTTGGGGTATATCGGTTTATGTCGGTCGCGCCTTGTCGCAAAATCGTCAAGGCCACCTTCTCGGTCACGTAAAGGATATCGGCGGCGATTATTCTAAAACGCGGGGCTATAAAACAAGTTCGCATATGGCCTTTCATTGCGACCAGGCCGATGTTTTGGCGCTTGGCTGCATTCATAATGCAAAAGCCGGTGGCGAGCACCTCGTCTGCAGCGCGGTTGCGCTTTATAACGAGATGCTAAAGCGGCGTCCTGATCTGGCTGTCGAGCTTGGCTGGAAGTTTTATCGCCAGCTTTCAAATGAAAAGCACCCGGGCCAAAAGGACCCTTACATTCGCCAGGGCATATTCAATTTCTACGACGGTTATTTCGCCGTGCGCGGCGTGAGCTCAGCCTTGAATAAAGGTCAGATGATCCCAGGCGTGCCGGAATTTACGGAAGCCCAAAAAGAAGCCTTGCAGATGTTCCGCGATATTGCACCGGAGATCGCAATTGAAGTGCCGCTGGATTGTGGTGATATCAGCTATGTGATGAACCATGTCACGCTGCATTCACGGACAGATTTTGAAGATTGGCCGGAACCAGAACGCAAACGTCATCTTCTGCGTTTGTGGATGAATACGGGTGATCGTCGTCCATTGCCGCCGGAGATTCATAAATTCTCGCAGGGAATTTACGACGAAACCACTCGGTTTGTGGCTCCTCTGGACGCCGAATAGGCGCGAGAAATTCTCAGGCGGGAGACCGCAACTGACTTAGTTCTTTTAGGTTCCTTGTCTGCTGAAAGCCTTCGCAAAAGGATTGAAGCTCGTCGGCGGCACTAGTCGACCAGCCACCAAATTCGACGTTTGCCATAAACTTGGCGACAATTTCCTCATGTGACAGAGCTTCTCGGGCACCGCCCCGCATATGCGGTTGCTCCATCTCTCTCTCACTTCCGTCTTTCAATGTTGCGCGCAGGTGCCCACTGTAATTGGCCGGATATTCATTTTCTGGATCAATCTCGTATGAAACTCGATTAGCCAGATCCCGTATTGCCAGATCCGCTACACGCTCATCGGTAAATTGAGCGAGGCCGGCCGCCTGGTCAACAATCCCGGCAGCGATGCAGTACGGAACACTGAACTTGGCCGAATAGGCAGTCGACGGGTTACGTTTTTCAGACAAAGGTTCCCAAAGGCGATGAACCGTTCCTTCGCCCACTTTGCAGGTGATGTTGACGATGTCATCCGGTGAAATGCCTTGTCGAGCTAATTGGATGGCGCAATCAATATAGGGTTGGGTCATCGTGCCACAGGCTTACGGCTTGAAGGCTATGTTTGCCGCGTGCCAGTGGCGTCCCAGATCTTCGGTGATTTTGCTGAAATTATTGGGAATGGTTGCAGAAGAGAAACCAAAGAAGAAACCGTGTTCGCCCTCCATAACAGTGCGTGGCCCCATGAAGCTTTCACGACCGAGGAGGGCGGCCCGAACGCCAGACTGCGCCGCCCAGCCAGCATGAAGGCGCTTGGTCCAGCTGCCTTCCGCCAGATATTCGATTATGCCGGAGGCAAAGCTGCCGGCAATACCAATGGCGTCGGTCATTTGCTGTTTCGTTGAGCCAAGTGCTGCACTGACACCGGCAGCAGCGCCCATTGCCCCAATGACGGCCGTTGGGTGGAACCCGGCGCGATGAATGCCTGTAGGGGCGACTAGCGCCATACGACACATGAGCTCAGTGCCCACCGCGATGCCTCGCAAGGCTTCGTCGCCCGCTAGTTTGAAATTTTCAGCTGCTGCCAGAACCACAGGCATGATGACGGCGCCGGCATGGACTGGCGTCCCTTCAAACGTATCATCGTAGTCTTCTCCATGCGCGGCAGTTCCATTTATCAGGGCAGCAGATGCTACATCGACGGGGATTGCATGGCCGATGACGGTGCAGTTGCCAGGTGCCGAGCACGCCCTGATCATCGCACCGACATAATCGAGATTTTTTGCTGAGACGCATAGCCCGGCATAGTCAAGCAGCGCATTGCCTATAGCTATTTGGACGTCTTCTGGGATCAAATCGCCGGTCAGAGAAGTTGCCCAGGCGCTGAAGTTTTGGGAAACCGATGTTTCAGGAAGGTCAATCATATCGAGCGTTCGTTCTATTGTGGGCTTTTCGACCTTACCGACCCACATGAGTAGATGTCTATGGGATGGGGCTAGTTGCGGCGTTACAGACTGCCGTATAAAACGATTAATCAGCTTTCACCAATTCAGGTCTGGAGACTACCAATGGCGAATGAAGAGGCGCCGCGGCGCAATGAAGGTTATCAGGATCTGCGCGACCTGTTAGAGCGTTTTGAAGAAATGGGTGAGGTCGCGCATGTCGATGGTGCCGACTGGAATCTGGAAGTAGGCGCCATTTCCGAAATGACGGCGGCTGAAAAGCCTGGGCGCGCCAAGGCGATATTGTTTGATAACATCAAGGGCTACCCGGAAGGGACACGCATCCTTTCCGGAGCTGCAAATGCTTTTAAACGTCTCGCTGTTGTTCTCGGTTTACCGGAGCCGAAAGATGAAATTGATCTCGTAAAAAGCTATCGCGAGCGCTCGAAGCGCGAGTTTAAGCTTATCCCGCCGGTGGAGGTTCCGACCGGGCCGGTAATGGAAAACATCATGCGGGATGACGAGGTGGATGTCTGGAAGTTTCCGGCACCCTTTGTCCACGAACTTGATGGTGGTCGCTACATCGGGACAGATGACGCAATTATTATGCGAGACCCCGATACGGGCTGGGTGAATTCAGCGACATACCGCGTCATGGTTCACGATGAGAAAACTGTTGGTATTTGGATGTCGCCGGGGAAGCAGGGTCGGCTGATCAGTGACAAGTATTTTGCCAAAGGCAAACCGTGCCCTGTTCTTATCTCCTGCGGCCATGATCCCTTACTATTCCTGGTTTCGCATCAGGAAATTGATCATGAAGTTGATGAGTTTGCGTACGCCGGTGGTATGCGGGGACGGGCTCTTGAAGTCATCCCAAGCGAAATTCACGGACTGCCAATTCCGGCGCATGCTGAAATAGTGCTTGAAGGCGAAATCTATGGAGATGAGTTGCGGGAGGAAGGGCCTTTTGGCGAATTCATGGGGTACTACGCCTCTACTTCCAGCGAGCTGCCGATCGTTAAGATCAAACGTATCTACCATCGAACCAATCCGATCTTGACGCTGGCGATCCCGTCTCGGCCACCCGAAAATTTTACGTTTGCGCGTGCTGCGGTGAAATCGGCGATGATCTGGGATGAATGTGAAAAGGCCGGGTTGAATGGCATCAGTGGTGTTTGGTGCCATGAGGCCGGCGCCGGCCGTCTGTTTAATGTTATTTCGATCAAACAGCTTTACCCAGGGCATGCTTCGCAGGCCGGAATGCTGGCGATGAACTGTCATGCCGGTAATTATGCTGGGCGCTGGGTTGTTGTGGTCGATGACGATATTGATCCCTCCAATATGTTTGATGTCATTTGGGCGATGTCGACGCGTTGCGACCCACCGGAGGATGTTCAGTTTGTTAAACGGTCTTGGTCGACACCGCTGGACCCGATTTTGCGTGAACCACCGTGGCAAAATAACCGAGGTCTTATCGATGCTTGCAGGCCTTATGGCTGGAAGGACGAGTTCCCAACGGTCGCCGAAGCGAGCCCGGAGCTTAAGGCACAGATGCGTGAAAAGTTTCCACACCTGTTTGATTGACCCTTGGCAGACATGGCTGATCCCGTTTCTTCACGCGTTCTACATATGTTTGCCAGTGCACGCGGTGCGTTCTCAAATGAAGACTGCGATGCGGTAATAGAGCTTGCCCGCGCGCAGGGCCTTTCTAAAGGCGTTGTCCGGCAGAACGACGTTGAACTCGAAGTTCGGGACAGTGACATTGCTCGGTTGGCTCGTACCGAGGAGACCGAATGGCTCTACAAAAAAGTTTTCGAGATCGTTCTGCATCTGAATTCTGAAGCCAGGAAGTTTGACCTGTTTGAATCTGAAGATTTTCAGGTCGCTGAATATACCAATGCTGGACATTACGATTGGCACCTGGATATCAGTTCTCAGCACCCCTTTAGTCTACGTAAGCTCGGAGTAACCGTTCAACTGAGCGATGGCGACAGCTATGAAAGGCGGGAACATTGAAGCGCTATACGGACCGCAGGCAGATATCGCTCCACGCGAACGAGGGACGATCGTTATCTTTCCAAGTTTTGTTATCCATCGCCTGGCACCGGTGACATCCGGATCACGCTTTTCACTGACTGCCTGGGTCCTGGGAAAGGAACCCTTTAAGTAGAAAGTAGCAATTATGACAAAATCCAAACCACCTTTCCGCGCTGATGTCGTTGGCAGTTTTTTGCGCCCGGAGCGCTTAAAAGAAGCCCGACGCAATGCCGGGCTCGAGCTTGAATCCACACCGGATTTTAAGGAAGAGGAGGGCATCTCGCTAGATCAGCTGCGGGTGATCGAAGACGAATGTATCCGCGAACTCGTTGATTTTGAGAAGCAGGTTGGTTTGCAGGTGGCGACAGACGGAGAATTTCGCCGCGGTTCCTGGGCTTATGATTCCATCGGTCGATTTGAAGGCGTTGAATTGCGCAGACTCGCCGACGGTGCAGCGTTTGCCGGATCGGGTTTTCAGCCACCCGTTGCGCACACAGATTCCAAGATTAGCCGACAACAGGGCGGCATCGTGCTTCAGGACTATTTGTTTTTGAAGAATCTGACGGATCGAACGATCAAGGTAACGGTCCCATCGCCGACATTGTTCTATGTGCGTGGTGGGCGAGAAGCTGTCAATGACGAGGTATATCCGGATATTGAAGAGTTTTTTGAAGATTTGACACAGGCCTATCGTGACGAAATCCAGGATTTATCGGCTGCTGGCTCAACATATCTGCAAATCGATAATACTGACGCTGCGATGTTATGCGATCCCAAGTTTCAGGAAGCGGCAAGGAGTAAGGGGCTGGACCCGAAAGATCAGATAGCGCTGCAGGGAAAACTCGTCAGCATGGCCACCCGTGACCGTCCTGACAATATGACCATCAGCATGCATATGTGTCGCGGAAATAATGCCGGTGCCTGGTTGGCTGAAGGCAGTTACGATTTTGTCGCCGAAGCGTTGTTCACCCAGTTCGATGTTGATGCGTTCTTTATGGAATATGACAGTGAACGTGCTGGTGATTTCTCACCATTGCGGTTTGCGCAAAAAGACACGTTTGTGGTTTTGGGGCTCGTGACAACCAAAACGCCGGAGAATGATTCTAAAGATGTTCTCTTGCGCCGTATCGAAGAAGCATCTGCCTATATACCGATCGAGAATCTGGCATTGAGCCCGCAATGTGGTTTCGCGAGTGTCGCGCGCGGCAATCCGATTACCTTCGATGACCAGAAGCGCAAGCTTGAGCTAATCCTCAAGGTCGTTGACGAAGTCTGGGGAACCTCTTAACGTTTTCCTAGCCAAGAACTTCGTCGAGAAATGCCATCGATTGTATCCATGATTTAGGTGCGGCTTCAGGGTGAAAGCTTTTTTGCTCCGGGTTAAAGAACGCATGTTTGGCGCCCGAATGGATGTGAATACGAAGCTCCGGGTTTGCGGCCCTAATGGTCTCGATTTCTTCCATCGAAACACAGTGGTCAATATCGCCGTAGTGAATCACTGACGGGCATTTGGGTTTGTATTCCAGTCGCGCCGGGACATGGCTGCCGTAATAATTGACCATAGCGTCGAATTTTAGCTTGTCGGCGCTGACCCATGCCCAGGTGCCTCCGGTGCAGAAGCCCGAGATGACCACCGGGCCGTAGCTTCTCAATGTTTCGGCGCAGGCGTCGGTGTCGATTAAAATTTTATCGCCAACCAAAGAAGTGTAGTGAGCGATACCAGCCTCAACACCTTCCGGTTCGTAGCTATTGATAATGTTCGGACCGATACGATCAAATAAAGAGGGTGCAACGGCGACATAGCCTTCGGATGCCCATTGATCGCAAACATCTGCAAGATGGGGGATACGCCCGGTAATGGCATGTAGAATAACGACCCCACCTTTGATGGCTCCAGTTGGCTCGCTGCGCCACGCGTCAAATACATGCCCGTCTGAAGCGGTAATTTTTATTTCGATGCTCATTAAATTCCCCTTTGATTTCGTGGAGTTTAGCCGGGTTCCGTCGCTACGCCAATGACTGGAGGTGGTTGACAGATGCTCGGTCAATGAGGCCAAATACATTGAATTAAACCAAGAAATTAGGAAGGGAGATTTTCAATGACGAAGACGAGTATTCGAATTGCCTGCATCGCCGCTTTTACGGCCATTGCTGCTTCAACCGCCGCTGAAGCGAAGATCAAGCGTATTACAATTGGGTCCAACCGACAGGGCTCGGTTTTCTACCTGTTGGCCAGTGGCTTTGCCAAGGAGCTGCAGCAAAACCTGCAAATTCGTGCAACCGCCCAGCCGCATGCGGGGTCTACGGTTTATATGTCGGTCGTCAACAAAGGTGAGATGACATTAGGCCTTAATAACTCGATGGATTCAGGCGCGTCAGTACGAGGCGCTGCCCCCTTCAAAAAGAAACTGAAAAATATCCGGGCAATCGCAAGGGTGTGGATCATTCCTTACGGCCTAATGGTGAAAGCGAATTCTGGCATCAAGAGTGTCGCTGACCTGAAAGGTAAAAAGGTTGTTACAACGACCGGGCCGATCGTCAATTTGACGAACCTGAATATTGCCTACCTCCATTCTGGTGGGCTGTCGCTCAAAGATATTAGCGCCGTTAAGTCGGGTGGCATTGTTGATAACATCAATAAGGTCGTCGAAGGACGTGCAGATGCCTCTTCCGTTGCACTGGGTATGCCTGCGGTTCGGAAAGCCCATGCCGGTGTTCCCGGCGGTATCCGCATTATTCCTCTGGGAGCCGGTGGTTCTGACGCCTTTCTGAATCGAGAAGTCCCGGGCTCGCGCGGTATTATGCAAAAGCCCAGCAAATTCCGCCCATTCCTGAAGACTCCAACACGTGTTGCCGCATTTGATGCTTATCTGAACGCAGGTAAACAGGTTTCGACGGATGATGCGTATAAAATCATCAAAGTTCTTCACACAAATTGGAAGAAAATGCAGAAATCCTATGGTCCTCTGCGGGGCGTGAAGCAAAATGCTATTACGCCGCCAACCAACCCGCATCCGTATCATGCTGGTGTTGTGAAATACATGAAGGAAATTGGCAACTGGTCAGCCGCCAACGAAAAACAGCAGCAGGCAGTCCTGGCAGCTGCCAAATAACAAGGGTTCTGTTGTAAAAGTATCGCGTAACGCACAGGGTCAAATATGACTGATAGAATCTGCCATTTGGCCCTGTGCACTTTTCTTGCGTTAATGCCCCTCTGGGGCATTTTATGGATATTTTCTGTTCCCGATTATTTCCAGCTAGGACTGGTTTCCGAACAGGCCGTTATAATTGTTCTTGGCCTAGGCATCGCCGCCGCCTTTTTGAAATACCCTTATGGTGAAAAGGCCGGCATCTTTGATATGATTATCGCAGTCATTGGGTGTGGCGTCTGGCTTTGGGCAGCCCTTAATTTACAGGAATGGTATCTCGATGCGGCCGAAAGGCCCCCTAAAATGTGGGTGCCGGGGATCATAGCGGTTCTCGCAATGATGGAAGGTATCCGCAAGGCGGCGGGTGGCGTCATTGCGGGTATCGTCTGGGTAATCCTGATATATGGATTTTTGGGCAATCATTTGCCAGGTGTGATTGAAGCCGAAGTATTCCCGCCAACCAAAACATTGGTTTATCTCTATACGGACGTGAACGGAATTCCGGGCCTAGTACTCCGCATTATTGTAGAGCTCGTTCTTGCGTTCATCATTTTTGGAAAAATGATGGATGTCTCTGGGGCAATGAAGTTTGTGAATGATTTGTCCCTTGGCCTTATGGGGCATCGTCGCGGTGGACCAGCAAAGGTCGCTGTCGTCGCCTCTTCGGCCTTCGGTTCAATATCGGGTTCAACTGTCGCCAACATAATGTCGACGGGCGTTGTCACTATTCCGATGATGAAAGAGACCGGGTTCCAACCTAAATATGCTGCCGCCATCGAAGCAGTAGCGTCGAATGGTGGGCAGATTGCGCCGCCTGTGATGGGAGCGACGGCATTCATCATCGCCGAGTTTCTGGAGATTCCTTATGGTGAAGTGGCTTTGGCGGCGTTGCTACCGGCGATAATTTATTTTTTGGTGTTATTCCTGCAGGTAGATGGTGTTGCCGTCCGGTTCGGTATCAAAGGTCTCCCTAAAGATCAGCTGCCTAATGCCTGGAAAGTTCTTGTCTCTGGTTGGATCTACCTCCTTCCCCTTGCGGTACTGATCTATGTCCTGATTGGGCTTGGTTATCGGGCCGGATTGGCCGGGATGTATGCCTGCGGCTTGTTACTTATTTTTATGATTGTTCGAAACCGGCGACTTCCCAATTGGGAAGAGTGGAAGGGTTTCTTTGTCGGCGGTGGTGAAAACCTGGTGCCTTTGGTCATGATCGGTGGCGGCGCAGGGGTCATAATTGGTTTGATGAACAGCACAGGGTTAGGCTTTCAGCTATCCCTTGCCTTGACGGAAATTGCTCAGGCTTACGGTGTCCTGGCAATGCTGGTTCTCACGGCCTTCATCTGTATCCTATTGGGCATGGGCATGCCGACAGCGGCTGTTTATGTCGTGCTTGTCTCTATTATCGCCCCGGCCCTAATCGACATGAAAATTCCAGGGCTTGCTGCCCATATGTTCATTTTCTATTACGGCCTTCTTAGCATGCTGACCCCACCTGTGGCGGTTGCCAGTATGGTAGCGGCACAGATCGCCGGAAGTGATATGTGGCGGACCGGGCTGGTTGGTTTGCAGCTTGCGGCAGCGGCTTTTCTCATGCCGTTCCTCTGGGTCTTCAATCCCGCTCTCTTATTGCAGGGGACATTGGAGGAAATCATCTACGTGGTGATTACCACCGTGACCGCAGGGATTGTAATTGGGCAAATGACGAAAGTTGTCGGTAGTGGTGGTATGGTGGGAAGCTTTGGTGTAATCGGGCTGTTGGTCGCGGCAATCTTTATCGGTGGTGGTACCGTCTGGTATGGGACAACTCACCCAGGGGCCCTGATTCCTGCTGGTACTGCGTTGATTATCCTGCTGGCTATGCGTATTGTCCGGCAGCGAAAAATAGCAGCTGAAACCGAGTAAAATGGAAGATTCAAATGGACCGGCGCGATACCGGCTTGGTGTCGACGTTGGCGGTACCCACACCGATTTAGTTCTCAATGATATGGCGAGTGGGGCTCTGAGAATTGAGAAGCTGCCTTCCTCTCCTGAAAACCCCGCTTTGGCAGTTCTCGAAGGATTAAAACGGCTATTGGGCAACGGTGTCTCGCCTGATGAGATTGCCTTTTTTGCCCATGGCACAACGGTCACGACAAATGCCTTGCTGGAAGGTAAGGGCTCCAAGATTGGACTGATGATCAATCAGGATTTCCGGGCGATTTGTGAGGTCCAGACACAGGCCCGAGACGAAGGCAATCCGTTCGATCATCTGTTTCAAAGGCCTGCACATCTGGCACCCCCCTCTTTGACACGGGAAATCCCCGGGCGGATGGATTATCTGGGGAATGAGATACAGCCTCTTGATAAAGACGCCATTGCGGAAGCCACAAGATCGCTTATTGCCGAGGGCATCAACTCTTTCACCGTCTGCTATCTGTTCTCCTATATGAACGATGCGCATGAACGCGAGACCGCCAGGATTATTCGTGAAATTGCCCCGGATGCCTTCGTATCTATGTCGAGCGAGGTATTACCGCGTATTCGCGAGTGGCCACGCTATTCAACGACCTTGATCAATGCCTATCTCGTACCGGTGCTGGCGAAATATATAGCTGATCTGGCGTCCGGTCTGGACGATGAACAGGTCATGACGCGGCGCCGGTTCTTAATGCAATCGAATGGTGGTGTGATGCCACTTTCCGCCAATGCCGAGGCGCAAACGGTCCATACGTTATTGTCCGGTCCCGCCGCAGGCGTTCAGGGCACGGCTTACTTGCTCGGGATTGAGCAGGGCTGGAAGAATATCGTCACCATGGATATGGGTGGTACGAGTTGCGATATCGCCTTTGTTGAAAATGGGGCGCCGCTCGAGCATGCGGAGGCGGTAATTGCGGGGCGCATTGTTGCGGTACCAGCTCTTGATGTTTCGACAATATCTGCGGGTGGCGGTAGTATCGCCCGCGTCAATGCGGGTGGATTACTTGAAGTAGGGCCGGATAGTGCTGGGGCATCGCCGGGGCCGGCCTGTTACGGCAAAGGCGCTACATTACCAACTGTGACAGATGCCGATGTTGTTTCAGGTATTTTGAACCCGGACTTCTTCCTTGGCGGCGAGATGTCGCTTGATATGAAGGCCGCTACACAAGCGGTGCAGGATCACGTGGCTACACCATTGGGTATAGAATTGTCGGATGCGGCGGCAGGTATAGCGCGGGTTATTAATGCCCGGATGGCCGATGAAATTCGGGTTCAGGCTGCGAAGAAGGGTGTCGATCTGTCAGGCTTTACTCTTGTTCCTTTCGGTGGTGCTGGACCGGTTCATGCCGTTGCTGTTGCTGAAGACCTAGGCATTCCACGTGTACTGGTTCCGGCGAGCCCCGGGGCGTTTTCGGCACTTGGTCTGCTTTGTGCCGACGTTGTGCATGATTATATTCGGTCTGATCTACAGGATCTGGACGGTATCGACCCGGATCACGTTGAATCCGCCTTTGCGACGTTGGTAGAACGGGCAACGAAAGAACTTCAGGAAGAGGGGCTCGGTGATGAAGATAAGCACTTCCTGCGAGAGGTTGATCTGCGCTATGCCGGGCAGGGCTACGAACTGAGTGTTCCCATCGAAGGCATTCCGACACCGCTTGATGCATCTGGATTTTCAGCATTGGCGGAACGTTTTCATGAACGACACGAGGCGGTGCATGGACATGCGGAGCGGGGGGCGTTGATTGAAGTTGTAAGCTATCGATTGCGGGCCGTTATGCCAGTGCCAAAAATTGAAATGGCGTCGTCGATTGATCAGGAAACGGCCCGTTCTGGACAACCAACCGGACAAAGGACTTTCCGTGATGCGCGTGGTCAGTCAATAGAGGCGGCGGTCTGGCGGCGAGAAGACCTGCCGACGGACGGTACCATTGAGGGGCCGATTATTGTTGAACAGCTTGATGCGACAACAGTGGTCCCCGGTGGTTGGTCGGTTCGGCTCGATAATGCTGGCAATATGGAACTCTTTCGGGAGGAAGTGGCATGAGTACCCAGTCAGGCAAAGCAGTTGACCCGATAACAGTACAGATCCTGCGCAATCGAATTGGCAGCCTGATGGATGAGATGCATCATCATTTCTTCCGTTCCGGCTATTCGACGATTGTCCGCGAATCCCGAGATTTCAGCTGCGTCATTCTTGATGCACAGGGACGGCTACTTGTTGCGCCACCAATGTTTTTTCACTCCACGGCCTATCGCTATTTTGTACAGCGGATATTTGAGCTGGTGGGTGATGACGGGCTGTGTGATGGCGATGTCTTTATCTCTAATCATCCCTATGACGGCAGCATGCCGCATGTCCCTGATATGGGTGTCATTGTGCCGATCTTCCAGAACGAAGAGTTAATCGGCTTCGCGGGCTCTATCGCCCACAAGGCGGATGTTGGCGGTACCATGCCGGGTTCGACCTGGGGACAGGCAACGGAACTGTTTCAGGAAGGCATCGTTTATCCGCCGACACGGCTTTATCGCGCCGGTGTCTATGACAAAGGCATTGAACGGTTGATCGCGACAAACAGCCGTCAGCCTGAACTTACGCTGGGTGATCTACGCGGACAGGTGGCGGCCTGCTTTATTGGCCGTGATCGATTACGACAGATTTCTGAGGAATATAGTGCCGTCGAACTGGCTGCGTCACTGGATGCAATGATCGAAGCGGCAGGTCTCGAATTTCGCGAGGCGCTGTCGCAATTACCCAATGTTACGCAGGAAGCGGAGTCTTACCTCGATAGTGATGGTATTGACCGCAACAAGCCGGTTCGCATGCATGTCCGCATGACGGTTAAAGATGGCCATGTTGAATTTGATTTTACCGAAAGCGATCCGCAGGGCCGTGGACCGGTCAATATTCGCCGCGCACTAGTGGAGGCGTGTTGCTATCAGGTCTTGATTGGCATGATTAACCCCAATCTACGCTACAGCGATGCGGTTCGTGAGGCGGTTACGATCAATTTGAAACCCGGTACGGTCCTGAGCCCAATCCCGCCGGCACCGTGCAGCTCCTATATGAAAACCTGTATGACAGTGATCGATATGCTGCTTGAAGCATTTGGTGCATTTTCAACGGACCGCGCGGCCGCCTATAGCGGCGGTAGTGGTGGTGGACTAACGGTCGATTGGGGACCCGGTCCCCGCAAGCCGCGTGGCAATCAGTATGAGATCTATGGTTCGGCCTATGGCGGATCAGCCTCTCAGGATGGTGCGTCGGGGACGACCGTGCATCTATCGAATATCTATGTGACGCCGATTGAGATCGTCGAGACAGAATTTCCCTGCCGGGTGACTAAGTTTGAAATGATCCCTGGGTCAGGCGGTGATGGAAAACATCGCGGCGGCCTCGCCCTACGACGAGAGTACGAAATGCTGCAGCCAGGATTGGTCATCTTCCGCGGAGACCGGGCCGTGCGACCGCCAAGGGGTGTCGCCGGTGGCAAGCCGGGACGACCCAGTCGTTTCGTCGTCAATCCTGGCAAGGAAAATGAAAAAGAAATGCCGATTACGACCAGCGTTAACCTCGAAGCCGGCGATACACTCGTGATGGAGGCTGCAGGCGGTGGCGGATATGGCAATCCCGCGGAACGGGATCTGGAGAAGAGGGCAGAAGATATTCGTCAAGGCTATGTAACGTCAGATTAGGGGGCATCTGCGATGATGGATACCGCACCAGGGTTTAGGAATACGCACCTCATCCGTGTTTTGTGGACAGATGCTGACCCCGCCGGGATTACGTTTTACGGCAATTATTTTAAATGGATGGATGAAGCCTCTTACTACCTGTTCAAGGCAGCAGGCATCCGTTGGGAAGAGTGGGGTAAGAAATGGGGCGCGCTTGGTATCCCCATATTAAGCGCTCACGGCGATTTCAGCTCACCCAGTATGTTTGGTGACGAGCTTGCCGTGGAAAGTTTCGTTTCCGAGTGGGGCAATAGCTCCTTTACCGTCACACATCGTTTCAATATTGGTGACCGGAAGTCCGCAGAGGGCTATGAAAAACGGGTGTTCTGTCTCGGTGAGCCGGGAGATCCCGAGAGTTTCAAGTCAGCCCGTATTCCAGACGATGTCCGTAAGGCGCTGGGTGGTTAATTTATTGGGGTTTGCTCCAGAAGGAGAATGTTCAGATGAGTGCTTCCACCCACATGGCCGAGAAGGCGTATCTGAACGACGAGTTCATTAATAGCTCTGACGCTCGACCGTTACGGCTGCTCGCGGAGTATTTGGAGCCCCTGGAACGTTTTGAAGAGCATAATATCAAGGACACGATCCTGATTTTTGGCTCAGCGCGTCTTATTTCGCGAGAAGAAGCGGAAAAACAGCTGAATGATGCGAAAAAGAATGGTGGTGATGTTGCAGCGGCTGAACGAGCCTTACGCACATCACGCTATTACGAAGAAACCCGTGAGCTGTCCTATCGACTGACGGAATGGTCAAAGTCTCTGTCAGACACCGAATGCCGCTTTGTGGTTTGTTCCGGTGGTGGGCCTGGCATTATGGAGGCAGCGAATAGAGGCGCCTCTGAGGCCAAAGGTGAAAATATTGGACTCGGCATTTCGCTGCCTTTTGAGCAGAGCAACAATCCGTACATTACCCGCAAGCTCGATTTTCAGTTTCACTATTTCTTTATGCGAAAATTCTGGTTTCTCTATATGGCAAAAGCCGTCGTGGTGATGCCGGGAGGATTTGGGTCGTTTGACGAACTCTTCGAATGTTTGACTTTGGTCCAGACTGGGAAGATTAAAAAACACCTGCCGATCGTACTCTACGGCGACGAGTTCTGGAGAAAAGTTGTCGATCTTGATGCTTTGGTCGAATTCGGCACGATATCTCCCGAAGATGTGAATCTGTGCCACCGCTCCGATAGTTTAGAGGATGCATTCAACTATATTACGGCGCAACTAACGAAGCATTCGATTGATTGTCCGGGGCTTGGTTTGTAGACGGGTTTCGCAAAGCGTTCGCATAATACTTTTTGCGTTATTTTTTACCGCTGGTGTTTCTCCACAGCCGGTATTTTCTCAAAATTCTCCATTGGTGAAGCTGGTCGGTGGGCTGTCCTAGCCGGGCGTGTCTGCGCTGATTCCCTATCGGGGGAAGCTGTGGTTTGCCAACTCGGTTAAATTCGTCAATCACAACTCTGCTGATCTCTATAGCTTCGACCCGACGAATGGGAGGACACGCTACGAAAAATATCTTTTCAGCCAGGACGCAGGCCATCTCGTTGTGGCCAATGGATTGCTGTATTGGCCATTCGAAGATTCCCGGTTTTCGCTTGGCCATGGTGAGTTCATGGTCACCAATGGCACGGAGTGGAATTGGCATCTGATCCCGGAGGGGCGGGCCTTTCATACGCAAGTCATGCAGGCACAATCTAATAGGCTTTTCGCCGGTATCTCGGCCTGGGTCGGCAAGATTGTGGTTTCGGATGATGGCGGCACCAGTTGGCGCAAATTTTATGCTTACCCGACACCCGATAGACGCGTTAGCCGAATTACCGCGATGGTAGACCTGAACGGCAAAATCTTTGCCGGCGTTACTACCTGGTACGATAACAAAGCGCCTAAACTGTTGATGCAAAATGGCGATAGCATGATGCCGGTTTCAGGCTGGCCGGCGGGTGCCGCCGTTGATGAGATTATCGTTCACAAGGGGTGGGTATACGCTGCCAATGAAGGGCCGAAGGAAAGCGTTTTATGGCGCACGGATGGCCAGAAAGTCGAGCGGGTTGGCGGTCCTTCTGGTGTTGTCAACGCGATGGCCTCGGATGTAAATGTCATATGGGCAATTACAGCCCGCAAGGACGCAGGGGCGCTATGGCGTAGTGTTGATGGATTGCGTTGGGAAGAGGTTCAGAGATTTGACCAAGCCCGGCCACTTGATGTCGTAGTTATGGCCGGACAGCCATTTGTTGGGGTGTTGTCAGATCGAGGCGGCGAGCTTTGGGGCCCTTCGAAAAGAGTATTTATTGCCTTTGATACTCATCGTCAGCCATTGCCGCCAAAGCTGAACCGTCCGCAATTCGAAATCACGAAGGCTCTTAAGAATTTGGATGATGTCATGGGTGACGTTTCGAAATATCAGCGATTGCGATTTGCCATGCGACCATTAGCGGCTGCCCGGACCCCCGAAATCAGCAAAGCACTGGCGAAGCGCCTTGAAGGACCTTTTCCTGACGGCTCGGCCCGCATGTTCGGACGACGACAAATACCGTCGGCGATTTTGGCACAATAGTATTTTCTGTGGGCGATAGCGCATAACGGTCATGGTCGTGTCCCGCTTCACTATTTGCGAGAGCGCTGGACATCTAAAGCGAACCGCGCTGAGAAATACATCCAGCCGGTATTGGCTGAGATGTGGGCGGTGCGCGAACTCGATCAAAAGGATGACGCGACGCTTGCCGCGTTGATCGCCTGGCTGGATTTCAAGGAAGACCCCAAATGGGTAACCGGCGATGTCGTCGGCGCGCTCACTGACCTGACCGGTAAACGATTCGGCTATGATCGTGATGCTTGGCGGCGCTGGTGGCGGGGACGAAAACGCCTCTAATTAATTCTCGATATCATCCAATGCCGAGAGTTTCGGTGGTTGGCCCGGCAAATTCATTTCTTTCCACCGCGCG
>Ga0055584_100002654_pt1 | contig 17649 bp, 14 predicted proteins | sample OSDHelmetaG_FD_58716 | JGI IMG/M metagenome (GOLD analysis project Ga0055584, IMG submission 58716) | Pelagic marine sediment microbial communities from the LTER site Helgoland, North Sea, for post-phytoplankton bloom and carbon turnover... | ecosystem: Environmental > Aquatic > Marine >... | reverse complement strand
CGTGCAACTGTCTTCAATATCAGGGGGTACTGATATTCTCAGTTGTTTCGCTTTGGGAAATCCGGTGTTGCCGGTTCGTCGAGGCGAATTGCAGTGCAAGGGTCTTGGCATGGCGACAGAAATATTCACCGAAGCCGGTGAGTCGGTTATCGGTGTGCACGGAGAGCTTGTCTGCACGCGGCCCTTTCCGTCGACGCCGATTGGTTTTTGGAATGATCCTGACGGAGCTCGATATCGAGCAGCCTACTTCGAACGATTTCCGGGCGTTTGGGCGCACGGCGATTTTGCTGAATTGACAGAAGATGGCGGTCTCGTCATACATGGCCGGTCGGACTCGGTCCTAAACCCGGGCGGTGTTCGTATCGGTACGGCGGAGATTTATCGACAAGTTGAGAAGCTCGACGAGGTTGTTGAGAGTATCGCAATCGGGCAGAACTGGGCGGATGACGTACGCGTCGTGCTGTTCGTCCTGTTGCAAAATGGCGTTGCTCTGAACGACGAGCTGCGTGATCGGATTCGACGCACCATCCGCGAAAACACGACTCCTCGGCACGTGCCGGCAAAAATAATATCCGTTCCTGAAATCCCAAGAACAAAAAGCGGCAAAATTGTGGAACTGGCCGTTCGCTCTGTCGTACACGGTGAGGTCGTGAAGAACACCGAGGCGCTGGCCAATCCGGAGGCACTGCGGTATTTCAGTGGCTTGACGGAACTTGAAACCTGAGGAGTTGCAGTTGTCGGACGCAGAGTTAATCGGTTCTGAGGTGCTACGGGGGACGGTATTGCCCGAATGGATAGATGCCAATGAGCACATGAACGTCGCCTACTATGTCCTCGCCTTCGATCTGGCAGTCGATTCACTGTGGGAAGCGTTCGGTATTACCGAGGACCACATCAATGTGAGCAACAGTTCGACGTTCGCCGTCGAAAGCCACGTAACCTGGCAGCGTGAGTTGGCGGTCGACGAGCCGTACATCATTACGTCACATTTGCTGGCGTACGATAACAAACGAATTCATCAGTTCATGCGCATGTATCATGGCGAAAAGTATTTTCTAGCCGCAACGGCCGAATGGTTGAATTTGCATGTTGATCTCGAAATTCGAAAAGTGTCTCCCTGGCCTGCGGCAATCCTCAGGCAGATCTCGGCATTTGCTGAGCGACAAGGTGATTGGGGATGGCCACCTGAAGCAGGAAAACAAATGACGGTCGTAAACCCGACGTATTCAGCTCGAGTTCCCGGCTGATGGGAAAATTCCTGCTTGCAATAGATCAGGGGACGAGCAGTAGCCGGACTGTCATCTACGATCATGCGACCCGTGTCGTCGCCAGTGCGCAGCAGGAGTTTCCGCAGATCTATCCGCAATCAGGCTGGGTGGAACATGACCCGGAGGCGATCTGGAATTCAGTGCAAGCGGTCACGCTAAAGGCGATGGCCGAAGCTGCCGCCGGTTCCGGCGATATCACAGCGATTGGTATCACCAATCAACGTGAAACAACCCTCGTCTGGGACCGTGAGTCGGGTGCATGCGTGTACAACGCAATTGTCTGGCAAGATCGGCGCACGGCCGAATATTGTCGGTCGCTCAAAAGTGAGGGGCTTGAGCTTACTGTCGCGAGCAAAACAGGCCTGCGACTTGACCCGTATTTTTCCGCCACCAAGCTCGCCTGGATTCTCGACAATGTTGAGGGTGCTCGCGAACGTGCGGAGTCGGGCAAGCTGGCGTTTGGAACCATTGATTGCTTCTTGCTGTGGCGATTGACAGGCGGTGCAGCACACGCGACGGATGCGACTAACGCATCGCGAACGCTACTGTTCAACATTCACACGCAGCAATGGGATGACGAATTGCTGGAAATATTCAACATTCCCCGAGAACTCCTCCCCGAGGTAAAGGACTGTGCTGCCGAATTCGGTATGGCAACTGATCCGTGTGTTGGTGGTGCGGTGCCGGTGCTGGGTATGGCCGGCGATCAGCAAGCGGCGTTGATCGGGCAAGCCGGATTCGAATACGGCATGACCAAGAGCACCTACGGTACCGGATGCTTTGTGATCGCCAACACCGGAGCGAACGCACTGGCCTCGCAAAACAAATTGTTGACCACCATCGCCATGCGCTTGAACGGCGAGGTTACCTATGGCCTTGAGGGCAGCGTTTTTGTCGCTGGCTCGGCAATACAATGGCTGCGAGATGAGATGAAAATCATAGCGTCAGCACCAGAGACTGAAGCTATCGCCAAGCGAACCGGCATTGTCGATGATGTTGTCGTCGTGCCCGCGTTTGCCGGCCTTGGGGCACCTTACTGGGACCCGGATGCCCGTGGCGCTATCGTTGGCTTGAGTCGCGGCAGTGGACGTGACCAGATTGTCACGGCGACGCTGCAGGCGGTCGCCTATCAAACTCTGGACTTGATCAGATCGATGGCCGAAGACGGTATTTCACCGGCTGTCATTCGCGTCGACGGTGGCATGGTTGAAAATAGCTGGTTTCTGCAATTTTTGGCCGACGTTCTGGACACGCCGGTCGAACGGCCCGTGAATGTCGAGTCGACGGTCCTCGGGGCGGCGTATCTGGCCGCGATCGCTGCAGGGGTTTTGCAGGGCAGCGAGCAGATTGCAGATAACTGGCAGTGTCAGTCACGATTCGAGCCTGCGATGACGTCGGATCATCGGGAGAGACTTCTCAATGGATGGAGAGCGGCGGTCAGTCGCGTACGCACGAATGAGTAGGACGTCTTGTTAAAGACTCGCCAGAGACTTGGGAAATATCGCATTCTCGGGCGCATTGCGTCAGGCCCGCTGGCGGATGTGTACCGGGCACAGGACACGATCCAGAAGATAAAAGTCGCTCTGAAAATACCGAAAGCGGATGATGACACCGGGCATGCGGAATTCCTGCACGAAGTCCAGGTCGCGACGAAACTCTGCCACTCGAATATTCTGTCGGTGATGAATGCGAGCTATATCGACGAGAAGTTTGTTATCGCAATGGAGCTTGGCCAGGAGTCGCTGGCGGACCGAATCGAACGTCGAATATCAACCACGAGGGCACTGGATCTTGCCGGTCAGGCACTTGCGGCGATGGCGCATGCGCACGAGCACAAGATAATCCACTGCGACATCAAACCCGAGAATTTCATCCTGTTTCCGAACAACCAGCTGAAGCTGGCTGACTTCGGCTTTGCCAAGTTGAACCTGCGCACTTTGAAGGCGTCCGGGTCCGGCACAATTGACTACATCTCGCCCGAGCAGGCCATGGGCAGACCCAAGTTTCAGTCCGACGTTTTTTCGCTTGGTCTGGTGATCTATCGCTTGCTGTCCGGTCGATTGCCCGAATGGCCATTCGAATGGCCATTGAAAGGGCATGAAAAACTGGCGTCGCGCGTCCGGCCCGAACTGATTGAGGTGTTGAAAAAGGCCATACAGATTGACCCCAGGCAACGCTATCGTGATGCGGTGCAAATGCAGGCAGCCTTCGGCAAGGCGCAAACGCATGTGCGCAAGCAAAAACGTGCAAAACAGAAGAACCCGGCACGCGCGGGTACCTCCTGGCGGCAGTTGCAGTGGCGCGAGTTTCAGCGGCACTTCAAATCGGCACTCGATACGCGACATGACTGTCGAGGCTGCGAGGGACCGGTGTCAGAGAGTATGCAGTGCTGTCCCTGGTGCGGATTTGACAAACCGTCAAGAGGATCCGAATCCAGGATGCCCTCCAGTTGTCCGCGCTGCGAACGAGGGGTCAAGAACGACTGGGACTATTGTGCCTGGTGTTATGGGCCGGGCTTTGTGGAGGAAAGCGCACGCACGTACCCGGACAAGCGCTATACAGCGCATTGCGAAAGCGAGCGTTGCCGGGGGCCGCTAATGCCTTTTATGCGTTATTGCCCGTGGTGCAGAAAAAAGGTTCGAAAAGCGTGGAAGTTGCAAGGTAGCCGACATTCCTGCAAGTCCTGTCACTGGGGAATTGCCCGTGAATTCTGGAACTACTGCGCGTGGTGTCGTGAGCCGGTCAGCCGTGAGCCCATCCGACGTGAGTGATGCGCCGATCATACTGGACGGCGCCGTCGAGCCAGATTCTGTCGCGGTTAGTGTCGCGGGCGGTGAGGCGATTGCCTACACCTGTCGCGATCCCTACAAAGAGTCTGAGAACGAGGATACGCTGGCAATACTGCCCTACGGACCGGGCGCTGCTGTCCTGGTGGTGGCGGACGGCGCCGGCGGATTGCCAGCAGGTAAGCGCGCATCGATGACAGCCGTTAATACACTGGCGGAGTCGCTGCAGGTGGCAATGGACAAAACGATGCTGCTGCGGACGGCCATCCTGAACGGTATTGATGCTGCCAATAACGCGGTGCTGGGACTGGCGAACGGGTCGGCGACCACGATGACAGTCATTACCCTCGAGGGTAGATTGGTGCGCTCTTACCAGGTTGGCGACTCTGAGGCGATCGTGATCGGGCAACGAGGATTGGTTAAATTGCAAACCACCGCACATTCACCGACGGGATTTGCCGTTGAGGCGGGCTTCCTCGATGAACGCGAAGCACTGCATCATAAGGACCGGCATCTGGTGTCGAATTTTATTGGCACCTCAGACATGCGGATTGATGTCGGTGCGGCGGTTGATCTCGACCTCAGAGACACAATTCTGTTGGCCAGTGATGGTCTGATGGATAACGTTCACGTCGAAGAAATGATTGAAATTGTCCGCAAAGGACCATTGGCGGATGCAGTGCAGAAGGTTGTTGAACTGGCAAACCAGCGAATGAAGAATGTGAAAGATGGGCAGCCCAGCAAGCCGGACGACCTGTCGCTGATCTTGTTTCGGAAACCGGAGTCGAGTAAAAATCATTAAGATCAATGAGTTAATATAAATTGCGACGTTTATCGAAGAGCCTGGCTTGTCTAATTCAGGCGATGATGAACATGGGCGAGGGGAGTGTTATCTTGAATAAGCAGCATTAACGAGGTGATTGCGGAACTCCACGGCCCTTTTGGTGCTCAAACCCTTAGATATCAGTGAGGCCGATGACGATGAATTTGACAAAGACAGCCGCAGGACCGCTCGCAGCGCTGCGCATAAGCGTAGCGATCGCGGTATCCACTCTCTTGTTGGCGGGTTGTGCCGGTGCTGGCTCAACCGCAATAGGACCGCCGCCGGGAGGCGGATCGGGTATGCCCGGAGGTGGCGGCGTCAGCATGCCGGGAGGCGGCGGATCGTCCGGTGGTGGCGGTGAATCCGGCGGCGAAATGCCCAGCGGTGGCTCGTCAGGTGGTGGCTCGTCAGGCGGTGACTCTTCAGGCGGCGACTCCTCTGCAGGTGGAATGTCCGGTGGTGGTTCATCAGGTGGTGGAATGTCCGGCGGTTCGGAAGGTGCTGGAATGCCGCCGGGCGGCATGTCCGGTGGTGACGCTGGCGGTGCGGCTGGGGAAGGGTGCTCTGACGGCGGTATTTCAGGCGGTGGTATCGGCGGCGGCTCTGGATGTGACGAGGCGGGCAGTGTCGGCCAGTTCCCAGGTGATCCGGATCGTGCAGAGCAGCTGGGTGAAGAGCTTGATCAGTCCGTCGGTGATTTTGATGAAGCGCTCGGCGAAGAACAGCGACAGGTGTCGTCGGTTGGTCGAGACACGGAAGGATTTGGTGACGGTTCCGGCGGTGGGGGTGGATCCATCAGTCTGGGCGAGCAGGAAGCTGGGGCGTCAGGTGGCAGTTCCGGTGGCGGTGCAGGTGCAGGTGCTGGCTCTGGAGGCGCGGCCGGCAGCTCACAAAGCCAGGCGGGCCCGCTCGATGGTATGAGTGACCAGGAAATTCAGGCCCGTACCCCGGATGACATCGAAGTGAACCAGTTCGAAGATATTGTCGCGCGTCAGCTGCGCGAGGCTGCGCTGGCAGAGGATGATCCAGAGTTACGTGAGCGGCTCTGGGAGGAGTACCGCAAATACGAAGGGCTGCAATAGGACCGCAATAGAATATGCTAAGAATCCTCACACTCATCGTTGTGCTCGTCGTATTCGCTTCGGGCTGTGCTGTGCAAGAACTCGTGCTCGCGGAAGAAACCGAGCTGGTGGTTGCAGCCAGCTCTGTTGACGAAGCGCTGTTACTCGACGTCGGTGTCGTTGAATTTGATCCCCGGATACCGGAAGACAACCGCCCGGAAAAGACCGGAATCTACGAGGATATTCGGCGGGCTGAAGCGAAGTACATCCCATACCATCTCAAAACGACATTGCAGGGTGCCGGGCATTGGGGCGCCGTGCGCGTGATTCCATCAGAAAGCGCCTTCACCGACGTCATCGTCAGCGGCGCAATCAATAGATCAGACGGTGAGTACATCGAGCTCGAAATCACGGTAATGGATGCTGCGGGCCGACACTGGTTTACCCGGTCTTACGAAACTCAAACCGGATTGACGTCTTATTCGAAGCGACGAGATCGCCGGCGCGACCCGTATCAAAAAGTGTTCAATGATTTTGCCAATGATCTGCAGCAGCATGTGGCGATGCTGCCGCCCAAACAGTTGCAGCAAACGCGGCAGGTTTCCGAGTTGAAATTCTTCGGCGATATGTCGCCCGTCGCTTACGATGGCTACTTGACCCAGGACAAAGAGGGCATCGCAAGTGTCGTTCGCTTGCCCGCTGAGAATGACCCGTCGGTTGGGCGTATGCGGCAAATTCGTGAACGTGATCGCCTGGTGGTCGATACCCTGAATGAGCATTACGCAAATTTCTACTACGGGATCGCCATTCCGTACAGAAACTGGCGCAAGAACGCGCGTGCGGAAACGGTCAAGTTTCGACAGGAAAAACGGTCGGCACAAATGCAGGCGCTGGTCGGGGTTATCGTCCTCGCAGGGTCAACCCAGATCAACACGAGTTCTTCCAGTCGCAACACGCGCAACATAAATCGAGCTTTGCAGTACCAGGGTATTACGCGTGGCTTGAATACCGTATTCGCTGCGCTGCAGAGAAATCGCGACGCCGGCCTGCATCTTGAGGCGATAACGGAGCTTTCCGAGTCATTCGGCAATGAAGCCGCGCCGATGGTTGTTAACGTTGAAGGCCAGGAACGTCGTCTGACGGGTACTGCTGAAGCGCAATACGAAAGTTGGCGGCGATTGCTCAGGGAAATTTACGAAGCTGAAACGGGATTTTCTCAGTCCGTTGAAGTAGGTGCTCCGGCCCGCGCGCCGGAACCGACAGGATAAGCAGTCCTCGCCAATGCTCGAACTCAAAAAAGGCACTCAGTTAGCCGATCGATACACGCTTGTCCGCAGGCTCGGCGGCGATGGTGACGCCCATACGTGGCTCGCCAAAGACAAGCTTACGGGCGCCTCTGTAGCCCTCAAGATAACGGCAGGTGATCCGCAAAGTACGGAGAACTTACGCTCGGAATGGCAGGTCAGTATTCGCTTGATGCACGCGCACATCGTCAGGGCGTTTGAGTTTCATGCCGAGTCCGACGTCGCGATCTTCAGCCAGCAGTTCATAGACGGTCCGAATTTTGCCGCGCTTGCCGGCCGTTCGGCAGAGGAGGTTCTCGGCCCTGTCGGATTGCTGTTGCAGGCGGTTGATTACCTGCACGGCAAGGGGATCGTCCACCGCGATATCAAAGCATCAAATGTTTTACTGGATTCGAACGGCGCGCCTTACCTTGGAGACTTCGGTGTATCGGTGCCTGCAGGTCAGATCAGCTCTGGGGGTTCGCTAATCGCCCAGAGCCCCCAATCACTTGATGGTCACCCGGCGTCTCCAGCGGACGATATTTTTGCGTTGGGCAGTCTGATCTTCGAGTTGCTTTCCGGGCGCCCGCCCTGGTCAGCCGCAAACATGGCCGATGAAATTGCGAGCGCGGAAGTTCCGCTCCTGGCCGCTGCAGATGACAACAGCTTGCCAGCCGCTGTTACCGCGCTGGTCGCCGAGATGCTGGACAGGGATGCGACAAAACGGCCGACTGCGAGTGATGTGGCGGAGCGATTGAAAGCGGCAGGCTTCGCGCCGCACGTTGCAGCGATTCACAGCGGCGCATCGCTGCCCCGGCTCGATGATGAGGTGATCGAGTCAGTACAGTCCATTCATCCAGTGCAGCGACCCGGCCACGAACCGGCCGACGTTATAGCACCGGTATCGACGGGGCTCAGTCAGAAATCGGTTGGTATTGCGCTGGCCATCCTGATTGCGGTTCTTCTTGCCGTCGTATTTGTATTGCCCAGGCTGTCTGAGGATCCCGGTTCATCGGCAAATCAGCCTGCTGTCGAGGATGACACTGGCGCCGAATTGCCGCCGGTCGTGGTCGATAGCGGGGACGTTAAAGATCGCTCCAAGGTCTACGTTGATCCGGAAGTCCGCAGGCGACTTAAAGATGTTCCTGATGCGCCAGGCCGAAAGCTTGCGGATGACGATGACATAACATTTTCCGAAAATGCGGCTGATTACAGTGGGCTTGATGAGGCAGGCCGGGCGCGATTTCAAGCTGAGTCGACTCTGGGCGAATTGCTGTCTGCGCTGGAAGTACTGGAGGGACGCGGTATCGCGCTGTGGGCGTCCAGAGAGCAACTTGCTGCGCGGGACTTGTACGCCAAAGGTGACGAGGCGTACCTTGAGAAAGACTTTGCCTATGCGGAAGAGCTGTATCTCGGTGCGCTCACGGTCCTCGAGCCGCTGTATGCGCGCATAGAACCAATGTTCCAGGAGGCCTATGCAGGTGCGGTCGCAGCATTCGAATCGGGGGACAGGCTGGAAGCACTGCGGCTTTTCGAACTGGCGGTTGCCATCACATCGAGTCATCCGGGTGCGAAAGCCGGCTACGAGCGAGCCAGGAACCTGGAGGCCGTCCTGAGACTTGTCGATCAGGGACTGGAGTTCGAAGAAGATCTCGATCTGGACGCGGCCCAGAGCAGCTATGAGCAGGCTATCGAACTGGATAGCCTGTGGCAGGCGGCGCATGAGGGCTTGCAGCGCGTTCAGGAGACGCGCACGAAACTGGAATTTGATATGCGCATGACCGAAGGCTTTGAGGCAATCGCCTTCGGCGATTATCTCGCGGCTCGCGCAGCGTTTCGTATGGCGAAGAAATTGATGCCAGAATCCAGTGAACCGGCAGACGGTCTGTTGCAGGTTGATCAGGGTCTGCGCTTGCAGGACATCACCACCCTCGAACTTGAAGCACAGTCACTTGAGCAGGACGAGCATTGGGAAGCGGTTGTCAAAACCTATGAAGAAATCCTGAAAGTTGACAATACCTTGTCCTTTGCCAGCGAGGGTTTGCAACGCGGGCGGCAAATGACTGCTCTGCACAAGCAGCTGGAGGAGTTGATTGCAGAACCGGATCGACTGAGCAATCCGTCGGTCATGCAAAAAGCAACGATGCTGGTCGTCAACATAACGACAAGACAGGAGGTTGGATCCAGACTCGCAGCGCAACGGGATGAGTTGTCTCGACTCCTGAAGCGCGCGGCAACGCCGCTTGCGGTACCACTCATTTCGGATAACGTTACTGACGTCACGATCTACAAGGTTGGTAGACTGGGCAACTTCATGAGAAAGGAAATCAACTTGCGCCCCGGAACCTATGTGGCGGTTGGGTCTCGAGCGGGTTTCCGTGACGTGCGTCTGGAGTTCCGTGTGGCGCCCGAAATTGAGATGGTACCGGTCATCGTCCAGTGTGAGGAGCAGATTTGAGTTTCGACGATCTTGTTATCAGGAGTGTAGAAGGCGAACGCAGTTTCGGCCGGGATGCGTTGCCGTTGCGGGTCGGTACCGGTGGTGACTGTCAGTTGCGCCTGCCAGGGCCCGGCGGCGAACCCGTTGCGATGCTGGATCTCCTCGATGGACTGCCGATCGTTCAGCCAGTGGGTCGCGATACGTCGCTCCGCATCAATGATGAGCCGCTGGAGGCGAGTCGCAGACTGGTCGATGGCGACGTATTGCAATTCTACGGCAGCGAGGTACGAATCAATGTCGGCGATAAAGGCGTAGTCATTGATGTGCGACTGGAAGACAGTGCTTACGTCACCAAACCGCCGGAATTACCCGACGCGACCGACCGTCCCGAGGATGAGTCGATCGCGCCTACCGCGTTTCGCCGCGCCGCAGAGATCCACGCAAATACGACGGGAGAAAAGCGCGGCAGGTTGAGGTACTTCGTTGCCGCTGCCCTGGTTGCACTACTGTCAATGTCGTTCCTGTTGTTCACATCGAAATCAGTCGATTTCGATGTCGACCCGGGTGAGCCGGATGCTTTCAGTATTGAAGGTGGCTGGTTTCGTTTGCCGGTAGGTGATCGTGTCTTGCTTCGCCAGGGCAACTACAAGGTCAATATCGAGAAACAAGGTTATTACGACATTGGTCAGACCTTCATTGTTGGCGACGAACCGTCGATGACGGTGCGACTGCGCATGCGCAAGAAGCCCGGGCGACTCCTTGTGATGACTGAACCACCGGTTGATGCGGTGGTGACAATCGATGAATCACTCATGAGCAAAGCGCCGTATGGCCCGCTTGAGCTTGAGCCGGGTGATCATACGATTCGGATCGAGTCAGAGCGGTTCTTGCCATTTAGTGATCTTGTCAGCATTACGGGACTTGATCATCTCGAACGCGTGCACGTGCAGTTGACACCGCGTTGGGCTGAAGTCGAGGTTCAGTCTGAGCCAGCGGGCGCGACAATTCTTTCCGGTGACATCGAGGTCGGCGTAACGCCAGCGACCATTCAGTTGCTTGAGGGCATGCACGATCTTACCGTCGTGAAGGATGGTTTCAGTGCCTGGGACGGCAATGTCCTGGCCGTACCCAACGTTGCTCAGACTCTGCCAACCATAAAACTGCAAGCCGCCGATGCACGCCTGTTGGTGAATACGATTCCGCGAGGTGCCAATGTCACAGTCAATGGCCGATACCGCGGGCAATCGCCTTTGACGCTGTCGTTGACGCCGGATATCGATTATCAGATCGGCATGTCCAAAGCGGGCTACGGTGTGACCACGCGGAGTTTGCGTCTGCAGTCTGCCGCCAGCGAGTCAATAACCGTTGATTTGTCGGCGCGCGTCGGTACGGTCACGTTAAACGTCGACCCGGCAGATGCGACGGTTTACGTAGACGGTCGTGCGAGAGGTACGGGCAAGACCATCGTCAGACTGAGTTCTGCGCCACATCGAATCGAGGTCAAACGCAAAGGATTCCTGGACTGGAACAGGACGATTACGCCGCGGCCGGGTTACCCGCAGACGATTACGGCAAGACTGCGGTCGCTGGAGGCAATCGCAAGAGATTCGGTTGTCAGAGAGGTGCAAACGGCTGCCGGGCAAACGATGCGTCGCGTTGAAGGCGGTACGTTTACCATGGGTGCATCTCGTGCGGAGGACGGGCGTCGCGCCAATGAGGTTATTCGTCCGGTAACGATTGCGTCACCGTTTCTTATCAGCACGACGGAAGTCACAAATAAACAGTTTGCTGAGTTTCGAAAGAATCATGATTCCGGTGCGGATGTACACGCGTCGCTGGCAGCAGATAATAATCCGGTCGCGAACATCTCGTGGTCCGATGCCGTGCAATACTGCAACTGGCTCAGTAAGAAAGAAGGGCGCACGCCGGTCTACAAACAGGAGTTCGGCAAGTGGGTGCCCGTTTACCCCTTTACGGATGGCTACCGTTTGCCAACCGAGGCCGAGTGGGTCTGGGCTATTCGATATGCGGAACAGCCGTTGCCACGCAAATTCCCGTGGGGAAAAGCCTGGCCGCCACCGAAGGACAACGGCAACTTTGCTGACGTGACAGCACGAGAGCTGGTGCCGACGATCATTCCAAAATTTGACGATAGCTATGCTTCGACAGCGCCCGTTGCTACGTTCAAGCCGAACGCAATCGGAATATACGATGGTGGCGGCAATGTCGCCGAGTGGGTAAATGACTGGTATACGGTTCCGACACCCGGTATTACCGAACCGGTTGTCGATCCGACCGGGCCTTCACGTGGTACGAGCCGGGTCATACGCGGCTCAAGCTGGCGGCATGCCGGATTTACGGAAATGCGCCTGAGCTACCGGGACTACGGTAATGAGCCACGCGTTGATGTCGGTTTTCGCATAGCGCGCAACGTCGATTAGAATCGGCTGGGACTTTTTCGCGTTATGCTTGTCAGATTAACTGGCCGTCGTTGCACGGTCCGCAGCAGAATGGACGAATAGGAGGTCCGGCATGGTTCGACTGATAATTTTCATGATGTTTCTCTCGGGGGCTGCCGTCTGGGCGCAGGACGACGCATCTCAGGATGATTCGGTCAATGAGCCAGAAGCAGAGACTGAGGACGTTTTGACCGCAGAGGAGTTGGACGACCTGGGTCTGGACAGTCAGGAAGATCATACCGAAGAGGACGAGGACGTATTCAAACCGACCGATGTTGTCTCCTTCGAGCAGTCGGTTAACTTTCCCGTCGACATATAACGAAACGCCAAAGAGTTTGCATTTATGAAGAAGAAAAACATACCGGTCGAGTTTGTCTATCAGTTATTTGCGCTCATCATCGCGATTATCATCGTGCATGCGTTCTATGTGTCGGTTGTCCGGCCAACCGCGGCGCAGGTAATAGAAGAACAGAACATGGCGGCAGAGGCGGATCCGGATTACGTTCGTGACCGCAGCGTCTGGGTACTGATCAAGGACCTGGAGCAAGAGTCCTGTTTTATTCTGATGTTCTGGGCACTCGCGATCATGGGCTACAAAGGCGTCCAGCTCGGCAATGAAAGGCGCCTGCTCGATGTCGACCTGGTGCCGGTTGCGGAGGGCATGCGGATACTTCCCGAAGATACGCGCGACTTCGCCCGGCAAGTAGAGGCGCTGCCCGAAGACCGGCAGCAAATGCTGTTGCCGCGGGCTTTGTTGAACGCGCTACGGCGCTTCAGCTCCACCCGCAATATTCAGGATGTATCCAGCAGCACACACACCATTTGCGAATCCGAAGCGGAGCGCCTCGAGTCCGAACTCGCAATGATTCGGTACATCTCCTGGGCTATTCCGTCCATCGGGTTCATCGGGACCGTTCGCGGTATCGGTGAAGCGCTGGCTCAGGCAGACAAGGCGGTTCAGGGTGATATCGCCGGCGTAACGCAGAGCCTGGGTGTTGCGTTTAACTCGACGTTCATCGCGTTGTTGATCAGCATATTCCTGATGTTCCTGGTACATCAGCTGCAGCTAATGCAGGAACGGCTGGTCTACGACAGTGAGAACTATTGTGACGAGAAAGTCATACGTCATCTAAAGTCTGATTAGGAACGCATCGAGAATGAGAGTGCTGGCCGCACATCTGAACGACGCAGAAATCATTGTCGTCGATGATGAAAAGATCCTCTATCGCGAGCCGGGATTTGCACTGCTGGAAGACGATCACCTGATTACAGGTGCAGAAGCCCACGCCAACGCCAGTTTAAAACCGCGCCAGATACAAAATCATTTCTGGTCACAACTGCAGACAGAGCCATTGAGCGACCGGCGCTTTCAGCATCTCAGCGCAGCAGACCTTGTCAGTCGTCAGCTCGAGCAGATTTGGCAACGACTGGCCAGGCCCGGCGATCAACTGGCGATCGCGGTACCCGCGTACATGTCGAATGAGAACCTTGGGTTGCTGCTCGGCATCGCGACAGAGCTGGATATTCCGATCGTAGCGATGAGCGATGCAGCCGTTTGCGCGACTCGTCGTCACTACCAGCACGCCGTCCCTGTGCATATTGATATCAGTCTGCATTCCACATTGCTGACACGGTTGACGCAGGAAGGTCAGGTGCAGGTGGATCGAACCACCGTCATAGACGATTGTGGATTGTTATCACTGTACGAACACTGGTTAAAAGTGATCGCTGAAGCATTCGTTCAGCAGTCTCGGTTCGATCCTTTGCACACGGCAGAAACAGAGCAGATGCTGCAGAACAGAATGCCGGCTTGGCTAACGCGCGCCGGTACGGCCGCGACCGTCGATGTTGAGGTTGAGTATCGCGGTATCAGTCATCACGCCGAAGTCAGTTCGCTTGAACTGGTTGCCGCTGCGGGGCCTGTTTACCAGAACATTGTCGGCAGTTTGCGGGCGCTGTTTCGGGCAGAAGAAACACCGGCCATTCAGTTATCGCATCGTGCCGCCCGCATGCCCGGTCTTGCCGCAACGCTGAAAGCGCGTGTTGGCGGCGAAGTATTTCTTCTGGAAGCGGGTGCGACGGCGCGCGGACTTATAAAACGTTGTCAGCCTGAGCACAAGAGTGGCGGTTTGACCTTGTCGCGTCATATGCCCTGGGATCAGTCCCCGGTCATTGTTGAAAGTCAGGACGCGGGGCAAAACGACGGCCAGCCGACACACCTGCTTTTCGGACACAAGGCGTACAGTCTCTGCGGAGAGCCATTAGTGCTCGGGTCGCAGCGGGCGGACGGCGAACGCTCACTGGACCTGCAACAGGAAATGCCCGGCGTATCACGACGGCACTGCAGTGTCAGTCCCGACAACGGACAGTTTGTCGTTACTGATCACAGCCGTTACGGAACTTTCCTGAACGGACACCGGATTGACGAATCGGCCGTGCTCCAGACGGGAGATTTGATTCGGATCGGAACACCGGGTTTTGAGTTTCGGCTGATTTCAGCAGAGGATTCCAGTGGCTCGTAAGCGGCGATCAGGCGAAATTTTCAGCATGTCGTTCCTCGACTGCATGAGTTGCGGTTTCGGGGCCGTGATCCTGTTCTTCATGATCATCAATTCCCACAGCGATGTGACCAACAATGATCTGACCAAAAAGCTGCAGGCGGAGACCGACAAACTGGAGATTGAGGTTCTTGAAGGGCGCAAGAATCTGGCCCTGGCCAAAACGTCGATACAAAAACTCGAAACAGAAGAGCAAGAGGCCAGCGACCAGATATCGATCATCCTGGCATTGATAGCCGAGCTGCAGGCTGAGCTGGCGAAATACGATAACGACACGCTGGCCAAAATCAAGGCGATTGAGAAACTCCAGTCCGACATCAAATCACTTGAGGACGAGGTCAAACGGCTTCTGGCACTCAAAAGAGAAGAAGATGCGTCGGGCCAGCGTGCGCGATCTTTCAAAGGCGAGGGTGATCGTCAGTACCTGACCGGTCTGAAACTGGGCGGCGAACGAACCCTTATTTTGGTCGATCGTTCGGCGAGCATGTTGCACGAGACCATCGTCAACATAATCAGACGCAAAAACCTGCCCGAATCAGAGCAGCTCCTGTCGAGAAAATGGCGCCAGGTCGTTGCGAGCGTTGACTGGCTGACGTCTCAGTTTAAGCAGGACAGTGAATACCAGATCTATATGTTCAACAACGTAACGCAGCCCGTCATCAAGGGAACGGATGGTCTTTGGCTGAAAGCCGATGACAGTGAACAGTTGGATGAAGCTGTACGCACGCTGCGCAGAACGGTGCCGAAGAACGGTACGAATATGTATTCGGCTTTTCAGGTCATCCGCGATATGAAGCCGCGGCCTGACAACGTCATTCTGCTGGTTGACTCGATGCCGACGATGGATGCGGCGACGTCGACCAAGACCGTGATAGGGCCTGGCGAGCGCCTCAACCTTTTTACGGCAGCTCAACAGGTTATCCCGAGCGGAATCCCCATCAATATCATGTTGTATCCCATGGAAGGCGACGCGCGGGCGGCCGTCTCGCTTTGGGCGCTGGCGCTGAAGACTCGCGGCTCGTTTATGAGCGTTAGTCACGACTGGCCATAGGTGTGAATAGCTAATGGCAAAAAGACGACGTAGAGACATTGAAGCATTCAGCCTGTCGTTCCTCGACTGCATCTGCTGTGGTTTTGGTGCCATTATCCTGTTGCTCGTCCTGAGCAAGATTTATGAGCCCGTGGTTGTCGAGGAAGCGGAACAGGATCTCAGGCAGCTGATCGCACTTTTGCAAGAGGAACTCTTCCAGATCCGAGGCACGTCGACCGTTCTGGACAGGACACTGCGCGAAGTGAAGGAAGAGACACGGGCGACCAAAGCCCAGCTTGGGGAGCTCGAAGGCGACCTCAGCAAGATCGAAGGTCAGTACAAAGCCAGTAAGGAAAATGAAGACGAGACCGTCGACATCGGCGAATTGAGTGCGGCAAGGCAACGACTGTCTGAAGAGCAAAAACGACTGACTCCCTACTATCGCCGGCCGGACGAGGATGCTGTCGCGGGAATTCCCGTAGACAGTGAGTACATTATTTTCGTTATCGATACGTCGGGCAGTATGCTGGACAGCAGCTGGACACTGGCACAAAGAATGGTAGCCCAGACGCTGGCGGCTTATCCCAAGGTGAAGGGCATACAGGTCATGAACGATGACGGCATGTACATGTTCAGGGATTATGCCGCTCGCTGGATGCCGGATTCACCTGGCCGCAGACAGGCCATCGTTTCTCGCATGAGGAGCTGGAACGCAACCAGCGACAGTAATCCGGTCAACGGTATCGAAGCGGCCATTCGTGATTTTCGCGCGGACGACAAGAAGATCAGCATCTACGTGTTTGGCGACGACTATCAGGGCTCTCTGCGCATCGATAGGGCGATGGGCGCTATCGACCGACTCAATCGGCCGGGACCCGATGGCGAGCGATTGATACGAATTCACGGGGTAGGATTCCCGGGTCGTTTCGGCAGTGCGAGCGTACCGAACTCGGCCGCAAGTTTCGCAACCTTCATGCGCGCGGTCTGCGCGGCGCACGGCGGCACGTTTGTTGCGCTCAGCGGCGGCAGCTAAGAGGCGTCTGCCACTTTTCATCATAATTGATCGCCAGCTCTCCACCTTCGGGACCCTTCGGTACCGCAATTTCACGGTGTAATGCATTCCGAAACCGGCCAACACCGGCCAACAAATCGGAGGAATGACATGCGTAATTCAACAACATTTACCACCATTGCGACTCTCGCAATCCTGGCCATGACAACACAAACGGCATCGGCCGAGACTTCCAGGCAAGAAAAGATAGGCATTGGTAGTGGCGCCATCGTTGGTGCATTAGCCGGCGGTCCTGTCGGCTTCATTGTCGGCGCGGCGGTGGGTGCGAAACTCGGTTACACGGCCAATAGCAAGTCAGAACGAATCCAGACTCTGCAGGGCTCATTGCAGGAATCGACACGCTCCGTTGCGTCGCTTGAAGGTGATGTCAATGAGCTCAGCGTTGCAGTCGAGCAATTGCAGAGAGTCGCTCGACCGGAGCTCATCAGCCTGATGCAGGCCGGTATCGACATGGACCTGTTGTTCCGCACTGATGAGTTTGTCCTGACGGATACGACAGGCGATCGACTCGCGCAGTTGGCTGGTACTTTAGCGAGTATGCCGGGTGTCCGGATTCAACTGGACGGTTTTGCGGACGAGCGCGGTAACGCTGAATACAACCACGAGCTATCCGAAAAGCGAGTGGAATTCGTGCGCAAGCTGTTTGTCGCTTCGGGAGTCCACCCGACTCGCATCAGTACTGCAGCCCACGGTGAGTCGGTTGCCCAGGACCCGGATGTCGATAGCTACGCGCTGGAAAGACGAGTGAGCATCAAGCTCTTCATCAATAACGCCCAGTCTCTGGCCTCAAATCCACGCTAGACAACTTCTTCCCTGTGACTCATCTCGAGTCTCCGCCTGGGCCGGCCTGTAGTGGGTCGGCCCTTTTT
>Ga0055584_100002652_pt1 | contig 17653 bp, 17 predicted proteins | sample OSDHelmetaG_FD_58716 | JGI IMG/M metagenome (GOLD analysis project Ga0055584, IMG submission 58716) | Pelagic marine sediment microbial communities from the LTER site Helgoland, North Sea, for post-phytoplankton bloom and carbon turnover... | ecosystem: Environmental > Aquatic > Marine >... | reverse complement strand
ACTGAAGTGATATATTGAGATGGATTATCTTCCCATTTTTCTCTTAACTGATCTAAATCAGATCTAAGGGTAATTTCAATTTTATTTGAATTATCAGATAAAACGTTGTATTTCCATAGATCAGCGCCCATTTGATACACTATGTTACCATCAGAGATATTAGCATATCTGATATCAAATTCAGCATGTTCTGTATGCTGATTCAAGTCATTTCCATCGGTATCGACTGACCATATATTCATCATGCCATCTCTGTCAGAGATAAAGTATACTCTATTATCATAAAACATAGGATGGTGGCTTTCACCTGCATAGTTTTTAGTAAGTTTTATGGCTTCTTTATTTCCTTCGGTAAACTTCCAAACCTGTCTTGCAGTTCCACCTTTATATCTTTTAGTCACATTTCCATGATAGGCAGGGCGCACAAAATATACCGTGTTTCCATCTTCATCAAAACTCGCTTCACTTGCTTGATCCAAAGGAATAAAGCTTTTAACTTTAGATTTCACATCGATTTTCACCAGTCTATAATCAGGTTTTTTATTGTATGCTCTTGTTGCATAAACAATAGATCCATCCTTAGTCCAGGCATTGGCATATGATGCATCTCTTTCATAAGTCCATCGAGTAGTCTCTCCTCCATTTATTGGCATAGTAAACAACTCAATAGGGCCTTCATAACTTGCAGAGAAAAGAATGGATTGTCCATCTGGAGAAAAAATGGGAAATCTCTCATCCTCGTCATGTGTTGTCAATCTTTGAGCTAGACCGCCCTCAAGAGAAACGGTCCAGATATCTCCTTCAGCACAAAAAGCAATCTCGTCGTTATGGACATCTGGATATTGATAATACCCCTCAAACCCTTGAGAATACAAAAAATCGCAACTCAAAAAGGACAATAGGCAAAAAGCTAACAAATTAAAATTGATAGTATACATTTCATGATTTTAAGCTAATGAAGTTACTATTCTATTTGATTATTTCACGACTGACAATGGACATTTTCTAATCACCATCATTCTAATACTGACCACTGTTTTAAACATCTATTTTCGAAAGAGATAAAAATTCCTTTTGTACTACTTTTTTGTCACATTCATCATAATGCCATTTCGGGGTCTAAGGGTCACCAATGGCTCCATTTCTATCTTTTGATTTGGAATCAACTCAAAATCAAATCTTTTATATAAATGGTAGATAATCAACTGCATCTCTACGAGTGCAAACTGCTGACCAATACACAATCTAGGACCTCCCCCAAATGGAAAATAGGAGTAAGTTTCTTTTTTGGATATGTTCTCCTTTTTGAATCTTTCAGGTCTAAAAACTTGAGGTTCACTCCATTTCCTTTGGTCTTGATGTGTTCCATAAATATATGGGGCGATTATGTCCCCTTTTTCAATTTTAGTTCCTTCATACTCATCTTTATCAAGAGCGACTCTATCTGTGATCCAGGCTGGAGGGTAGATTCTCATTGATTCTGAAATTCCTCGAGAGATATACTGCATTTTCATTACTGAATCTATAGTCAAATCTAGATCATCTATGGAATCTATCTCCTTTTGAATATTGGCTTTTTCTATTGGATTCTGATCCAACAAATAATGCATCCAAGCCATAGCATTTGCGGAGGTTTCATGACCCGCAACAAAAAGTACTAATGACTCTTCCAATACTTGTTGGTCAGACATCGCTTCTCCGTTATCTTCATATCTCACCGCTAAGAGCATATCCAAAAGGTCATCCGGTTTTTCTTGGTTTTTTTTTCTCTCTTCTACAATATTCATTAACATCTGTTGAGTTTCAGCTGCTAGTTTTATTGATGCTTTGTTATAACCAGTTAAAGATCTCCACCAATTTAAAAATGGCATTCTTATATGCTTTACAATAGCATGTTGCAGCCTCGTTATACTTTCACCTAAATACTCTGTATTATTACGATCAATGCCAGTACTAAAAAGACTTTTGGCTACAACATGAAGAGTAATTTTAGTCATCTCTTCTGTCATATTCACAACTGGTTTTGCATCTACCTGGATCTCTAACTCATCACAGTATTCCTCTATCGCCGTATTCATTATAGCTACCAGTGCATTCAGTTTTTTCTTATGGAATCCAGGTTGAATTACTCTTCTTTGTCTCAACCAATAGGATCCATTAGTAGTCAATAAACCTTTCCCAATGTATTTTGCAAGTACATCAGTTTGCATTTCAGATTTTTCATAATTGGTGTGATTTTTTTGCATGACATGTTTAATCAAGCCTGGATCACGAGTTATTATGGTTTTATTCTTTCCTCCTGGATATGTGATATAAGAATCCCCAAGTTCCGAGATAGCTTTATCTATCATAGGGATAGGATTCTTCATAAAAGCTCGAAGGTTCATGAGAATCTTCCATTTAGGCATGACAGGTAACTGCTCTTTTGGCATTGATTAAATTTAGGTGATATGAAGTTAGGGCCGAGGAAATACAAATTCATTAAACCTATCATGAAATGGTTTTTTAGAATGAATTCAAACTGCACATAAGCGTGTAAATGAAGAGATGATTTTTTTATTATGTCGAACGTTTAAGTATTGTTGAAAAAATCAAAAATCCTTCTTCATTCCAATCTTGTGCATCCTCCACAGCGGAATCAATGTCCATAACAATAGTGAAACAGAAACGAAAACAATTCCAAGGTTCCTACCTAAAAACTTGGATAAAACAGCCCCGGTATACCCCATCATAGCTGACATATCTAATTTCATGAGTATCAATATTCGAGCTAAGTCAATGGGATTTAATGTTATCAGTGAAATAGTTAGTTTATCCAAGGGATAGTCCTTCAAACTCAATAATAAAAGTAAGAATACACCATCATAGATAATTGCAAAAAACAGCCAGATGAAAATTGAAATACTCAACCCTTTTACTTTTTCATCATACTTCATTGCAATTAGGAATGCTATCAGCGAGAATATGATACTCAAACTGCAGGCCATTGTAATCAGAAGTAAGAATATGCTCAATTCAGAGGAACCTAAAATCCCGTAAATGAGCAATGGAAATCCAACACCGACTACAATATTTATACAAAGAGCTAAGGCCATGCCCATATACATCCCTATGAAAATGGACCACCTTGAAAGAGCCTGTGCCATAAGTAACTGAATAAATTCCTTTGAGTTATAATAATAAATGGTACCGAATAGAATACCAATGAGTGGTGTGAGAACGATGATAATGTTAGTAAGGCTAATAAGCACTTTTGATAGATCATTGCTCAAAAGTAATAAGGCCATAGTGGCTAACAAATAAAATCCAGTATATATGAAAACCCATCGGCTGCGGATCATCTCATAAAAGCTATATTTCAATATCTTCTGCATGGCACTCCGTTTTAGTGGATTTTAGAATATTAGCTATCGCATTTTCTAGGTTGTATTGATGTTGTACTGTAAGTAACTCAATTAGACTTCCATTGAAATAAATTTCTCCTTCTAACAGGAACACAATGTCTTCAGATAACTCTTCAGCTAGACTTAATATGTGAGTGGTGATAATAATAAGTTTGCCTTGATCTCTTTCCTCATGAATAAATTCTTTGAGTTCTTTAAGTGAAAGAGGGTCAAGTCCCGTGCTGGGCTCATCAAGGATGATGAGAGGATCATCATGCATAAGAGCCAGTGTAATATTTACTTTTTGTCTTGTCCCACCAGACAGGCTACCCATTTTTTTGGACAGCTCTTTTTCTAGGTTGAACATTTTGATAAATCAATCTTCTCTAGTTCTGCCAGTTTTTATCTCCTTCATCAAAGAAATCAACTCTTTTACTGTCAGGTTTTCTGGAAATCTTGCTATTTGAGAGAGATAACTGACATTATTTCTATATGCGAATTGGCCTAGAGTACTAGAATTATTAAAAATAATATCGCCACTGTCAGGAATTACCATACCTAAAAAGCACTTCAGCAAAGTAGTTTTCCCTGAGCCATTAGGACCTAATAATCCGACTATTCCAGGTCCTGAAATAGATAAATTAATGTCTTTTAGGACATGATTTTTTTGATAGAACTTATTAATATTCTCAATTCTAATCATATCCTTCTGTTCATTTTAGGTGATTTGTCCATTACATCCTTAGGAGTAAAAATGGGGCTGATTTTTTCTGCATAGTTGATAATTTCAACAAATAGACTCCTTATTAATACCACCGACTCAGGTACTTGATTCTGAATATATGAATACAGTTTTACTGGATAGTGGGGCACATCACCTATCTGATCTTTGTCCAGATCATAACCGCTGTATTCGCTCCAATAATTATTATCAAAGGTATTATTATTGAGTTGACTAGAAACTACGAGAGATATAGAATTGAACAAAAATTCATTGTCTGATATCTTATTCGATTCACATCCTCCAGAAAACTTTATACCCCATCCATTTCTTCTAAATTCATTTCTGAGATAATTGATACGATTTGAGCCTTCAACAAATATTCCTACCGTGTTTTGAGTAAAATAATTGTCAGTGATCTCTGCATCATATATTTCCTTGAGCAGTAATCCATATGCAGCATGTCCCCAGTTGAAGGCAAATACATTTTCAGTCATTTCGATTCTTCTAGAAAACATCACGGCCACTCCTACCCCATTATATTCTATAGTATTAGCAGTATAAGTGTCATCATTAGAAAACATATAATGGAGACCGTATCTTGTATTATGGTGACTGTGATTGCCATTTACTTCACTATTATTTACAAATTCTAAATAAATACCATCTCGATGATATGAGACAGCGTTAGCTTCTATTTTCAAAGAATCACAATACCATGCATGTATCCCGTTCCCTGATTCTGCCTCTGTGGTTGCGTTGCCCTTTATAATGTTTCTGCTTAATCTTCCCTTCTTAGCATTCTCAAGATATATAGCAAAAAAGCAATCATTGATGGTATTATTATGAATATCAAAATGATGGCTTTTTCTAATTCTTATAGCAGCATTTTCTTTTAGATAATTAGTTACTACTCCGGATAATGTAAGCCCACTTATGGAGACATAACTCTCAGTCACAGTTATAAGCTCTCCTCCTGATTTGGATATGAGATGAGGATTTGACTGGCCAAGGATAGTAATTCTCTTTTCTATAACCCAATTCTCAATTTCATAGGTGCCTCCATTTATCAGTATTGTATCGCCATCCTGTACTTGATCATATGCACCTGAAATCGACTTGTTTTCACAAGTCTTGCATACTTCATATGTCGCTCCTTCGAGTGAATGGATAAAACAAATGAATATTCCAAAGCATAAATATCTCATTTATAGAGCGTTTTATATTCCTTCAATAAATCGTTCCATTTAATAATTTTTCCTCCTTTTTGAGCCATCACGTTTTGAGCATTGTTAACTGATTCATATGCACTAAGATTCCCTCCCATGGGACTGGGTTGATTTTCACTTATTAAAAAAGAAGCTGATTCGGCATCAATGAAATTGTGAGGTCTGCTATGATCTGTAACTAGCACAAATGCATATTCCTCCGCTTCATCTTTGATGAATTCCCATACCAAGCATTCAGCAGAGTCAAATTTGAATACTTTGCCCTTAGAAGTGACCAGTTCTGCCCCAAATTGCACATTGGCTATTTTCATTTTGCAGTAGGCACATTCATCATGATTATACTCAATGGGCACGGGGCTTACATTACAAGAAAAAAATGAAGTTATAAGAAGTAGAAATAATATAATTGAGATTCTCATGATGAAATAATTGTTGAAGTTTTAGATTTTAGATAGGCGGCCCATGAACCTAACAAAACAGATACTATCAGAAAGCATCCTCCAATATGAGGCATCGAGATAGCAGTAAAATTTATAATCTCTTTACGACCGATTAATGGAGGTTGAAATGATTCTCCTTCAAATTTCATTGGTGCTTTAGGATCTAATGAATGGCCATAGTCGTATTCCCATAAATAGAAATCATACAATCCAATCATCAGGGTTATGCTTAAAAGAATTATCCAAAACCAATACATCCATTTCTTATCAATAAAAGCAACAAACAAAGCCAAGGTCATAAATAACATTACTATAGGAGGCATGTATTTCAATTCAGGTATAGACTCTGGAGTAATTGCCTTCATACCTATATAATGGTTCAGAATATTTACATTTTGAAGAGTACCCTTTGTTGCTCCTCCAATTTTGTCAATGTAGATATGCATGTGTACTCCATCGGGATATTGAGGTGCTAATAGAGTGATTTTCCATAAAGGCCAAATGAATAGAGCAGCCATTAAACTACCAGCCAACAATATGAGCGTTCTTGGTTTAGTCATTATATACTTTCCTAAGGATTAAAAATAGAGCTGGTACTGATCTGAATCAACAGCAATACCAGCTCTGATTTTTGGCTAGATAAATAGTTAATTAACTTTCTTCGTCTGGATGGCCTGTACTCCATTTAAGCGGTGTGCTTGACCCTTTAGGCGACACCCTTATATATCCTTGCATTTCTTGGTGAAGTGCTGAACAAAAATCTGTGCAATAGAAAGGAAACACTCCTTCTCTTTGTGGCTTCCAGTACATTGTTTCTGTCTGACCAGGCATAACTAACAATTCCGCATTTTGTGCTCCTTGAATGGCTAAGCCATGAGGCACATCAAAATCTTGCTCTAGATTTGTAAGATGCACAAAGACTTCATCACCCACTTTTATTCCTTCTATATTATCAGGAGCAAAGTGACTTCTAATAGAAGTCATATAAACATGAACAATATTACCTTCTCTCTCCACTCTGGTTTGTTTTTCTCCTAATGCTGCATAGGGATGTTCATTCTCCTCTATAGGGTAGAATTTTTTACTATTTGGTTTAACTTTTGAGGCTGCTATACCTTGAGCATAATGAGGTTCTCCTATCGTAGGGAAATCTAATAACAATTTCATTTTGTCCCCAGATATATCATAAAGTTGAGCAGAATGATTCATTTCTGGGCCAGTGGGGAGATATCTGTCTTTGGTAATTTTATTTAACGCAACGAGGTATTTACCATCTGGTTTTTTAGAATCTCCACCAGGGATCATAAGGTGACCTACGCTATAATATGTTGGAATTCTATCTAATACCTCCCATGTTCCTACTTTCCATTTGACCACTTCAGAAGAAATGAAAAATGTAGTATATGCATTACCGTCATTATCAAATTCTGTGTGCAAAGGTCCTAAACCAGGTTTCGTAACCACTCCTCCTACTACTTTATCATATTGCAGAACTGGCACACCCGCAATTGTTGTTTCAAATTCTTCATTTTCAATAGCTGAAAGCATATTAGTAAATGAGTGAACTGTAAGATCTGCAGACAACTTTCCATTTCCTATGATATACTCTCCAGTAGGATCTACATCTACACCATGAGGAGATTTAGGAGTCGGTAAAAAATAAACCAACCCAGGGCATTCTTCTGGAGTCAAAACTTTAACTGTTTTCCTGAGTTCTGAATCAGTCATATGAGTTCTCTCATTGTATCTATTATTATAGTGATCAGCGGGAATTTCCTTATACTTTCCTTGAGCTATATATTCTTCTGCTTTCTTCCAATTTATTGCTGCTATGAAATCTTTATCATTCTGAGAAGCGGTAACTTCTTTTAGAGTATAGTCTTCTTCAGTATTATATGTAGTGAAGAATGTCCATCCATGAGATTTACCTTTTCCAGAATGGGCCAAATCATAATCAAATGCAGGGAGCAGAACCTGGAATGCGATTTCCATATGCCCCTCATCACTTACTTTGATAAAAGTTAGCATCCCTTTGAAATTCTCTTTATAAGTATCGATTGCCACATCTTGTTGAGGATAAGGCACTGAGAATCGAGTACCAGCCACTATATATTCCGTGTTTTCTGTCGTAAATGGAGAACTGTGATTACCTCCACTGTTAGGAATTTCTATAATCTCTGCGGTCTCAAAAGTAGTCAGGTCGATTCTTGCAACCCTTGGCGTGTTATTTCCATTTATAAAAATCCACCTTCCATCTGTCTCACCATTAGTCTGTGATAATTCCGGATGGTGAGCATCATCCCATGGAATAAAGCCATATGTAGTATTAAGCATCGGTTTCGTTTCTTCATTGTATCCGTATCCTTTTTCGGCATCCTGTGAGAATACTGGAATCACTTTAAGAAGTCTTCCACTTGGCAATCCATATACAGAAATCTGGCCACTGAAACCACCAGACATGAAACCATAAAATTCATCATGTTCTCCTGGAGCAACATATACGGCATTGGCCGCATCATTGTTAAGTGCACCGCTATTTACGCTTTGATTTGTATTACAACTGATAACAAAAAATACCAAGAGCATCATTGTTACTGAAGTTATAAGAAGGGATTTTAATTGCTTTTTCATTTTGAAATATTGTGTGAGATAATTGTAATAAGACAAATGTAAAACATTTTTCTATAAAAAGATATAAATATCTTTTTATCATTTAATTGATTACATTTGTAACGACTTAAGTATTATCATGTTCAGTAAAAGAAGTAGATATGGTATCCGTGCAATTCTTCATATAGCGCTTCATACTGATGAAGAAAACCTGATGGGAACTACAGCTCTTGCGCAGAATACAGGAATAAATGAACCGATGCTTTCAAAAGTTTTGCAAGAGTTGACTAAAAAGAAAATGATTACTTCTAAAAAAGGAAGAAATGGAGGCTTTTATATGTCAACAGTTCAAAAAAGTCAAAAATTGATTGAGGTCATTAAAGAATTAGATCAATCAGATAAATTAATAAATGATTGTATGCTTGGACAAAAGTCTGACAGGACATGTGATACTTGTCCTTATAGTAATGATGTGGCCACGATCAGAGCTGAATTAAAAGCCATCTATGGCACTGACACTATAGTAGAAACCGCAAAAAAGCTTAATTATAAATTAGTAAATCGAAAATAGAATAGTTATGAAAAAGACAATAATGTTTACAGTATTGGCAATAGTAGTTTTGGCTTGTGGATCCAATGAAGAATCTCCTTCACAAAAAGCAAAAAGAGCAATGAAAGAGAAAAAAGCACAGGTGGATAATGGCAAAGGTCTAGGAGAAATTAAAAATGTAACTCTAAATGACCCATTAAATCAGGATATGGTGCAAAAAGGTATGGCCATATATGAAATGAAATGTGCTGCTTGTCATAAATTGAAAGGATCTAGAGTAGTAGGCCCAAGTTGGGCAGGTCTGACCTCTCAAAGAAAACCAGAATGGATAATGAACATGATTACCAATGTAGAAGTAATGTTAGATAAGGATCCTATAGCACAAAAACTACTTGAAGAATGTCTTACTCGTATGCCTAATCAAAATGTTTCAATAGGTGATGCACGAGATATTTTGGAATTTATGTATCAGAATGATATAGACAATGCGAAGTAATATTTTAGTATTGATTTCGAAATAAATTCCATTGTCATTAATACTCTGCAATACTGATGAGATTTAGTCAAGTTCTAACGCCGATTTATACCTCTCTAATTTCATTTGTTATAGCAGCATTTTTAGGATTAAGTATGCGCTGGGCTTTTGTCATTGATTTACCTGAATGGTATCAATACAGAAATGTAGAGCATGCCCATTCACATTTGGCCTTATTAGGTTGGCTCCATGCCATTTTCTTATTGTCTATTGTGCACTTTTTTGACTTAGAATGGAAAAAATTTGCAAAGCTTTATTGGTGTTTACAATCTGCTGTAATGGGTATGTTATTCACTTTCCCAATCGTTGGGTATGCACCTCCTTCTATTGCTTTCACTGTGATTCATATGATTCTATCCTATGTATTTGCTTATAAGATATTGAAGGAGTTAAGATTGTCAGGCCTACAAGGACCTCACATCCTTTTTGTGAAATCCAGCCTATTTTTTATGGTACTGTCTACATTGGGGACATGGGTACTAGGTCCCATTATGGCTATGGGACTTAAGGGCACAGCTCTCTATTATGGATCCATACAATTTTATCTGCATTTTCAATTCAACGGCTGGTTTATTTTCGGACTATTAGCAATATTCTTTGCCATTTTTAGAAAATTCAATATCAATTTTGATAAAAGAATGATTTCTCAATTGTTTATCACTCTAATGGTAGCTACTATTTTGACTTTTGCCCTTGCTATTACTTGGTCTACTCCTCACTTCATTATTTTTATTGTCAATAGCATTGGGGTTATTCTCCAATTACTAGCTCTATATTTTCTTTATCGTCTCATAATGGACAAATTCAAAGCTATTAAAAGTATGCTTTCTCAATATGCTTTTATTGCATTTGTAATAGCTGCTTTTGCACTTAGTATTAAGATGATTATACAGGCTATTGTTGTCATTCCATCAGTAGCCCAAATTTCATACACCGTTCATAATTTTGTCATAGGTTTTATTCATTTACTTATGTTAGGCTGCCTTTCTCTATTTGCATTTGGTAGCATATCCATTATTGTCAATCAGCATCTCAGTAAATTCGGAACATGGATTTTCATATTTGGAATCGTGTCTACTGAGTTATTGCTTTTCATTCAAGGAATTATGCTTTGGCAGGGATGGGGGTTTATGCCTCACTATTATCTACAATTAGCAATAGGATCTACCTTTATTTTTCTCGGTATAATCAATGTGACTGCAGAATTAATACTAAAAAAGGCGTCACCATCGTTGTAAAAAGAATAAAAGATCATAATATCCTAAATATTCAAATCCTTAACTTTTTATATGTTTTCTAAAACTTGTGAATACGGTATAAAAGCGGTTCTCTTCATAGCACATAAATCACAAAAAGATCAAAGAGTAGGCGTAAAAGAAATTGCAGCTGCTATAGGCTGCCCTGAAGCTTTCACTGGCAAAATAATGCAGCAGCTTTCTAAAAATAGAGTTGTCCAATCTATCAAAGGACGATCTGGTGGATTTTGGATAAATGAAGAGGACAGACTAAAAATTAATCTCCAGCAAATCGTAAAGATCCTCGATGGTGACAAATTGTATAAAGATTGTGTTCTAGGTCTTGCTCAGTGTAATGATGCCAACCCATGTCCAATGCATGAGCACTACATGAACATAAAAGAGGCCATTACTAAAATGCATGTAAAAACAACAATAGAAGATCTATCAACTTCTATTAACAGTAAGACTATTTTGAGGTAAGACTTACTAAATTGTAAATACAAGATTCATTTTCTAAAGCATATGCTTTGTTTTCTTTGCCAATCGTTCTGCCAAAGCTTTTTTCGACCCATACCCATAAAAAATCAATTCTGCTCGCTCATAAAAAGCTGCTCTCTGTTCAAGTTTTCTATTTATCAGATCACGTATTTCGTGGTCAGCAAGATCTTTAATTAATGGCCGCTTGGCTTTTTTTGATTTGAGAATATTGAATAAAAAAAGTGGTGTTCTTTTAAGGTAGATTGATCGTGTAAGATTCAATAGATCCCAATTTTGTTCTCTGCAAGGAGTGCCTCCCCCTAGAGATAACACGCATTTATCTTCATTTTCTATGATCCTTCCCAAATATTGATTTTCCAACTTCCTAAATGCTTCCTCTCCTTTTCCATCAAAAATCTCATTAATTGACATTTTTTCATTCTCGACGATATAATCATCTAAGTCAATGAAGTTCAATTTATAATGGTCAGCTAACCTTCTACCAAATGTAGATTTGCCGCTTCCCATAAAACCCATTAATGAAATGATCATAAAGCAAATATATTTGATTTTCTATCCTCACATATCCTTATCTAATTTTGTACTTTGAAAATCCATAACAACAATACAAATCATTTATGTCTTCTTGTCCATATGCTAAAGTCCCTGGAAAACCCAGTCTGCCAATTGTTGGAGATACATTGAAATTCATATTTTCTGATCCCAATGAATTGATTAGAAGTGGTAGAGCTAAATATGGTGATCTATATAAAGTTAATGTTTTCAATCAAGACTCCATTTTATTGATCAAGCCTGATATGACAAAATGGGCTCTTTTGGATCATGCAAAAGACTTTAATAGCAAAGAAGCTTGGGATAATGTACTAAAAGACCTTTTCCCTAACGGGCTTATGCTCATGGATGGCGAAAAGCATAAATCTCATAGATCAATAATAGCAGAAGTATTCAAAAACGCCCCTATGGAAGGTTATTTGAAGATGATGATTCCATTGGTTGACGAATTTGTTACTGGACTTTCAAACTCTGAATACAAAATGTTCCCATTATATAAAGAATGGACAATAAAAGTGGCTCTCAAAGTCTTCTTTGGGCTTAACCCAAAAGATGAACTCAAAGACATCAATAAGGCAATCACAAACATTGTAAAAGCAGCTGCTTCGCTCCATATTAATCTACCATTCACGACATATGGCAAAGGTATATCAGCTCGAAAGTATTTGATCAAATTCTTTTCTGACCTCATTGAAGAAAGGCGAGAAAATCCAGGTGAGGATTTATTTAGCAAACTATGTGGAGCAGTAGGTGATGATGGTGAAAAATTTAGTGATGAAGAAGTGATTGATCATTTAATATTCATCCTGATGGCAGCTCATGATACTACGGCAAGTACATTGACCAGTCTAACTTATTTTCTCACAAAACATGAGAATTGGCAAGACAAACTTAGAGCAGAAGCTTTGCAATTGTATTCCACTGAGAATATTAATCAAAAAACTATAAGAGGTCTAGAGAATACCGATTTAGCAGTCAAAGAGACGCTTCGAATATATCCTCCTCTTACTTCCATCACAAGAGTTACTAATAAAGATGTTTCTTATGGAGATCTACACTTTCCTAAAGGCACACATTTTAGTATTCCAATATCTTATTTCCAACAGGCAGATGACATTTGGGACAACCCCAAAGTGTGGGATCCAGAACGGTTTAATAAAGAACGTAGAGAAGATAGAAAATGCCCATATACTTATTCTCCATTTGGAGCCGGTTTACATCATTGCATAGGATCTGCATTCGCAGAAATGCTAATCAATCTTACTATCAGTAAAATGCTCCAAAAATTTAGGTTTGAAGTGTCTGAAGATTATGAAATTCCAATGAAAGCTGTGCCTTTACAAGAACCTAAAGATGGGCTTCCAATGATGTTAAAATTCTATGCATAACTATAATTGATAAGTGCCATTTTGATATCTTAAAAAAGACTTTCCCTAATCAAACTTAAATGACTCAATGTTAGTTAGCTTAAAATCCATAATTCCACTCCTATTCATTTTATTATCATGTACATTTTCATGGACTCAAGAAAACAGCTTAATAATAACCAGTATATCCGCAGCCCGATCTAGCCCTAATGGAACATTAGTCAAAATTAATGGGATAAGAACTGTGCCATCGGGATATTTTGCTTCTTCTATACCATTTGGATATGCGATACAAGATAAGACCGCTGGAATCTATGTTGTCGACACCATTGAAATAATGAAAGGTGAATACCAAATAGGCGATGAAATTATGGTAACTGGAATCAGGTCTGAAGCCTATGGCCTGTAAACAATTAAAGAGATTAAAGCTTACAAAATATCCGAGGACCAAAATATAATACCAATAAAGGTAGAAACAGGATCCATCAATGAATCTACTGAAGGAACGCTTATTTCAACATCAGGCAAAATAAAGGAGTTTCGAAATGATGCTCCATATGGCTATAAAGTTTTTATCGATGATGGGTCTGGTTTAATTGACATTTATGTCAACACATCCACGGGCATGATAAGAGATACATCAGAATGGAATGTAGGGATGACCATATCTGTAACTGGATTTTCGTCGCAATATCAATCAGAATACGAATGTGACCCTAGGGTTCCTTCGGATATTGTAATAAAACAATAATGCAATATGCTCATTCCACTTCCTCCTCAAGATCCAATTGTTACTTTACACAAACCAAATGAAAAAAGTGATTTAAAGGAAAAGTATTTTGTCTAGGTTATAATAAAACTGGTACTACATCAATAAAAATTGCATTAAAAATTCTAGGCTTCAAAAGTCAAGTCATGACTACAGAAGATCCTAGAAAAATGAAAATGGTTTCATATGGATATAATTTTTTACACCCATGGTATTCAGAAGGCAACTTCCCGTTTTTTGTAGCAAGTGGCGGTATTTCTTTTATTTCAAATATTTATAAAATCAATAATAATTGAATATTAAAGTCTTAAAATGAAAGATCACATTAAAAAACTGCCCAGTCAATTTTGCGTTTTCAAAATTCACTAATTTAAGACCTTACAAAAAAACAATATGAATGAAAAATTTAAGCCATTAGTAATCATTACTATGGCACTTGTCCTTTTTGTGAGTTGTAAGCACGAAGAAAAAGAAATCGTGGATCACGATAATTCTGCAGTGGTAAAATCACATCTAGCAGATACAATACCATCAGCAACCACTACAAGGAATTGGCTTCGACCTCCTTATAAATATTGGGGTATAAAAAATGTCGACAAATTATTTGATGTAGGTGCTATTACTAAAGGGCCCACAACTTCAGATATAGAATTAGATCTAAGATCATTCGAGGATTTAAAAATAGAGCAGTTTGATGGAGAGGTTTACACTTTTGACGAACATTTAGACTCTAATCGGACAGATGGTTTTTTGGTTTTACATAAAAGGAAAATCATCTTTGAAAAGTACTTTGGCAATATGACGAAATCCAGTTCACATAATTGGTTTTCAATGTCCAAATCCATAACAGGACTAACTGCAAGTATTCTGGCTGCAGAAGGATTAATTGATTTGCAAAAACAAACTTTATTTTATTTGCCAGAGTTAAAAGGTTCTGCTTGGGAAGGAACGACTGTTCAGATGGTTATGGACATGCTTGTTGGCATTGAATACAATGAAGCCTATGACAACCCAAAATCAGATGCATTCAGGTTTGCTAAAATTTCAGAATTTGTAGATGTTCCTGGTCCTCCTTCTGAGTTTGCGACTATGCTCGACTATATGAAAACAGTGAAGAAAGGACGTAATCATGACGAGCTATTTCATTATGTCAGTCTGAATACTGAAATATTAGGGATAATCATCAGTAAAGTGACAAGTAAACAACCATCAGAGGTAATAAGTGATAAGATATGGTCTAAAATCGGGGCAGAACAAGACGCCTATGTCATGAGGAATTCCAAAGGATACGAATTGGTGAGTGCTGCTATTAATACCTGCCTTCGAGATGCGGGAAGATTCGGTCAATTGGTATTAGACGGTGGATTCTACAATGGTCAGCAGATTGTTCCCAAATCGGTTATTGATAAAATCAAAACAGGTGGAAGTGTTAGAAAATTTGCTAATTCAAAAAGAGGAAAAGTATTTAAAAATTTCCACTATACTGATCAATGGTGGCATACAGATAAAGAGGCATTTTTTGCAAAAGGTTTATTTGGACAATGGATTTATATAGATCCGTCTACAGAATTAGTGATAGTTAAGTTCACTACATCTGACATTCCTACCTCTACCGAATATGACTGGATCAATAATATGAATCTCATGAAAGCCATTGTAGAGCATTTTAAGTGATATACAAGGACTATAACCAAACAAAGAATCGACTCAAATTTGCCAAAATTAGACTTGGTCATAAATTCACTTGTAGATAATTTCTATTATTGGGAAAAATTAATCTACATAATGTAATTCTCAGTCTAACTTTTGGAAGTGACGGACATATAATGACCTATGCTAAGACTAGGATTGAAAAAAATGAGACAATGGGCAAAAATTATTATTAAATGAGTCCATATAACTATCTACTCACTTATGATTAAGTAAATATTTATGAATCAATCTCAATGGAATCTTGCGAAAGCTACCACGCAACAGGGTAAAGTGGCTATTGTCACTGGTGCCAACACAGGTCTTGGCTATGAAACGAGTATAGGACTGGTCAAAAAAGGGATGAAAGTAGTCATGGCTTGTCGAAATATGCAAAAGGCGACGAGAGCAAAAGAACAAATAAAAAATAAGTACCCTTACTCTGACTTGGAATGCAGGCAGTTAGATCTAAGCAAATTAAAGTCAGTCCGCTCTTTTGTTAAAGATTTTGAGAAAGACTATCAATCTCTTGATGTATTAATAAATAATGCTGGAATTATGATACCTCCTTTCAGTCTCACAGAGGATGGTTTTGAAAGTCAAATGGCGGCTAATTATTTTGGACATTTTGTATTGACCCAAGGTCTATCAAAATTACTATTGAAATCGGACAAATCCAGAATCATCTCCCTAAGTAGCATAGCCCATAAACAAGGGAAGATTAGATTTGACAATCTACATTCTGAAAAGAAATACGATGCTATGGCCGCTTATTCTCAAAGCAAATTGGCATGCCTTATTTTTGCGATTGAGCTGCAAAGGAAACTTGAACAGGCAGACTCTAAAACCATCTCACTCGCTGCTCACCCAGGTGTTTCTAACACTGAACTCATGCGTTATCTCCCTAGATGGTCTAAACTCATTGCGCCAATTCTCAGTCCATTTATTTCGCACAACCCTGAAAAAGGTGCTCTCCCCACATTGCGAGCTGCATTAGATGATAGCGCCAATGGTGGAGATTATTATGGACCAAATGGAAGAAGAGAACTGAAAGGGAAACCAATAAAAGTAAAACCAAGAAGAAAAGCACTAGATGTTGAATTAGCAAATGAGCTTTGGAAGAAAACAGAAGAATTGACAGATTGTACTTTTTCTATCTAGGAAACATTATAGAACATGAATGAAAAGAAAATAAGTCCTAAAAAAAGATATGTACTTCGCGCATTGGAATTGGGAAAAAGTGATCCTGAAATTAGTCAGCTCAACCCAATAGAATCTGTCAAAGAAAAGGCTTCAACTGAAGGTTTCACAACCGATAAAGTAATAGCATCTTATCTTAATGGATATGGACCTCGACCTGCCCTTGCTGAACGTAGCTATAAGGTGGTAAAAAATGAGCATGGTCAAAATATAAGAAAATACCAATCTGCCTATACTTCAGTGACTTATGAAGAATTTCATAATCGAATCAAGGCCATTTCTATGTCTTGGAGACACCACCCAGACTGTCAACTGAATGAAGGGGACTTTCTAGCCACTATAGGCTTTGCAAGTATCGACTTCGCTGCTTTGGACATTGCTTGTACTTATAATCATGGGGTTAAAGTGCCATTGCAAAGTGCAACATCTGGTGCTGATCTCGGTGAAATTTTGACAAATACAGCTCCAGTAATTCTAGCTTCTACAATTAAAGATTTGAATGTTGCAGTAGCCCACTCAATAAATCAACCCTCAATTAGAAGTATAGTCGTTTTTGACTATGATGAACAAGTAGATGAAGAACGCTTACAGGTAGAAGGGGCCTTAACAACATTGTCAAATTCTAACACTAATACAAGATTGTATACAATTGAACAATTAGTGGAATTTGGTAAAAAATTCACATTTTCGTTCTTGTCATCTAAAACTGATGACAATGCTAAAATGGCTCTCATCCTACATTCGTCAGGAAGCACCGGAAAGCCTAAAGGAGCAGTAATATCAGGACATGCCCTGAACAACTCTTGGAAAGGTGGAGGTATTCCTCTTCCTCTTGTGACAGTTCTCAATGCCCCGTTAAACCATGAGATGGG
>Ga0055584_100002651_pt1 | contig 17657 bp, 15 predicted proteins | sample OSDHelmetaG_FD_58716 | JGI IMG/M metagenome (GOLD analysis project Ga0055584, IMG submission 58716) | Pelagic marine sediment microbial communities from the LTER site Helgoland, North Sea, for post-phytoplankton bloom and carbon turnover... | ecosystem: Environmental > Aquatic > Marine >... | reverse complement strand
TTTAGAACTGTACCAACATGGCTTAGTGTTGGACGCTATACTACTCTATTAAAAGAGGCTCTAGAACGACGTATTCCTGTTGATGCAAGTTATCCACATCGCCCAAGTTGGATGCTGAGTGAACTACTTCCAGATGCACACAAAAGTCGTGTAGTGCAGAAATTACAAGATTTTGCAGACAATATTAAACTTACAGGTAAGAAATTTAACAATACAAAAAACAAAAACAATATTGAACTTGCACTAAAGCACGAAGCTGAAGCACTGATAAAGCATTTACAACGTCCCGTTGGTGATGAAGACGAAGCATTTAGGCGCCGAGCAGAAGCCGCAAGTCGTGTTACAATGCAGGATAGATATCACGGGATCAGTATATTAGACTATATTCCAGAACATAATGGTTGGTTGAGAGAGCATGGATACAGTAATTAAATTCACACTAAAGCCCATATATAAAAAATACATGCACACGTTACCAGAAATATCGATTGATTGGAATGAAAATGTAGTATGGGCAGGTCCTGTTGAATGGGATCGTACGTTTGAATACGATTTTAGAGGAAGAGAAGGTGTTAATAGTTTAGGCTTTAAACTAATAAACAAACAACCTAATGATACTGTTATGGAAAATGAAAAAATTATCGCAGACAAAGCTGTTATAGTTGAAAACATTACTATTGAAAACTTCAGCTTTGATAGTTTTCAACACCAAATTAGATATAAACATAACGGTGAGACAAAACAAGGTAACTACATTTGCTGGAACAATGTCAGATGGGAATTACCGATAGAACTTCCAGTGTTTACATGGATCCATAAACTTGAAAGTTTAGGTTGGATCTACGGAGACACTATATAAAAACAATGTCATGGCAATATAAAGGCACACTAGTTGAAGAAATCCCCGAAGGCATTCTTGGGTTTGTGTATTTGATCACAAACTTACAAACAAATCAAAAATATATTGGCAAAAAACTGGCTCAATTCAAAAAAACTAGACCACCCCTCAAAGGCAAAAAACGCAAAAGACGTACAACAGTGGAGAGCGATTGGCGTGACTACTGGGGATCGTCCGAGCATTTACAAGCAGATGTAGAGCAACTTGGCACAGATCAGTTTACTAGAGAAATACTATTCTTTTGTAAAACCAAAGGTGAAATGTCATACTTAGAGGCAAAAGAACAATTTGACCGCCGTGTGTTAGAAACAGACGAATATTATAATGGAATCATTAATGTAAGAGTAGGCGGCTCAAAGATTCTTCGACAAAGACTACTAGAACAGGCACATCAGTCCAACACATAAGGTTAGCGGGCCAGTTTATAATACCGCTGTGAAAAAAGCTACCGTATAGGAGCACACGTAACACGTTGATCGACACTCCAGAGAGTGAGCCACCAATAAAATCGGGCTACTGGTTGACGTAGATAGACTGTTGGCTATCGAAACACCGCACATTACACAAAAAAACCGTATGCAACGGAACGAAGCAACGGGTAATGTATTATATAGATAGCATTAACCTAGGTTAATGTATTCTGTATGTTACATATGTCGACGTAGGTTGGGAAAGGTCAGAGCCCATTGTGTAGCGGAAAACACCTACTTCCCGGTCTTGGCTGTGACGAACTCACGTGAAATCAAGATAGACGGAACCCTAAACAGGTTCCGTCTGACTGAAACAATCTACGTGAAAGTTCAATATATAATAAGTCTCAAGTAAAAAAAAGTTGTGAGCGTAAGCGAAACAACGGATCTCGTAGAGATCCTAAAAGAACGGCAATGAGCTTTTCTTTGTAGTTTCTAAATTGCCATCGATGATCTTGTTAATAATATCACGTTCTTTGATGTCAAGTTCAAAAACTTCAGAATACGATATACCACCACGCATCCACCAACACAATCGCAAGCAATTTTCTCTTATAGCCTCCACCTCTTTTTCGTAGCGTTTAATTAATTCTACGATTTCTTGCTCTGACTTTAACTGGAGGAGGCTTCTGCGAAAAAATTTGCGTAATCGAATTCGACAGCATTTTCAAATTGATGTTCACAATGTTGACACTGTAAACGCATTGGTTTAATTCCTGACTTTTCGCCAAAATCAGCTAGTTTCTCTTGTAGCTTACGAATTAATCCAGCTTCACAGTTTCTAAAAAACTCGTTGATGTGTGGCTTATGTGTAACAATAGCTTCATCAGGTAGTTTAATAGCTTTACAACTTGCTACTAGGTTATCAATACCAATATCAACTAACTTACCAAAGTTTTCTGTTAATCCTTGAGCTTTTTCTTCTTCTGGCATTGTACTATCACTTAGAAGTTGTGAAATTCTATCTTGTGTAAATCTAAGTTGTTGAAGTTTAGATACTGATTTGTATGGTTGAGGCTCAAAATAAAACTCTAGATTGTCAATCACTACAGGAGTATCATAGTCAGGTACTTGTATTTGCGTTAGTGCATTGCCTAGATCAATTCCAAATGAATTTTCTTCTTCACAACTAGGACAGTTAGTTGTGACATCCATCTGTTCACCAAATGTAGCTATACGAATAGCAATTAGTAGTGCATCGGTGTCAACACTAGGAACTGCCCATCCATCTTTAATACTTGGGCAACAATGCTCTATTACTGATCTTACAGCTTCGCCGTTCATTAATCCGTCTGGAGTTCTCAATAAAATCTCATCCTTTGCACTCATTGCAAAAATTGGAATTTCACCAGTTACTGGTAACTCTAATGCACCAGATTTCCACCAACGACCTTGGCTAGGTAAGGACAAATGAATCTTGGGCATGCGAAAATGCCCCATAAGTGGATTCTGTCCGGGTTGCATTGGTTGTGGTGCACCCGGCATCGGGCCATCGATTTGTGGCATTCCCGGCGGCATCTGGTTATTTTCGTTTGAATTTTCCATGGTTTTTAGATCCTATAAATACAATTAGTAATTGGCACTATACTGTATTTATAGCCCGAAATATGACCGTTTAAGGAAAAAAGACTAAATGGCTGGTTTGGATAATCTAAGCGTAGAAGAATTTAAACGTGCGTTAACAGACGCTATCCTTGAAGGATCTCGTCTTTCAGCGTCTGGCGTTGGGCCAAGTGTCGGCGCAGGCGGTAGTGGTGCACGAACTACTAGTTTTGGTGAAAAAGACCTAGAGAATTTTAAATCTGCATCTTCTGCCTTGAATAGTATGTCAGCCAACCTGTCTAAAGCTAACAAAGGTTTAGATGCGTATAGACGTATTACTGAAGGTCAAGGGTTAAACACACAAATTATCTCAGAAGGTTTCAAAGATTTAGATGATGCTATGGAAGGCATGGCAAAGTCAGCTGAAGAAGGAACTATTCAAAATTTAGCAGAGCTCGAAGCTGGCAAACAGAATGTTAGAGCCCAAGCGATATACAGAACTAACATTGCATTAACTGGTAATGCGATGATTGGCTTTAGTAAAGTTATTTCTGGAACTGTTGTTCCTGGGCTGTTTAATGTTGCAAAAGGTCTAACAGACGGATCAGACGCTGCCGATGCCGGCGCGAATATGATGAATCTCTATGTAGACACCTTTGAAAAGAGCATGAAGGTTGTTACTAAAGGAATGGCAGAAGCTGGTCAAGCAATGTCAAACCTTGGAGGTAAAGCTGGTAAAGTTGGCGTTGCAATGACATTGCTAGCACCAATAATTGAAATGCTTGTTGGAGGCACTGCCGCACTAGCAAGAGAAATGATTGATATGTCTAAAGTTGCATACAAGCGACAAGTTGACATGTTTAATAATCTAACTCAATCGGGTGCTATGTTTGCTGGTGGTGTTGAAGCAATGAGAAACGCTGCCTTGGGGTCTGGTTTAACCATGGAACAATACAGCCGTATTGTTCAAAAGAGTAGTAAAGACTTTGCCGATTCTGGCTTAGGTGTTACAGAAGCTGTTAAACTTATGGGCGGTGCTATGAAGGCTGGCGGCACCGATATGAAGCGTGACATGCTAGCACTAGGTTATAGCTTTGAAGAACAAGGCGAACTCATGGCAGAAACCATGGCCAATATGCGTCGAGGTGGCGAAATAGGCCCAGGCGATGAAGCCGCCATTGCACAAGCTACGTCAGACTATGCAGGGAACTTAAAGTTAATTAGTGCTTTAACAGGTGACGATGCACGTAAACGCATGGCGTCGGCTAAGGAAGCAAACAACGAACTAGCATTCCGTGCAAAACTAGCTCAGTTAGGCCCAGAACAAGCTACTATGATTGAGCAAGCAACTGCTAAAATGAGTGCTATCGAAGCTAAAGCATTCAGAGAGAAAGTAGTATACGGTCAAATCATTAGTAAAGATGCGGCAGTATTTGCATCGACAAGTAAAGGATTTACTGAAAGAATTAATAATTTTGCTACTTCTTTCAATCAAGGAACATTAAACGTAGAAAAAGTTGCTGATATTCAAGCACAAACAGCAGATCAGATACGCAAAGAAATTATTGCTCGCGGTCCTGATATTGGTGCGGCAGCTATGGCAGGCGCAAGCGGGCTAACAAAAGATGTTGCTGGTGCAATGGTTGGTATCTTAGATGACACTTACAAGCAAACAAAAGGTGCATTAGACAATGCCCGTAAAAATATAGAAGGGCAAAAAGACGAAGCCAAAGATCCAACAAGTGAAACAAACGTACAAATAAGCAACATGATCAAGTACAATGAAGCACTGGTCAAACAACAAGAAATAATGGCTCCTCTTGCTAAGAGTTTTGGTAATGTTACAAATGCACTAATAGATGATCTTAAAGGTCTACAAGACAAAATTAAAGATTTTCAAACAATGACTCCTGAAGATGTAAAAAGTTCTCTAGAGTTGAATAAAACTATGATGACTGTAGTAGCTACTATGACTACTTTAATTGGTGTAATGACATTGATGCCTGGTAGTTTCAAAGGAGCAATTAATACGTTTGGTAAATTACTTGGTGGTGGTAAAGGTGGGCTAATTGGTAAACTAGGTGGAATGTTATCTAAAGGTGCCGGAGGAGCAAGCAAAATGATAGGTGGTGCGGCTAGAGCCGCAGGACCTGCAAGTGGTGCATTGCTTAAAGGCGGATTGAAAGCCGCAGCCGGCGCGGCTAAGTTTATACCTGGTGTCGGACTTGCAGTTACAGCCGCTATGGGTATCTTTGATGGTATGACTGCTGGTATTGAAGAATACAAAAAGTCTGGTAAGATTGGTTCAGCAGTTAAAGAAGGATTTGCAGGAGCTCTTAGTGGACTAACATTTGGACTTGTTGATCAAAAAACTATTAGTGAAGGTTTTGATACTATCGGCGACTTCGCCAGTAATAGCTTTAAAGCACTTAAAGAAAAAGTTGATATAAGTGCCATTAAAAACAAAGTAAGCGGGATCGCCAAGAGTGTAACCGGTGCAGTAGGTAATTTCTTCGGTGGATTGTTTGGCGGTTCAGAAAAAGAAGCTAAAAAGCAAGATAGTCCGTCGGAAGCTAAAACTGATCCTAAACAAGCTAAAATTGAGCAACTAAAAAGTAGAATTGAAAGTCTCAAAGAACAAGTTGCATCAGGACCTCAGCGTACTATGCGAGCCAGGAAGAATAAGAGAGACTTAGCATTTTACGAAAATCAATTAAAACAACTTCAGCCTACATCTACTACTAGCGGCGTACCTGTATCCAAAACAGTTTCTACACAAACAGGCAAACCTCTCGAAGATGCAAAACAAGCTGAAATGACAAAGCAACAAGAAGAAGCTAAGAAAAAAGCTGATATGGAACTTGCGGCGAAAAACGAAGAAGCTAAGAAAAAAGAACAAGAACGTTTAGCAGGAATGAACCCGCAGGAACGTACAAATGAATTGTTAACACGAGTTGTTACTCTATTAGATGATTCTGCTGGTAGCCAAAGAACTTTAGCTCGCAATAGCTTGTAGTTTAAAATAAATACACATAATATAACTGGAAGAAGTACCCGATGAGTTGGAAAAAATATTTTAAAACCGCAAATACTAGCACGGCAGGTTTACTAAGTCCTGTTGGTAGTGGCAGCGGTTCACCTCAAGATCCTGCATTTAGAAACTATCAAAGTCATTTGCCTGAGGTCTATATTGGGCATCCAAACCGAGTCGAACGTTATAATCAATACGAGCAAATGGATATGGACAGTGAAATCAACGCTGCCTTGGATATTATTGCAGAATTTAGTACACAAAAGAACGAATCAAACAATACACCATTTGATCTACATTTTAACGATAGTCCCACAGACAACGAAGTAAAAATTATTAACGAACAACTTATTCATTGGGTGAATCTAAACAAGTTCAATCAGCGTATCTTTAAGATCCTACGTAATACTATTAAGTATGGCGATCAAGTGTTCTTGCGTGATCCAGAAACATTCAAGTTATATTGGACTGAGATGAACAAAGTTGTTAAAGTTATTGTAAACGAAGCAGAAGGCAAAGAGCCAGAACAGTATGTTGTCAGAGATCTTAATCCGAATTTTGAGAATCTAACAACCACAGCAGTTAGTTCGAGTGATTCGTATGTTAGTACACCTAATGCAGGTGCTAATAACTCAGGCAACGGATATATTCAACCCAACTCACCGTATAGTAGCGGGTCACGTTTTAATACAGCACAAAGCGAAGCAGTACTAGATGCAGAACACGTAGTACATCTAAGTTTAACAGAAGGCTTGGACATGTTCTGGCCATTTGGTAACTCGGTATTAGAAAACGTGTTTAAAGTCTTCAAACAAAAAGAACTACTAGAAGATGCTATTATTATCTATCGTGTACAACGTGCGCCAGAACGTAGAATCTTTAAGATTGACGTAGGTAACATGCCCAGTCATATGGCTATGGCATTTGTTGACCGTGTCAAAAACGAAGTGCATCAACGTCGCATTCCAACACAAAGTGGCGGCGGCATAAACATGATGGATGCAACATATAACCCACTCAGTACAAACGAAGACTATTTCTTCCCACAAACTGCCGACGGCAGAGGGTCTAGCGTAGAAACACTACCGGGAGGTAGTAACTTAGGCGAGATCACAGATTTACGTTTCTTTACTAACAAACTATTCCGTGGTTTGCGTATACCTAGTTCGTATCTGCCAACTGGCATGGATGACGGCACGCAAAGTTTCACAGACGGTCGTGTTGGTACAGCATTGATTCAAGAATGGCGTTTTAATCAGTACTGCAAACGTATACAATCGATGATTATCGACAAGTTGGACACAGAGTTTAAGATGTTCTTACGTTGGAGAGGCTTTAATATCGACAGTCAAATCTTTGATTTGGTGTTTGAAGAGCCACAGAATTTTGCACAGTATCGTCAAGCAGATGTTGATGCCGCTAGAATTGGAACATTTACACAGTTAGAAGGTTTTCCATACTTGAGCAAGCGTTTCTTAATGCAACGTTACCTAGGCATGAGCGAAGCTGAGATTGCTGAAAACGAAATCATGTGGAAAGAAGAACAAGGCAAAGCTGATACTTCAGCAACTGATGACCCGAGTTTGCGTAATGTTGGCATTACACCTGGCGGTATTGAAGGCGATCTTGAAGCCGCTGAAGTTCCTGATGATGCAGAAGTAGATGTAGATGCTGGTGCAAGTGCAGAAGCACCCGTAGATACTGGTGCTGACTCAGGCGTAGACGCCGCTGGAAATCCTCTTTAAGGTAAATATTTCTATGTTACTAACAGAATTTTTTAACTCAGCTGAAACAGATCAGTACAACGAAAAAGACAACCAAAGCGTTTTGAAATTAAACGATACTCGTAAAGTACGTTTAACACTTCAGCATCTAAATCGTTTACGTAGTGCTAATGATGTTAGAAAGTTTGAGAATGAGAAGAAAGCAGAAGAACTAACAGATCAATATAAAGCCCCTTCTGAGGGTGGCGACGAACCTGCACTTTAATAAATAACAATGTAATCAACTAACATTTTGTGTTAGCTTTCAAACAGAAAATGAGGCTGCAAGAGTAATTTTGCGGTTTTTTTTAATTTTGACGTCAAAAAAACCCCGTTATTACTAATAATATGTGTATATTTGTAAATACACTACAAAGGTATAACAGATGCAAAGCCTTTAAATATCACGAGAGGAGTTCCTTTATGAACAAATATGAAAAGTTAATTGAGTTCATCATTAACGAAGATGAGAGCAAAGCTAGCGAACTATTCCATCAAATCGTTGTGGAAAAGAGCAAAAGCATTTATGAATCTTTAATGGATGACGAAGTATCTGAATCTCCAGAAATGAGTGACGATGAAGTTGGCGATTTAGCTAACGATGTCGAAGCTGACGAAGAAGGTTTAGGCGAAGACGACGAAGAAGAAATGGACATGGGCGACATGGACATGGATGACGAAAGCGAAGAAGGCGAAATGGACATGGATATGGACATGGATGCTGAAATGGGTGACGAAGCTGAAGAAGGTGGCGATGATGAGCCAGCTACTAAAGGCGACGTAATGGACCTAGAAGACGCTATTGAAGATTTAAAAGCAGAATTCGACAAGATCATGGGCACAGTAGATGCAGATGGCGATGGCGACCATGACATGGACGATCACGAAGCCGCTGAAGAAGCTGTACAGTTTGAAGCTGAAGAAAAAGACGACGAAGAAGAAGTTGTTGAATCAGCTGAAGAAGACGACGAAGAAGTTGTTGAAGCTGAAGAAGTTGAGCTTGACGAAGACGAAGAAGAAATTGATGAAGCTGCCGCTGATGCAGAACTAGCAAAACTACGTGAATATGTAGAAAAAGTTGCTGGTGTAAGCAATACAGAAGGTGCAGACAACAAGACTTCAATTGTTGCAGGTAAGAATGACATGGGTGGAGACGCAGGTAACATTGTTGCTGGTGGCGAAGAAACTGGTGGCAAGGCTGCCGCTCCAAAGAAGGATGACGCAGGCAACATCAACGTACCAGGTGGTAAAGCAAGCAAACTAGCTTCTGCCCCTAAGCCAAAATCCGCTGAATAATAGGAGCAACTTATGGCTTTGTATCTGAGAGAAAATCTTACATTCGATAGAGCTGGAATGGTCGTTGAGGCCGAAGAAGGTGCTAACGGACGTAAAGATCTCTATATGAAGGGTATTTTCATCGAAGGTGGCGTAAAGAACGCTAACCAACGTGTATATCCCGTCAATGAAATCGAAGAAGCCGTATCAAATATTAATGAGCAGATCAAAGGCGGGTATAGCGTCCTCGGTGAAGTTGATCACCCAGACGACTTAAAGATTAACCTAGACCGTGTTTCACACATGATCACAGAAATGTGGATGGATGGACCATGCGGTCATGGTAAACTAAAAGTTTTACCCACACCAATGGGTGAATTAGTAAAGAGCATGCTTGATGCACGTGTCAAACTAGGTGTTAGTTCACGTGGATCAGGTGACGTAAGCGAATCGTCAGGACATGTCAGTAACTTTGAAATTGTTACAGTAGACATCGTAGCACAACCAAGTGCTCCACATGCGTATCCAAAAGCAATCTATGAAAGTTTGCTTAATATGCGCGGTGGTCATAAAGCTCTCGAGATGGCAGGAGATGCCGTACATGATCAAAAAGTACAAAAGTACCTGAAAGAAGCGGTAAAACGCTTAATCAACGAACTGAAACTATAGGAGAAGGTCTATGTTTGATGCTTTAAAACCCTTACTAGAAAGTGGTTTAGTCAACGAAGAGACTCGTGACGCAATTAATGAAGCATGGGAAACCAAGCTAAATGAAGCACGTGAATCAATTCGTGCGGAAATGCGTGATGAATTCGCTTCCAAGTACGATCACGATAAAAGTGTAATGGTAGAAGCTCTAGACAAGATGGTAACCGAATCCTTAACTGCTGAAATCGAAGAATTTCAATCAGAGAAAAAGCAACTAGCAGAAGATCGTGCAAAGTTTAACACACGTATGCTAGAAAGCGCAGAGAAGTTTGATAACTTCATGGTTAGTAAGCTAGCCGAAGAAGTTAAAGAGCTACGTTCTGATCGCAAGGCTTATGAAAATGCTATTGGCAAACTGGACAAGTTTGTCGTTAAAGCACTAGCTGAAGAAATTGAAGAATTCGAGCAGGACAAGCAAGCTGTTGTCGAGACAAAGGTACGTCTAGTATCAGAAGCCAAATCTAAAATGGCTGAGATGCAAGCCGCTTTTGTTAAGAAGAGTGCTAATCTTGTTAAAGAAAGTGTTACTTCAAAGCTAGAGTCCGAATTGACTCAACTCAAAGAAGATATCACAATCGCTCGCGAAAATATGTTTGGACGTAAGATTTTTGAAACATTTGCTAGTGAATTTGCTGGTACTCATTTAAATGAGAACAAGGAAATTGCTAAGTTAAGAGAATCTATTGAAGAACATGCCGCTAAACTAGCCGATGCGGAACAGGCTGTTAGCAAATCAAAAGAGATTGTGGAGTCAAAAGAGAAAGAAATCCGTATTATTAAGGAAAGTGCCGAGCGCAAAGACACAATGTCTGAGCTTCTCAAACCACTTAATAAGGATAAAGCCGCTGTAATGAGCGAGCTACTAGAATCTGTGCAGACCGCTAAGTTAAGATCTGCATATGACAAATATTTACCAGCTGTTCTTGGTGGAAGCCAGCCAACTGCTGAAAAGCGTATGGTTGTTGAAAACAAAGAAGTAACTGGTAATAAATCTGCTATCAAGACCGCCTCAGTTCAAGAAATAAATGCTGATGAAGCAAATGTTATTGAATTGAAGAAGCTAGCAGGGCTTAAATAATACCCATAGGAGATTAGGTAAAATGAAGCAAGCATTATTAGAAAGCCGTTGGGGCGATACAAAAGAAGCCCTACTAGAAGGCTTGAGTGGTTCTAAAAAGAACACAATGAGTGTCATCTTAGAAAATACTAAGAAGTCACTACTAAGCGAAGCAGTTACAGCTGGCGCAACACAAAGTGGTAACGTAGCAACACTAAACCGTGTTATTCTACCAGTTATCAGACGTGTAATGCCAACAGTTATTGCTAACGAAATCGTTGGCGTTCAGCCAATGACAGGTCCAGTTGCACAAATCCATACATTACGTGTACGTTATGCTGACACAGTTAATGCTGGTGCTAACGGTGCAACAGCCGGCGAAGAGGCTCTAAGCCCATTTAAAGTTGCAACAAGCTACTCCGGTACTGGTACTAACCCAGGCGCCGCAGCCGCTACAAACTCACTTGAAGGTGAGCCAGGCAACAAGATCAACGTACAGATCATGAAGCAAACTGTAGAAGCCCGTTCACGTAAGCTATCAGCTCGTTGGACATTCGAGGCAGCTCAGGATGCACAAGCAATGCATGGTATTGACGTTGAAGCAGAAATCATGGCAGCACTAGCTCAAGAGATTACTGTTGAAATCGATCAAGAAGTCCTAGCTAGCCTACGTAGTCTAGCTTCTACAGACTACAGCTTTGACCAGGGTACAGTTTCTGGTACAGCTACATACGTCGGTGACGAGCATGCCGCTCTAGCGATCACAATCAACCGTGCCGCTAACAGAATTGCTCAGCTAACACGTCGTGGCGCAGGTAACTGGGCAGTTGTTTCACCAGCCGCTTTAACAGTTCTACAAAGCGCAACAACTTCTGCTTTTGCACGTACAACAGAAGGTTCTTTCGAAGCTCCAACTAACACTAAGATGGTTGGTACCCTAAACGGTGCTATGAAGATCTATGTTGACAGCATGGCAGCAGATGGCGAAGGTGTACTAGTTGGTTACAAAGGTTCAAGCGAATCAGATGCGGCAGCATTCTATTGCCCATATGTACCACTAATGAGCACAGGCGTTGTACTAGATCCAGCTACACTAGAACCAGTAGTTGGCTTTATGACACGTTACGGTTACGTTGAGCTAACCAACACTGCTTCTTCACTAGGTAACGCAGCCGATTACCTACAGAAGATCAGCGTTGCTAACTTCTCATTCCAGTAATACTGGTTTAAAACCAAATGGAAAAGGGGCTTCGGCCCCTTTTCTTATGACTATAAATATTTCTATGATAGACAAAAAGTATTATAACGGCACACAAGATTTAATGTCAAGTACTGCAATGGTAAAGTCGCAACCATTAGTAGGAGACATACTAGATCAAATATCGTCAACAGAGTTTTTAGTTAAAACAGATGAAGGCTCGTGTGTTTGTAAGTTGGTTCGTAGAATCAAAGTACCTGAGCAGATGACTATTACTGCTACACACTATATGTTAGGTGCATTTAATATTCTAGAAATTACACCTGAATGGATATTGCATCCGAATGGCAACAAGTATCCTTGGGTAATTGGCGCAAAAAATGCGTTTGGGGATACCGTTGGCTTAGTTTCACTATAGATTTATCTACGTATAAATACAACAAACAATATATAAGGTGATACCAACATGCCCGCAGTTAAAAAAGTCAGTGATCATTATTATGTTACTTCGCCAGAAGTTACTATTACCGGTAACCTAACAGTTATTGGTAATTCTGCTTCAATCACAACAACAGAAGCTGAACTTGCTGATAGAATTATCACGCTAAACAACGGCGAAACAGCTAACGGGGTCACCGGACAAGAAAAAGTTGGTCTACAAGTAGATAGAGGATCTGCACCAGATGCATTATTTGTGTTTGACGAAGCCGATGATACTTGGAAAGTTTCTAACGACGCCGGCGCAACGTATCAAGATGTCATTACATCAGGTACAGCAGGACTTGCCGCTGTTGTAGATGATACTACACCTGAGTTAGGTGGCAATTTAGAAATTGCTGGATTCAGTATCGAAAAGTCGAGTGTTAGCGTTTCGCTAACATTAAACACCGAAGCTGGAGGCGGCAGCGGTGTATTTGTTACGAATAGCCTTGGTACAAATCAAGAACTTGTGACAAAACGTAAAGCAATAGTTTATGCATTAATTTTAGGGTAAGAAACAATGTCAATACAAAACACAGCATTAACAGCAACATCAGCATCATTGCTTCCTTCTACAAACGCAAGGGCTGTTACAGTAATATATTTCTGTAATACACATAGCGGCGCAGTAAACGTGACTGTTTACGCAGTGCCAGGCGGCAGTGTAGCAGGAACAAGCACAAAGATTTATGACGCTGTATCAATTGCCGCAGGAGACACTTTAATAATAGATACAGAAAAAGTGTTGTTAGATGATGGAGATTTAATACAAGCTGATGCTTCTGTAGACAACGTAGTAATTGCAACATGTAGTTATACAGAAATTTAAGGAAGGATGTTATGCCAAGATTTTTAAAAACACCTTCATTAGACCAAGCAGGATCTAAAGCAATTAAGTTACCAGTATCCATTGGGAACGATGCTCCTCCCGCACTAGCTGATGGCATGGTTAGATACAACACTCAAAATAGTTGTATCGAGTTTGCAATCAATAGTGTTTGGCGTAAAATAGCTAAAGTTGGTAATACTATTATCACTTCACAAGATACTGTGGGAGATGGTATTGCAACAGACTTTACATTAAACCAAACTGTTGCTGATGAAACTGATATTGTAGTATTTGTAGGAGGTGTTTATCAACAACCAACGTCAAACTACACAATAGCCACAGCATTGGGCGTAACTACATTGACATTTACTAGTCCCCCACCAGCGCCAGGCGTAAGTAACCCAAACAGGATAGTAATTTTATATGGTGTAAACAGTACCGACGCGGTTTAGGGAGTTAGTATAAAATGGCATTAGGTAGAATTTCAGGGTCGATGCTGTATGCTAACCTAGAACGGGACGGCAATGATCTAGCATTTGAAACTGATTTATTATATCTTGATGTAAACAATACTCGTATTGGCATCAACAATAGTACACCTCAATACAGCTTAGACATCGACGGCGGCACAGCTAAGATTGGGGATATCGTTATTAACGGTAGTACCATTAGTTCTGCTAACCCAATCGACTTTGGTGCAACTACTGATATTACTATTGGTGGTGGTACTAGTGGTTATGTGTTAACTACAGACGGCAATGGTGTACTAAGTTGGCAAAGTGTTGGTTCACTTGCAGATAGTACAGGAGCAACTGGTATGCAGATTGTTCTAGGTACACCAACTGATTTTAGTTTAACAGATGATGCGGCATGGGACAGTTGGACTAGTAACACTAAAGTTACTAATGCCATTGATGATTTAAATCAGACAGCATTAAACATTGCAAAAAATACCTATGTTGGTGAAGTTGAATTTACAGCAAACATAGTTGCCGGACCGAGTCCAATGACCGTGAGCTTCACTCCCAGTTACACAGGCAATCCTGACTCTTACGAATGGGACTTTGGTGACGGAAATTCCAGTACGTCTGAGAATCCAATACACACCTATAACAATACACAAGGTGGACAGTTCACAGTTACCGTTAGAGCATACAATAGCACCGGAACACTGAGCGGTGATCCTTCGTTAGGTGCAGTTGGTAGTTGGGACGACTTTACACGAAATAATTATATTACTCTTTATACTCCAAACCCAATACCTGCATTTACTATTACTGATGCCGATATTGATAGCGGTTCAAATGGAACAATTACCAATAACAGTCAGTTTGCAACGAGTTTTGCACTAGATTGGGGAGATGGAACAACAGATGCTCCAGCAGTTAACTGGACCACACTAAATCATGTTTATTCAAATCCTGGCGTAGATACTGAATATCAAATTCAATTAGATGCAACTAGTACAACAGCTGGTCCTACACCAGTTACAGTAAACGGTACACCGCAAGATATTAGAGTATATGGAATACAAGCACCAGCCTTTACAACCAACACTATAGTTGTTGCTAACGAAGAAGCAACTAGTGGTGGTGTTGTTACATTTACAAACACTACACCAGCTGGATTAGGCTTAACTAGTACATTTAGTTCTAATAGATATAGATGGACATGGGGAGACGGAGATGTTAATACTATTAACGTCTCGACACTAATAGATGGAAATCCAGGTAGAACACTCGATCATACATTTTCGTTAACATCTACGGAACAAAATAACGGAACAAGTGCAACGTTTGATGTTACACTAGAAGCTATAAACTTACATAGTAATAGTCCGTTTACAAGTGCGCCGATTACTATTACAGTTGAGCCTGATGTGCGTAGTAACTTTACTGGCGCTAATATACATCAAAGTGACAGAACAGGTGATGATGCACAAGACGGATATGTATTTACAGACTATAGAGATGGAACACCGTTCAACATATTTGAATTTATAACAACTAGTCAGCATGCCGACACATATACTTGGACTTGGGGCGACGGCCAAACAGATTCAAATATTGCTGAAGGTAACGCAGGAACAGTATCAGGTAGTCCTATTCAACACACCTATACTGCAACAGGTAACAAAACTGTTGCACTAGCAGTAACAGGTCAACCAGCATCACTAACACAAAATGATACAGAAACACGTAGTAACTATATTACTATAAGATCCAATCCAAGTCAACCTACAGGACTAAGTTCTAGAACACTGTCAATGACCACTAGCAGTCAAGGTACAAGTCCTTTACTAGCCGCAAGTGCAACAGACAATAGCGGCGGCAATATTCCTAGTGCAGGTACAAGTGTTACTAGATACGCAACATCTACAACTATTAATTCAAACTCAATCGATGACGTTTATGATGCTACAACAGGCACGCTTACAGCATTAATCAATGGAAACGATAGCGGAAATGTAGTATTTACAACAACTAGTAACAATATAGGAACCACTAACAGTCTTGTTGTTACAGAAGATAACGATGCTCACGATGCTATTAGTGCAAGCACATATCCATCAGGTTTTTATAAAGTGTTTAGCACAAACATTAGTTCATCCTTGGCATCATTGCCTGTTGGGTATAATGACTACAAACTAAGTCATACTACTACAGGAGATACTAACGACGTCGGATTTGTTAAAGACGATTTAACAGTGGTGCCGACATTAGATATTAGCGGCGTTACAACGACGGAAAACTCTGCTGGTAGTTTAAGATATATTTCAGGTATTCCTTACTATAATACAGGCGGTGTTGTAGATATCAATGATTTAGGCGTAACTAATTGGATAGGACAAACTTACAGAAGCGATAGTCCACTAAGTATTATCGACGGACCAAATGACGAAAGCACTACAGGTTCTATCATTAGCACACAAACTAAAACATATGCAAACCTAGACGGAGCATCTACATACCTGTCAGGAGGTCACCCTATAGCAGGAACAGGACAGATCTCAACTTATACATTTGGTGCATTGAGTGTAAACATTAATGGTAGTGCAAGAGCAGTTGCACAACTACAAGCAAGGATCAGCAACGTCAATGGCACCAGTACAACAGTAACATTCCCAACTAAGATTCATGTTTACAGTCAAAGTATTACAGGATTTGACGAAGAAAACATTGATGTTCCTACTACACTAGGTAGTACATTTACAGATGATGGTAAACGTGTAGCACTAGGACTAACAGGCGATAATCCGGCTTACACTCCGGCAGACTTCTATACCAATGATGCATGGAGTGGCGCAGAAACAGTAGCAGGCACAGACGAAGCAATCGTTCGTTGGGGACAACTAAAACATCACACAGTAGATTACAGCACAGGTTATTTACCAGCAGGTCCAAACTTGTTTACCGGACGTAGCGGTGCACAATATTTTACGTTTGCATTTAGAAGAACTAATCTAGCAAACTTTGATATTATACTGTCAGGTAAAGTACACGGTGTGTGGATCGCCGCACCAGGCACAGGCATTGATGCATCAGCTACTTCAACTAATGGCTGGATTGACTGTAACGCAAGTTATGGCGGTGCTGGTCTTCCAGGAACTAACACTGGCGCCGGCGGTAACGGCAGCTCAGGTTGTGCGTTAACTAGCAGTGATAGAATACCTATAAACACTGTAATAACCAATCAACGTTATACACAAACATTAGGTAGCGAAAACTTATCTAATGCAACAGGTAAAAACTGTCTTGTACGTATAAGACTAGAAAGCGGTGACTATATTGATAGCATTGCGATAGGAGTGGCTTCGTAATGGCTATCTCAGATACCCAAAAAGTTGACTATCTATTTAAGAAACTAGGTTATGGTGTTGCTAAAACTGATACCCTTGCATTTAAACGAGCATTTAACGAAAGTGTAGCAAGTCCACTATTACTCCGTGGTGATAGAATTTGGCAAGATAGTGGAGACATTCCATCAGTTAAACCTAGCTCAAGTTCTTCACAGATTGAAATTTATGACGACAGCGGCAACGGAACAGCCACAGTAGAATGTACGGAAGACATCACATCCAGTGATAACAGAACTTGGTTAACTGGATTAACAGACTGGATACCTACAGAATTTGGTGCTACCTATCTGGTTAAGGTTTATATTGATGCCACTGGTAGCACTACGCCACAAAGCACTGGTACACAATTATTAGCGGCTGGTAGTGGCAACGATGATGAATGGTTCTTTGATTATCAAAGCGGGGTTGTTCACTTTATTGGAGAAAACTTACCAACTGAAATTGATGCAGGTGTTACAGGAAAAAGTGTTTTTGTAGTAGGTGCTAGATACATTGGTACCTTTGGTGTTATTGGTGACCTTCTAGACGATACAGATCCTGCACTTGG
>Ga0055584_100002650_pt1 | contig 17660 bp, 17 predicted proteins | sample OSDHelmetaG_FD_58716 | JGI IMG/M metagenome (GOLD analysis project Ga0055584, IMG submission 58716) | Pelagic marine sediment microbial communities from the LTER site Helgoland, North Sea, for post-phytoplankton bloom and carbon turnover... | ecosystem: Environmental > Aquatic > Marine >... | reverse complement strand
TTTTTTTAAAATAAGGAAATGAGAAAAAATAAGCATTCCTACTTTTTGAAACTCTAATTTTTGTTCTATTTTCCAATAGCATACTTTAGTATAATGATGAATTTCGTTATTGCCGTATTTGTAATATAATTACACTTTTATTCTTAGGTAAAAAATCTTACAAACAAATTTGAAATATAAATTATCCCAACATGTCGTCGTTGGATATTACTTTTCCACGGAGTAGCATTTTGCAAGCATTCAATCCAAAAATTTCAACCTTAAGTTTAAGTATAGCTTTGCTGTGCGGGGCTGCTCAGGTGAGCGCTCAGAGCAATAACATTGAATCCATTGTGGTGACCGCAGACCGTCAGGAAACGGAGTTGCGAGATATTGCCGCAAGTATTTACACAGTTGACTCTGAGTACCTCACTACCATTAAGCATGTGCATGTTGGAGAAGTACTAAATTCTATTCCTGGAGTGGTGTTTAACCGCGGTAATGGCCAAGAGTCCTTGTTAGGTATTCGTGCCCCCGTCCTAACGGGTGCAGGTAGTTGTGGTTCTGTTCAAACATCTCAAGATGGTATCCCTTTGCGCGGTGCCGGATTTTGTAATGTAAACCAGCTTTTTGAAGCTAATACAGAACAGGCATCTAGAATAGAAATAGTTCGTGGCCCGGGTAGTATCTTATATGGTGTTAATGCTCTTCATGGAGCTATCAATATTATCAGCCCCACTCTGGGTGAAGCAGGTGGAGATGTTTCTCTGGATTTTGGTCCGCATGGATATGGACGTCTAAATCTTGGCTATAAAACTGTCAGTGGTGATCATGCTTTTGGAGTTCATTTAAATGGTGCTAATGATGATGGCTACAAAGATGATTCCGGCTTTGGTCAGCAAAAACTAAATTTGTCGCATCGTTATACTGGCGATATCACTGTCACTACGGTATTAGCTGCAACTAACCTTAACCAAGAAACAGCGGGCTATATAGAAGGGGCGGAGGTGTATAAAAACGAAGCCCTGAAAAAAACCAACGGCAACCCTGAAGCCTATCGTGATGCAAGCAGCTTTAGATTACATAGCCGGATCGAAGGTGAGTTTGCCTCTGGTGCTGAGTGGATGTTAACACCCTATATCAGGGATACAGATATGGAATTTCTAATGCATTTTCTGCCAGGAACCCCAGTGGAAGAAAATGGCCATAGTTCTTTTGGACTGCAAAGTATGTACAGCAGCATGCTTACAACTGACCTAGAATGGATTGCTGGTATTGATCTGGAATTTACAGATGGTTATCTGCGTCAAACTCAGGCCGGTGGTTTTGGTTCATTTCCTGCAGGCAGACAATACGATTTCGATGTTGATGCTCAATTAATATCACCTTATGCGCAGTTTAAGTTTCAATCCACAGAAAAAGATCAGCTCAGTCTGGGTTTGCGCTATGAGCTTTTAGAATACGATTATGACAACAAAATGATTGATGGCAACACTGCAGAAGATGGCAGTTCATGTACGCCATCAGCTTTTAACCCAGCCGGGACCTGCCGTTATAGTCGACCTGCTGATCGCAGTGATGATTTTAATAATGGTTCTATACATCTTGGTTGGATCCATGATTTTGATGAAGCACAACAAGTTTTTGTAAATGTTGCACACGCTTTTAGAGCGCCTCAGGCGACTGAACTGTATCGTTTACAAGTCAATCAAACGGTTGCAGATCTGGATTCAGAAGAAGTCGACAGCTTTGAAATTGGGTATCGCGCTTCGCGTGAGAGCATGTCATACAGTGTAGCGGCTTACTGGATGCAAAAAGATAACGTGATTTTTCAGGACAGCAGCCGTAGTAATGTGAGTGGTGGAGAAACTGATCATTTAGGGCTTGAATTTAATTCCTTATTTAATCTGACTGATGCTTTGCAACTAAATATTGTTGCCAGCTATGCCGATCATACCTATGGGGCCAATATAGCACCACGAGGCGTTACAGTTTCAATTGATGGCAATGATATTGATACTGCACCTAAATTAACCGGCAATGTTCAGCTTAGATGGGCTATCAATGAAAATAATAGCGCTCAGTTGGAATGGGTGCATATGGATGATTATTATACCAATGAGACTAACACTAATAGATATGAAGGCCATGACTTAGCGAATTTGCGCTATCAGTATCAGTCTAATAATGCTTGGTATTTTGCTGCCAGAGTGACTAATCTGTTCGATACGGATTATGCTGAAAGAGCCGATTGGACTAGCTTTGTTGGAGATCGATATTTTGTTGGTGAGCCAGCTAGTTTATATGTCACTATTGGTACTGCCTTTTGAGTGTTAGGTTTTAATCCATAAGAGTTAAAAAATTCAAATAAGTAAGTTATAAAAAAGAGGGCATTAGTCCTCTTTTTTTGAATTAAATTTTTGTTTGGATAAAGTCATGTTGGAACAAGTTGCTAATAGTATCGGCCAAAGCCTGGGGAAAAGGGTTCGCATTATTAACCAACGTCCTTTAAGTGGAGGCAGCATTAATCAAGTCAGTTGTATTGGCCTCGATAATGGTTCAGATTATTTGCTTAAAACTCAAACAGGCACTATTGCAGAAAATACATTTCAGATTGAGTATGACTCTTTATTACTGCTAGCTGAATCCAAAACTATAAGAGTGCCAGCTCCATTAGTTTTTGATGATGCTTTCCTAGTCATGGAATTTATTTCGAAAGGAAAAAAAGCAGCGGACTGGCAAGAGCAAATGGGCCGCAATTTGGCTTTGTTACACCAGTATGCTCAACAAAAAAAATATGGCTATCACTGTGATAATTATCTAGGTACTAGTTTGCAAATAAATGCCTGGCAGGATGATTGGGTGACTTTCTGGCGCGCTAATCGACTTGAGCCACAATTAAATTTATTTTCTCAACATGCCGGAACTGACAATGCATTAATTAAAAAAGGCTATCAGCTTTTAGAGCAACTTGAGTCATATTTAGATCAAATTGAAGAGGCAGCAGTCTTATTACATGGTGATTTATGGTCTGGTAATGCAATGGCGGATAGTAGAGGAGTACCTGTTATATTTGACCCCGCTTGCTATTACGGTCACCGAGAGGCTGAATTTGGCATGATGCGAATGTTTGGTGGTTTTGGTGATAGATGTGAAGCTGCTTATGCGGAAATCTGCCCTTTTACAGACGGTTATGAAGAGCGTTTTAGAATCTATCAGCTCTACCATGAGTTGAACCATTTAAACCTTTTCGGGCAGGCTTATTTTTCCGCATGTATGGCTTCGATAGACGCAATTTTATAGCTTTATCTGTCTCTAAAAATCTTGAGTGTTAAAGAATTGATTGCTCTTTTAGTACGTTGATTAATTTATCAATACATTCATCCACATTGAGCTCATGTGTAGGCAAAATAAGATTTGGGTTTTCCCAATCTTCATAAGGGAAAGACACGCCAGGGACCGTGCCAGTTTCGACGTTAGCTTCAGCAGCATAGATTCCACTAGGGTCTCGTTGTTTGCAAACTTCTAAAGGAGGGTTCAAGTAAACCACGATGCAGTTATCTTCTCCGATTACATCGATCATATGTTCTCTGGAATCTGCATTTGGAGCGACGAAGGCTGCACAACAAATCAATCCAGAGTCATTAAGATATTTTGCAATATAGGAGCTTCTGCGTAAGTTCTCAGCACGTCCGGCGGCATCATGTGAGAGGTCTTTGCTAATTCCGAGACGCATGCTTTTGCCGTCAAGAATAGTGCTAATTCTCCCCATATCAAACAGTCTTCTTTCAAGGGCATGGGCAAGTGTTGATTTGCCAGAGCCGGATATGCCAACAAACATAATCGTAACTGGTTTTTGCCCAAAACGAGCGGCTCGATCTTCCTTAGTAACATGGCTGGTTGAGCTTTCGGCCACTTTACGTTTTCTTTTTGTGGCAGTTTCTATCATCCCGGCACCGACAGTTACATTGCTTAAGCGGTCGATAATGATAAAGGCGCCCATACTTGGATTTTGGCTATAAGAGTCAAAATGAATAGTTTCAGAAAATTCTAGATCACATAAACCAATTTCATTGAGTTCAAGTGAGGGTGTAGAGCTGGTTTCTAAAGTATTAACATCAACTTTGTATTGAATGTTAGTAATTGTGCCGCCGAATGCTCTTGATGCCTGCTTAAATTCATATTGTTTGCCAGCAAGCAAGGGTGCTTCATTCATCCAGACAATATTGGCTGCGAATGAATCTTGTGACGTAGGGAGATTATCTGTATGGACGATCATGTCGCCACGGCTGATATCTATTTCATCTTCGAGGGTTAAAGTGACTGACATTGGCATGTGAGCCTGCTCGAGTTCTTCGTCGTAAGTCACAATAGATTTTATTTTGCTGCTTTTCCCAGATGGCAGGGCAATTATTTCGTCACCTTTGCGGACAATTCCAGACGCGATAGTGCCACAATAACCTCTGAAATCCAGATTGGGCCGATTAACGAATTGCACTGGAAATCGAAAATCTTCAAAATTTCTATCAGCAGAAATTTTAACATTTTCAAGCATCCACATTAGTGTTTCGCCGTCATACCAAGGCGTTTGATCACTTACATTTACTACGTTGTCCCCGTTAAGAGCCGACATTGGAATAAAATATAATTCGCCAGTGTCCAGTTCTTTAGTGAAATCAATATAGTCCTGTTTTATCTTGTTAAAAACATCCTCGCTGAAATCCATTAAATCCATTTTATTAATGGCGACAATGATATGTTTAATACCTAAAAGTGAGGCAATAAAAGTATGTCTGCGTGTTTGAGTTTGCACGCCATAGCGAGCATCAATCAAAATAATGGCTAGTTCACAAGTAGAAGCACCAGTTGCCATATTTCTGGTGTACTGTTCGTGGCCAGGTGTGTCAGCAATAATAAATTTTCGCTTTGCTGTTGAAAAATAACGGTAGGCAACATCAATAGTGATCCCTTGTTCGCGTTCAGCTTGCAGGCCGTCCACTAGTAAAGCTAAGTCAAAATCATTGCCCGTGGTGCCGGATTTCACACTATCAGATTTTATTGCTTCCAGTTGATCTTCATAGATCATTTTGGAATCATGTAATAAGCGACCGATTAAAGTGCTTTTGCCATCATCAACGCTCCCACAAGTTAATAAGTGCAATAGCTCCTTCCTTTCATGTTGAGCAAGGTAGGCATCAATATCGGTGCTAATAAGTTCGGATTGGTGGGACATGAGTTAGAAATAACCCTCGCGTTTTTTCTTTTCCATTGAGCCAGACTGATCACTGTCAATTAAACGACCCTGACGCTCAGATGTTGTTGTTAGTAACATTTCCTGAATAATCTCTGGTAAAGTGCTGGCGCCAGATTCGACGGCGCCAGTTAGTGGATAACATCCTAATGTTCGAAAACGGACAGTTTTCATTGTTATAGATTTTTTCATTTCTTCTGGAATACGATCATCGTTAGCCATGATGTCGATTCCTTCATAATTAATTACCGGGCGTTCTTTGCCGAAATAAAGTGATGGAATATCAATATTGTTTAAGTGGATATATTGCCAAATATCCAATTCTGTCCAGTTAGAAAGAGGGAAGACTCTAATACTCTCACCTTTATTAACTTTGCCGTTATAAATATTCCAAAGCTCTGGGCGCTGATTTTTTGGGTCCCAACGATGGTTCTTATCGCGAAAAGAATAGACTCTTTCTTTGGCGCGCGATTTCTCTTCATCGCGACGTGCTCCACCAAAGGCAGCATCAAATTTATATTTATTTAGTGCCTGTTTGAGTGCCTGTGTTTTCATAATGTCAGTATGTTTCTGACTGCCATGACTGAAAGGGCTTACCCCAGCATCGACTCCTTCCTGATTAGTGTATACCAGTAAATCCAAGCCAAGCTTTTTGGCTTGTGCATCTCGAAACTCAATCATCTCCTTAAATTTCCAGGTGGTATCAACGTGAAGCAAAGGAAATGGTAGCTTGCCTGGATAAAAAGCTTTCAATGCTAAGTGCAGCATAACCGCAGAATCTTTACCAACAGAATACAACATGACGGGCTTATCAAATTCTGCAGCTACTTCACGGATTATATGAATACTTTCCGCTTCAAGTTGTTTGAGGTGTGTAAGTCGATGCTCTGTCATATTTAACAACTAAAATAAGTTTATTTTTGCTAAATGCCCTAAAAATGGGCGAAGATTATAAATTAAGCCACGAAAAAACCCAAGATTAAAGGCTTATGGCTCTTCAGGAATTTCCTTTTTAGGAAGCCCGTAATCCGCAGCAAGTCCGCCTTTTTGTTCCGGGCTGGTTTTGGTTGCATAATCACGAGGAGGAAATAAGTCATCCATTTGTTCATTCAGATTGCCTCGAGTATCTGTGCCTAAAAGGTCTGAACTTTGTTTAGTCAAAGCCAGCTGTTTAGTGATATCTTCTGGACAAAGAATATCAGCATCTCGAGCCAAACCTTCATAAACGTCTCGATAACTTTGAGTAAGTTTATTGACTAGCTGTGATGTGTTTTCGAAATGAGAATATACGCTCTGTTGATAATCATTATGTGTTTCAGTTAATTCATCTAACTCTTCAGTCAGATTTTTCACTTTTGCAGCGTCAGATAAAAATTGCTTAAAAATTAATGCGCCAGCAATAAGGCCAATTACAAAACTTAATATTCCAACTAGCCAAATGACCATTAGTGTTCCTTTTAAACTTATTACCTTATTATTTGCAAAATGAAGTCTAATTATACCTATAATTGCTTCCTATATCTCCATCTTTATCCTATTGAATTGCCGGGGTTACCTAACATTAAAAGTAAATTTGAAAATCTGACTAAGCCTATGCAACGCTATCAGGAAGATATGGCTCAGGGTAACTTAATGCCTGATGCAGCTCAGTTGATGGCTGTTGAAGAGTTGCAAGCAGTCTTTGAAGCTTTGCAGACGAAAAGAAACAGAGGAACTCAAACTTCATTCCTGAGTAGAATATTTGCTGCACAGACAGCCCCTATAAAAGGATTATACTTTTGGGGTGGGGTAGGTCGCGGCAAAACGTATTTAATGGATTTGTTTTACCAATGCCTGCCCGTTGAGCGCAAAATGCGGATGCACTTTCATCGCTTTATGCTTATGGTAAATAAACGCCTAAACGCCAATACGAAAATTAAAAATCCGCTTCAGGAAGTTGCCTTAGGTATTGCAAAAGAGGTCGATATTATTTGTTTCGATGAGTTTTTTGTCACTGATATTGGCGACGCCATGATATTAGGCGGCTTGCTGGAGACTCTTTTTAATTCAGGCGTCATTTTGATAGCCACTTCGAATATAGAGCCTAATCGTTTGTATGAGAATGGCTTGCAACGTCAAAATTTTTTACCAGCTATTAAGCTATTGGAGCAGCACACTAAGGTAGTTAATGTCGATGGAGGTATAGATTATCGCCTACGCAGCCTAGAGCAGGCTGAAATTTTTCATAGTCCTCTTGGTGAAGAATCTGAAGCTCTTATGCATGCGAACTTTAATCGCTTAAGTGCCGGGCTGAAGACTTTACTCAATGGGGAAATTGAGATTCAGGGGCGAGAAATTCAAACTCGCTTTCGAGCCGAGGATCTCGTTTGGTTTGATTTTGAAAGTATTTGTGGAGGTCCACGCAGCCCCGCAGATTACATTGAAATTGCACAACTTTTTCATACAGTCTTAATAAGTGACTTGCCTCAATTGGATGCCAGCAGAGATGATAAGGCGAGGCGGTTTGTGAGTTTGGTAGATGAATTTTATGATCATAAGGTCAAGCTCATTATCTCTGCAGAAACAAAATTAGAAGATATTTACCGAGGACAAGAGCTAAGCTTTGTATTTGAGAGGACCAAAAGCCGATTATTGGAGATGCAATCGCACGAATATCTCGCCTTAGAGCATACGCCTTAAATTTAGTCCGTTATTGCAGCTAAGTTGAGCTATTTTGCACTGTTTGCTTGTAAAGGGAGGGGCTTTATTTTGTTCAACAACTCCTTGATTTGACAGTTATTTCAAGATGCTTTTGATTATTCAATAAAAACAGCTCAGAACGCTTGAATATCCACTGCTCCATCTGTAGAATTCGCGCTCCATTTGTGGCTTTGCTAGATCAGGGCTCAAAACCAGAATTGAAACGTCAGAAACACAAGTAGATAAAACAATGAGAACTATTTCAGCAAATAAAGAAACTGCACAGAATGACTGGGTGCTGATTAATGCAGACGGTCTGACTCTAGGTCGTATGTCAGCAGAGATAGCGCATCGACTTCGTGGTAAGCATAAAGCCGAATACACAGCGCATGTTGATACAGGTGACTATATCGTTGTTGTTAATGCTGAGAAAGTTAAAGTAACTGGCAAGAAGGCGACTGATAAAATGTATTATCGTCATTCTGGTTATCCAGGCGGTTTAAAATCTCGCTCTTTTAATGAAATGATTGAGCGGACCCCAGAAGAAGTTATTCGTCTCGCAGTAAAAGGCATGTTGCCGAGTACTCCGCTAGGCAGAGCAATGTTTAGCAAATTAAAAGTTTACGCTGGTGCTGAACATCCTCATACTGCTCAGCAACCCGCTCAATTGAATTTATAATAGGTAAATAAAGCATGGCTGATACACAATATTACGGTACTGGACGTCGCAAAACTTCGACTGCTCGAGTTTTTTTAACGCCAGGTAGCGGCAATATCTCTGTTAACAAAAGAAGCCTGGATTCCTATTTTGGTCGTGAAGTAGCTCGCATGATTGTGCGTCAGCCACTAGAACTTCTAGAAGTCTCTGATAAGTTTGATATTAATGTCAGTGTTGTTGGTGGCGGAAGTTTTGGTCAAGCTGGTGCAATAAGGCATGGAATAACTCGTGCTTTGATGCAATTTGATGAGGAAAATCGTACACCATTGCGTAAAGCTGGTTTTGTTACACGAGATTCTCGTGAAGTCGAACGAAAAAAGGTTGGTTTGCGTAAAGCCCGTAAGAGACCTCAATTCTCAAAACGTTAATAAATATTTTGGTTTTTATAAAACGCCGGAACTCCTTATGTTTCGGCGTTTTTTTTTGAGAGAAAAAACTTAATAATTTTACAAAGCAGGTGTTTTCACCTTGAAAAAAAAGGCTTTTTTTAGTAGCATTCGCGCAGTTTTCGGCCCTGCCTACTTGGCGGCGTCTTTTTACCTTTTCAAGCGTTTCCAATAGGAGAGTTTCATTGTGAATGGCGGTTCTAAGAGCAATAATCGCAGGCGTTTTTTAATTGGCAGTACATCAGTTTTAGGAGCGGCGGGAGCCGTTGGTGCAGCCCTACCTTTCGTAGGGTCTTGGAACCCTAGTGCTAGAGCCCTTGCTGCAGGAGCTCCAATCACTATTGACATCAGTAGGCTTGAACCTGGCGAATTATTAGGGCCTATGCCAGCTTGGCGTGGTCAGCCAATTTTTGTATTGCGCAGAGATGAAGAAGCTTTAAGTAATCTGGATAATTTTATTGATCACCTTTCTGATCCGGACTCTGAAAGCGACCAGCAACCTGAATATGCTCAAAACGCTTATCGTTCAATCCGTCCTGAAGTAGGTATTTATGTAGGGCTTTGTACTCATTTGGGTTGTTCTCCGCAAATTAATACTGAAGTGACCGCACAAGAATATGATCCGGACTGGAAAGGCGGTTTTTTCTGTCCTTGCCATGGCTCTATGTTTGATTTAGCTGGTAGAGTCTATAGTGGCGTGCCCGCGCCAGATAATTTGATTGTTCCTCCACACTCTTACGAGACTGATAACGTCATTGTGATAGGTATAGATGGGGAGAATTCATAATGAGCGAAGAAATGACTAATACTCCTGAAAATAACGAGGCTAAGAAAAATGCTTTTATGGGCTGGATAGATGCCCGCCTGCCAGTAACGCTGGCATGGGAAAAGCATATGTCCAAGTATTATGCGCCAAAGAATTTTAATTTTTGGTACACCTTTGGCGTGCTTTCTATATTTGTGCTGGTTAATCAGTTGCTGACGGGCATCTGGTTAACGATGAATTATGTCCCAAGTTCAGATGGAGCCTTTGCATCCGTTGAATATATTATGCGTGATGTTGATTATGGCTGGATACTACGTTACATGCATTCCACTGGCGCTTCAGCATTCTTCATAGTCGTCTATTTACATATGTTCCGTGGTCTGATGTATGGTTCGTACCAAAAGCCCAGAGAATTGATCTGGATTTTTGGTATGACAATTTATCTGGTATTAATGGCTGAAGGCTTTATGGGCTATGTACTACCTTGGGGACAGATGTCTTACTGGGGAGCTAATGTGATTGTCTCTCTAGCAGGTGCCATCCCATTTGTAGGTGAAGACTTGATGGTGTGGATACAAGGTGATTACCTGATTTCTGGCGCTACTCTCAATCGTTTCTTTGCCTTGCATGTAGTTGCTTTACCATTAGTATTGGTCGCACTGGTTGTGCTGCATATTCTGGCTTTACATGAAGTAGGCTCTAACAATCCTGATGGTATTGAAATAAAGAAAAATAAGGATGCTAATGGCATTCCTCTAGATGGCATTCCTTTGCACCCTTATTATTCTATTCATGACATGGTTGGCATTGTTGTTTTCCTGTTTGTATTTACCTTTGTTATTTTCTTTATGCCGGAAATGGGCGGATACTTTATTGAATATGCAAATTTTGAACAGGCTAATAATCTAAAAACGCCAGACCATATTGCACCTGTTTGGTATTTCACGCCTTTTTATTCAATGCTGCGGGCTGTGACATATCCTTTGTTTGGTATTGATGCCAAATTTTGGGGCTTAGTAGTAATGGCTGGAGCAATTGCTATTCTTTTTGTTATGCCTTGGCTTGATAGAAGTCCAGTTAAATCGATGCGTTATAAAGGTTTATATAGCCGAATAGCTTTATTGGCTTTTGTTATCAGTTTCGTCATTTTAGGCGTGTTGGGAACGCAAATTGCGACTGGTCCCAGAACCGCTTTGGCGCAGTTGTGCACAGTAATTTACTTTGTGTATTTCTTGGCCATGCCTTGGTATACCCGTATCGAGAAAACGACTACTCCACCTGAGCGGGTAACAGGGCGATTTATCAGCATACCGCAATTACTACTTGTGCTGGCTATTCTTGTTGTTTTCATTGTTGCTCCTTTAAATGCAGTTGCAGCGGAAGCTGAAGTTGAGCTTGAGCATGTTGAGATGGATCTGGAAGATACATCATCATTACAATCAGGATTACAGACTTTTGTTAATTACTGCCTGGGCTGTCACTCAGCACAATATTCAAGGTACCAGCGTGTAAGTGAAGATTTAAATATTCCAGAAGAAATAATGATGGAAAACATTATTTTTGACCCAGAAACAGGTATAGGTGATTTGATGTTTAGCTCTATGCCGGATACTGCTGAAAACTGGTTTGGCATTTCTCCTCCTGATTTAACACTAGTCGCTCGCGTTCGTAATCCATCTTGGCTTTATGGTTACCTAAAAGGGTTTTATCTTGATTCGTCTCGTCCCTTTGGTGTCAATAACAGAGTTTTTGCTAACGTCGGCATGCCTAATGTTTTGCAAGAATTGCAGGGAGATCAAACTTGCGATCCGGAGCATTGTGAAGCTTTGCATCATGTGTCTGGTACTGGCAGTCTAAGTGAAGAAGAGTTTGATGAGCTTGTTTACGACCTTGTGAATTTTCTCTACTACATGGGTGAGCCTTCAAGATTAGATCGTGAAAGGATTGGCGGATTTGTCCTCCTATTTTTAGCATTCCTATTTGTACCTGTATTTATGCTGAATCGTGAATACTGGAAAGATATCGAACATTAACAGAACTCAAAACTAAGAGGCTTAATATGGGAGTTGTAACTAAACGCTCTTCAATGTTGTTTTATTCAGATGGTTCGAGCCAATACAGCCATCGTGTAAGAATTGTTTTGGCTGAAAAAGGCGTAACAGTGGATGTTGTTGATGTTGATGTCCATGACAAACCTGAAGATTTAGCTGATCTTAACCCATATAACAGTCTACCCACACTGGTCGATCGTGATCTTGTTTTATATGAGCCTAACATCATGATGGAGTATCTGGATGAGCGATTCCCGCATCCTCCTTTATTCCCGGTTTATCCAGTAGCCCGAGCTCAAAGCCGACTTTGGATGCATCGTATTGAAAAAGATTGGTGCGCATTGGTTGATATGTTACAGGCTGAAACGGCTTCCGATAAAGAGCTGGAAGCTGCTCGCAAAGAATTGCGAGAAAACCTAGTATCTATAGCGCCAATTTTTGCTGAAAAGCCTTACTTTATGAGCGAAGAGTTTACGATTGTTGATTGCTGTGTATTGCCAATTCTCTGGCGTTTGCCTGAATTGGGGATTAAGCTACCAGACACTAAAGCAACAAAAGCATTGCTGGAATATCGCCAGCGTCTGTTTGAGCGTGAGTCAGTTCAGGAATCTCTGTCTGAGCAAGAAAAGGAAATGGCTGGCGTGTAGTTTAGAAACAGGTATTGAAATGCACTTATGATAGGGGGTAAATAAGTATGACAATGACTTCTCATCGCCCCTATATGATAAGAGCTTTACATGAATGGATTCTAGATAATAATTTCACTCCTTATATTTTGGTAAACGCTTTTGCTGAGGGCGTTGAAGTCCCTCAGGACTTCGTAAAAGACGACCAAATTGTTCTTAATATATCTCCGCAGGCTATTAAAACCCTCAATATTAGTAATGCAGCCATAGAGTTTGAAGGTCGTTTTGGTGGAATTCCAACCAAAGTTTATGCCCCTATTAATGCAATTGTGAGTATTTATGCCAGAGAAAATGGCCAAGGTATGATGTTTGAGTCTGATGATCCGATGCCAGAACCGCCTGCACCTATAAGCAGTGTAAGTGGCCCTTCTGCAGGCAAGAATGATGACAAGAAAAGCAAAGGTGCTGCTAAAAGTGCGAAACCCTCATTACGGGTAGTGAAATAAAGATTATTATAAATCAGTCGATATATTCGAAGGCTCTTACTACCTTAGTGACGCCACTGGCTGTGCTAACTAATTCTACAGCTTGATCGGCTTCAGCGTGTGTTAACAAACCCATTAGAAATACCACGCCATTCTCTGTGACAACCTTGGTTCTTCGTCCTTCTACATCATCATTAACTAACATTAATGATTTTATTTTTGCTGATAACCACATATCGTTGGTGCGAGAAAGGAATGATGTGTCGCCTGCCACTTCTAGCTCGTTATATACTGTTTTGACTCGGCTATTACTAGTGGTCGCTACTCGTGTAGCTAAGTTTTTCAATTCCTGGTCAGGCACCTGGCCAACCAAAAGCACTGTCTGATTAAAGCTTACGACGTCAATGTTAGACTCACGTAAAGCATCATCAGCCGCATTTAAATTGACTTTAATCATTGTTTCGATAGCGCCATCATCAATCCGGGAACCGGTTGAGCGACTGCCTTGGTCCTCCTGAATGCTGTCATTGCCATTTAAAGTACTAATGACTGAAGCGCAGGCAGAAATTGTTAGCATTGAACAAAGAAATGTTAAAAGTAGTAGTTGACGTAACATGTTTTAGAACCCTTTAAATTGTCAGTTTATTCAGGACCAAATAAATGAGTATCAATCAGGTCACAAAGACAATGGATCACTAACAAGTGTACCTCTTGAATACGTGCAGTAATTTGAGATGGCACACAAACTTCGACATCGCCAGGTTTAATCAGTTCCCGCATAGCACCACCGTCTCTACCGCTTAACATGATGACTTTCATCTCTCGGGCATGTGCAATTTTGATTGCTTCGATAACATTAGAAGAATTACCGCTTGTAGAAATGGCGAGTAAAACATCGCCTCCTTGGCCGAGCGCGCGAACTTGTTTAGAAAAAATTTCATCAAATGAATAATCATTACCTATAGAGGTGATCGTAGAGCTATCGGTTGTTAATGCGATAGCCGGCAATGGAGGACGTTCTCTTTCAAAACGATTTATTAATTCAGCTGAAAAATGCTGAGCGTCTCCAGCAGAACCACCATTACCACAGGCCAATATTTTTTTTTCATTCAATAAAGCTTCAACCATTGCCTTTGACGCTTCCACAATGTCAGGGCTAATGACTTCCATTGATTGCATTTTGCATTCTATGCTAGCAGTAAAAAAGCCTTTAACGCGCTCTAGGTAGTCCATACTTATCTCTCAATTAAAAAATTGATATTTTTTTGCTTCTAACACTTTTAGTTATTGCATTGCTAAAAGCAATTGTGTCAGAGTGTACGCAGCTAGTACAGTTCTAGCTTGAATCTTACTAATATTTTTCATTTTTTAATAGGAGGATTGCCGCAAACCAATATTTTCTACTATTTCAATGTCATTAGCACCTAAACATTTTACAACTAAATATTTTAAAAATAGGTACTAACGCGTTTTCACAACTCGATTCTTTTTATTTAGCAAATTGGAGAGTGAGCATGGCAAAGAGATCGCATAAGCGTTCGATTAAGTACAGCAGTGAAATGGAGCAACACCACCACGGACACAAGGGTAGTAAAAGAAACAAGGAAAGTTACAAGCGCCGCCGCAATAACTCAGAACCCAGTAATATCGTTGAGCTCAACAGTCTACTTAACACCAGCTATCAACCCAAACAAAATAGTCTTCCGCTCGAAGCTCTTACACCCGCCCAGCAAAAATATATTAATGCCATCAAAAATAATTGTCTGACTTTTGGTATCGGTCCGGCCGGCACGGGCAAGTCTTATTGTGCGGGCGCGCTGGCTGCAGAAGCATTAGAATCAGACCGCATTGATAAAATTATTATCACTCGACCTGCGGTTGAAGCCGGCGAGCAACTAGGTTTCTTACCGGGTAAGCTGGAAGATAAATTTTCCGTATATATAGATGCATTTCGTGACATTCTGAATGAAAGGTTGGGCAAAGGAGTCGTTGAATATTGTTTACGGCATGGTCGTATCGTTGGCGCGCCCTTGGCTTATATGCGTGGCAAGACATTTAATGCTTCGACTTTTGTTATTCTTGATGAAGCCCAAAATGTATCGCCAGTTCAGATGAAAATGTTTCTGACTCGTATTGGTGAAGACTGCAAAGTCGTTATTAATGGTGATGCCAATCAAAGTGATATCAGAGGTCCAAATGGGCTTGATGATGCAGTTAAAAAGTTACGGGGTTTACCAAGCGTGCATGTGCATACATTTGCTCGAGAAGATTCTGTAAGAAGTGGATTAGTCAGGCATGTGCTTGATCGCTATGAAAATACAGATATGTAAATCACAAAGAAAAGGCCAGTATAAATTGTTATGCCGGCCTTTCTAATTCGTAATTTCATTCTGAAAGGCATTTTTAACCCAGCTTAGCTCGGGTTTTAATTTGCTGCGAGAAATACTGATCACATCAAAGCGAGTGGGAACTTTTTCATAGAGTCCATTTTGAATAAGGTAAAGTTGTGCAGTTTTTATGAGCTTTTGCTGTTTACTTTTATTTACTGTATCTAGACCATTTCCAAAAGCTGAATTTTCTCTGTAGCGAACTTCAATGAAGACAATGTAGCCTTGATCGTGCATCACTAAATCGATCTCGCCTAAACGGCAATGATAATTATTTTGCAGAAACTTTAGACCCTGTTTTTTTAAATATTTAAGGGCCAGTTTTTCATAATACAGGCCTTTAACCTGGCTGGGGCTGGCAGTTTTTTTGGTAAACATTAATCTTCCTTGATTAACGAATGTAGTTTTTATTATTGGGTGTCGTCTATTGGTCGTGCTATTCCATCTTGCATTCGTGCCCAATCAAGTTGTCGTGTGATCCTATTGTCTGCATCCAGGCTCAATACGCCAGTTGCGCCAATAAAGGCATTTGTAGCGCCAGTTTCCAACTGCCTAATGCGTGGATATAGCCTGAAAGCATCAATACCAAATGCCTGCAAACGTAAATTTTGTGCGCTTGTTTGAGGGAATAATAGTTGAGCAGCTATTTTTAATTCATCATCCTGCGACAACAGCCAAGGGCTATCACCAAAAATTATGCCGTTTAAGTCGACGTCTTCCAAGGTGCGATTTAAGCCGGAATAAATGTCTTGGGTTGCGTAAACGGGAATATTCCCGGCATATAGATAACCCAAACTGGGGTTAATCTGACGGGCTGCTAAGGGTTCGGCAATTAGAAAAATGAAATCAACATCCTGACGACGACGTTGAGAGAATTCAACAGAAGCATTAATGATATCGCTAATTTGTTCTCTTCGATTAGCGCTTTCACTTAAATTTAATAAGTTTTCGATGCTTTGCGTGTAATTACTACCATACATTTCTTGCGTAACTATTTGCCCGCCTAATTCTGTCCACTGTTGAATAAAACTATTTCTTTTTCTTTGGTAGATTTCACTATTTGCATTATCAGGGTTCATTATTGCCGCCTTACGGTGACCATCATTCCATGCTTTGATAGCAAGTTGTCTGGCCTCACTTTCTGGGGATAACGCAAATTGGTACAAGAGGTCTGATGCCGATTGCGCACCATCAATATTATTTAGAGCTAAGGTAGGTACGCCTAGATTACGAACCTGCTGTAATTGGCTAAGGTTTTGTCGGAGCAGCGGGCCAATAATCATGCCAGCGCCATCAATGCGCGCTTGATTGTGTAAGTTAATAATATTATCTGTAGAACTGGTGTCATAGAAACGAATTTCAGGGACTTGACCACCAAAAGATTGCACATTCAGATAAGCACTCATGAAGGCATCCCTAATGATTACGCCTGCATTAGTATTTAATGGCAGAAGTAAGGCAATTTGGTTAGGTCTTTGTGCTGCCATGCTTTCGACTAACTGTAAAGTCAAAGGCAGTTGCTCGCTAGCAGGGTGTCTAATCCAGGTACTTTGCCATTTATTGAGTTCAACTAATTGGCGGTCCAGATTATATTGATAGGCTTTGCCAACGATGCCCAGTTCATACCAGCCTTGAAACGCATAAACAATTTCGTTCTCAGACAAACGGCGAAGCTCATCTAGAGGCAATGCCAGCAAGTTTTGCCAGATTTGCTCATGATTCAAATTTTTTTCTTGCTCACTGAGCAGCCCACCTACCAAGATCCTTTCTCTAAGACCGGCAGCTGGTTCGCTTAAGGCTTCATAAGACTGGGCTCGCATAGTTCTCAGTTGTTTTTGCAGAGCAATAGATAATTGTGGAATGGCATCAAAACGATCAATAGTCAGGACGTTAAGCGCTTCTCTATATCGAACATTATCAACCAAGTATTGAGCACGTAAGAGTAGAATTTCTGCAGCAAGTTCTAGGTCAAGCTGCCTAGTGTTTAAGGTGGTAAGTAATTCGAAAGCTTGGCGGTCTTGGCCAATTCCTATATAAATTCTAGCTGCTTCTAATGAAAAAAATTCTGATTCTGGAGAGCTTGCATTATTAGCCTGTTGTAGCAAACTAAAGATTAAAACTTCCTCGGGGCTTCTGATGCCATCGGCATCAATATCAGGGATCTCACTATCATTCATTGCCCCGGAATTGGACGAAGGCGTCGTGCTACATGACGCCAGTAATATCGTCACTAGTAAGCAAAAAGAAAATCGTAAGGACTTCATAAGCTTCAGTATAACGCAATATAAAAAACTCGCTAACACCCTAATCACTTACTATGGCAAGATATTGC
>Ga0055584_100002649_pt1 | contig 17663 bp, 15 predicted proteins | sample OSDHelmetaG_FD_58716 | JGI IMG/M metagenome (GOLD analysis project Ga0055584, IMG submission 58716) | Pelagic marine sediment microbial communities from the LTER site Helgoland, North Sea, for post-phytoplankton bloom and carbon turnover... | ecosystem: Environmental > Aquatic > Marine >... | reverse complement strand
TGATCAGCCCATCTCCGGTGAGCGGTGGGTTGGCGCCGTCGGCCACGGCACGACACTCAATGGCGAGAAAGTTCAAGTTCGTGCCTGTAGCGCGCTTTCGCATGCCGCCCTCGATTCGACGGACCCGTCGATGTTCACGGACGAGCCTCGCTTTGAGGAACTCCGACAGCGAGCGGCGCGCAACCGATGGGGCAGCGATTGTTACGCCTACGCGTTGTTGGCATCAGGCCATATCGATCTGGTGGTCGAGACCGGGCTAAAGCTCTGGGACTACGCAACCTTGGTTCCGGTCATCGAACAGGCGGGCGGCATCATTACCGACTGGCGTGGCCATTCGCTCCGACAGGGCGCCGTTGGCCATGTAATCGCTGCAGGAGATGCCCGTGTTCACGCCGAAGCATTGGCGGTCTTGAGCAGTTGACGTCACGTTCGCGTGGGCAATTGGACCGGCCGCTTCGGTGCGAAAAATCTCCGCTATGATACACCTCTCCGATTCGCTAGAGACCCACGAGGACGAAAGGGACAGCACATGCGGGCTCTGCTAACCGCTCTAGGTCTGGCGGCGTCGATCGCGCTTATTTCTAGCGCGAATGCGCAAACCGTTACCAAATCGCACGGCCAGACGTTGTTTGGTACGCTGAAGTACCCCCCCGATTTCGCTCATTTCGATTATGTGCGCCCCGACGCCCCGAAAGGCGGCCAGCTCGTGCTGTCGGCGACCGGAACCTTCGATTCGTTCAACCAGTTCATCGTCAAAGGAACGCCAGCCGCAGGGGTTGGCTTCCTGTTTGAATCGCTGATGACGGGCTCGCTAGACGAAGCCGATACCAGCGGGCAATACGGCCTCATCGCTGAAAGCGTCGAGGTGCCGGACGACTTTTCATGGGTTATTTACAACTTGCGCCACGAGGCGCGCTGGCACGACGGCAAACCGCTGACCGCCGACGACGTCATTTTCAGTTTCGAAGCTTTGACAACCAAAGGTCATCCGTTCTTCCGCGCCTATTACCAAAACGTCATCGACGTGGAGAAACTCGGCCCGCACCGCGTTCGTTTCTCGTTCAACACGAAGAACAACCGCGAGTTGCCGCACATCATGGGCCAACTCACGATTCTGCCGAAACACTTCTACGACAACGTCAACTTTGAAGAGAGCAGCCTCGTGCCGCCGGTCGGCAGCGGTCCTTATCGCGTCAAGGGTTTTGAGGCGGGTCGCTCGATCAACTACGAACGCGTCGACGACTACTGGGGCGCACAACTGCCGGTCAACGTCGGTCACTACAATTTCGACGAGATCCGCTACGATTATTACAGAGACACGACCGTGGCACTTGAAGCCTTCAAAGGTCACGAATACGACTACCGCGCGGAGAACACTGCCAAAAACTGGGCGACGGGCTACAACGTCCCGGCACTCGACCAAGGACTGTTTCTCAAGGAAGAGTGGCCCGACCGCAGTTCGCACGGCATGCAGGGCTTCATCTTCAATATCCGCAAACCGATCTTTAACGACGTGAACGTTCGCGAAGCAATCAGTCTCGCATTCGACTTCGAGTGGGCGAACAAGACGCTGTTCTACGGCCAGTACACTCGCACGACGAGCTATTTCGAATCGACCGGGCTGGAGGCCGAAGGCCTGCCCACCGGCCTCGAGCGCGAGATTCTGGAGCCGCACCGGGCCGCTTTGCCACCAAGACTTTTCACCGAGGCGTACAACGTCCCAACCACCGACGGCTCAGGCACTAACCGGCGCAACATGCGAAAAGCGGCGAGCCTGCTCCGCGAAGCCGGCTGGCAGATCGTTGACGGCGTTTTATCAAATGAGAAGAGCGGCAAACCACTCGAGTTCGAAGTGCTTCTAATTCAACCCGAGTTCGAACGAATCGTCTTGCCGTTCGCCAGAAATCTGAAAAAACTTGGTATTGAGGTGCGGGTCAGACCCGTGGACACCTCACAATACATCAATCGTCGCCGCAGTTTCGACTTCGACATGATCGTCGACTCTTTTGGCCAGTCGTTTTCGCCGGGCAACGAACAGCGCGATTTCTGGGGCTCCGACCGCGCCGACACACCAGGATCCCGCAACCTCATTGGTGTTAAGGACCCGGTCATTGATGCGTTGATCGACCGGATTATCGAAGCGCCGGATCGTGAACACCTCGCGGCTGCAACTCGCGCGCTGGACCGAGTGTTGCTATGGAACCACTTTGTCATCCCCCAATGGCATGTCGGCATTCACCGCATTGCCTACTGGAACAAGTTCGGCCAGCCCGAAACGCGGCCCAAGTTTGGCATAGGCATCATGTCCTGGTGGATCGACCCGGAGAAACTCGCGCGCCTCGACACCCGCAAAAAGGAGTCTCGCTAGACAATGCTACGCGCCGCATTCGTTTGCCTGATCACCACCGCCGCATTCTGGGTTGGTTCCGCATACGCCGAGCCGCGTCACGGTATTTCGACGTTCGGTGAGTTGAAGTATCCGCCAGGCTTTGAGCATTTCGACTATGTCAATCCTGACGCGCCGAAGGGTGGCGTCTTGCGGCTGGCCGGGGGCGAGGGAACGTTCGATACGGTCAACCTCTTCACGTTGAAAGGCATTCGATATCGCGGCAGAGCCGGATCTGCCATGGGCCTTCCCTACCAAACCTTGATGACGGGCGGCGCCGATGAGCCCGACTCGCTTTATGGGCTGGTCGCTGAAACGGCCGACCTCGCCCCAGATCGAACTTCAATCACCTTCAAGCTACGCCCAGAAGCGCGGTGGCATGACGGTACGCCGATGACTGTCGACGATGTCGTCTTTACGTTTAATACCTTGACCACGGACCCTGGCGCGTTTCCCAGTTATCGAATCATCCTGCGGGATGTCCTAGGGGCTGAGGCGATTAGCGAAGACGAAGTGCGCTTTACGTTCGATCCGAATGCTATCGCCTTACGGGACTTGCCGAATACCGTCGCCGGACTTCCCATTCTCTCGAAAGCTCATTTCGACGGTCGCGAATTCGGCGAGACGACCTTCGACCCGCCGCTTGGCAGCGGCCCCTACCGTATTACTGAAGTGAGCCCCGGCCGGTCCATCGTCTTAGAACGAGTCCCTGACTACTGGGCCGCAAACCTCGGTGTGAACCGGGGGCGCTTCAACTTTGACCAAATCCGGCTCGAGTTCTACCGCGACCGCGACGTTCAGCACGAAGCCTTCAAAGCCGGCGCGTTCGACTTTCATGAAGAATTTACCTCGCGCATCTGGGCAACCGGGTATGACTTTCCAGCTGTGAACGATGGACGGGTGATTAAGGAGGCAGTCCCCGATGGCGGTCCGGCATCCCGCCAGTATTTCGTTCTCAACTTGCGAAATCCAAAGTTTCAAGACAGGCGCGTCCGGCAAGCCATCAACCACACGTTTGATTTCGAGTGGACCAACAACAATTTATTCTACAGCGTCTATGAACGGTCCGGCAGCATCTACCAGAACACCGATATGGCGGCGGTCACGCCGCCAACCGCTGCCGAACTGGAACTACTGAACCCGTTTCGCGATCTGCTGCCACCTGAGGTTTTTGGTGAGGGATACCGGCAACCTCAAACCGATGGCACCGGCAACAACCGGCGCAATCTGCGTAAAGCGCGCGAACTTTTGTCGGAGGCCGGATGGACGATCCAAGACGGTCAACTAAAGAACAGCACCGGGCAAACGATGTCGATCGAGTTCCTTACCTTCTCTTCGGCATTCGAACGCGTTTTCGCACCGATCGTTCGCAACATGAGCAGATTGGGCATTGAAGCATCGATCCGGATTGTTGACTCCAGCCAATACACGCGACGCGTCCGCCAAGATCGTGACTTCGACATCACAACGACGGCGTTTGGCGTTTCCGCGACGCCAGGGGTCGAGGAGAGAGGTTTCTGGAACTCCAGCTTTGCCGACGAACCCGGCAGCAACAACTTGGCCGGGGTGAAAGACCCGGTGATTGACGAATTGGTCGAAAAACTCGCCAGCGCGAAAGATCGCGAAAGCCTGACAACGGCCGCCCGAGCCTTGGATCGCGTTCTGTTGTGGAACCAGTACATCATTCCACAGTGGTATCGCAGCACCTACACGATTGCCTATTGGGACATGTTCGGTCGACCGGAGACCGTACCAACCTACTCGTTGGGTTTCTTGGATACTTGGTGGATCGATCCTGAAAAAGCAGCCCGTCGCAATCGCGACAAACCCTAGAATTCCAGTAGACTCTCCGCCGCGATGACCGCCTATATCATCCGACGCTTGCTGTTTATCGTCCCGACGCTACTCGGGATCATGGTGATCAACTTCGCCGTGGTTCAGTTCGCGCCGGGCGGGCCAATTGAACAGATCATTGCCCAGGTCACCGGTACCGCCGTCGACGCCACCGCCCGTGTCAGCGGTGCAGGTGGCGGCGATGCCCCTCAATCGCAGGGACAGCAAGGGGCTGGAAGTGCCGCCGGGGTTGAGTCGCGTTATCGCGGCGCGCAGGGTCTCGACCCGCAGTTTATCCTCGATTTGGAAAAGCAGTTCGGCTTCGACAAACCGATGCATATTCGCTTCATCAATATGATCGGCAACTACGTTGTCTTCGATTTTGGTGAGTCGTTTTTTCGCGACCGACAAGTGGTGGATCTGGTGCTCGAGAAGATGCCGGTGTCGATTTCTCTCGGCCTTTGGTCGGCACTCATCATCTATCTCATATCGATACCCCTGGGTATCCGCAAAGCGGTTCGCGACGGAACCCCCTTTGATATCTGGACAAGCAGCGTTGTCATAATCGGACAGGCCATTCCCGGTTTCCTCTTCGCGATCTTCTTGATCGTCCTGTTTGCGGGTGGCAGTTACCTTGATTGGTTTCCCTTAAGGGGCCTCGTTTCGGAGAATTTTTCGGAACTCAGCGCCCTGGGTAAGGTTGTGGACTACTTTCACCACATTGCCTTGCCGGTCACCGCACTTGTTATTGGTGGTTTTGCTGGATTGACCCTTCTGACCAAGAACTCGTTCTTGGATCAAATTAATCAGCAGTACGTGCTGACCGCCCGTGCCAAAGGACTGACAGAACGTCAGGTCCTTTACGGGCACGTATTCCGCAATGGCATGCTTATCGTCATCGCAGGATTTCCGTCGTTGTTCATCAGCATTCTCTTTGCGGGATCCCTGCTGATTGAAATCATCTTTTCACTGGATGGGCTGGGCCTTCTTGGATTTGAAGCCATCATCAATCGTGATTATCCGGTCATGTTTGGTACGCTTTATTTCTTCACGTTGCTCGGCCTTGTCTTCAACCTGATCGGCGATTTGATGTACGTCATCATCGATCCGCGGATCGACTTCGAGCGACGTGATGTCTAGCGTCGATAGTGCACCGGCGGCGGTAACAAAGCGCTACCTGGGCGTTCGGATCTCACCGCTGACTCGGCGGCGCCTTCACAATTTCCGCAAAAACGGGCGCGGCTTTTGGTCATTGTGGATATTCCTCGCGCTTTTTGTGTTGGCCCTGTTCGCTGAATTCATTGCCAACGACAAGCCGTTGGTTGTGAATTTCGATGGCGATCTCTTGTTCCCTGTGTTTGTCGATTACCCCGAGACCCGTTTCGGGGGTGACTTTGAGACTGGTGCGGATTATCGCGATCCATACGTCCAAGAACTGATTGCCGAGAAGGGTGGCTGGGCGATCTGGCCGCTGATCCGGTTCAGTTTCGACACGATCAACTATGACCTACCGCAACCGGCCCCCTCACCGCCGTCAGCGGAGAACTGGCTAGGAACCGATGACCAAGGGCGCGACGTCGCTGCTCGTCTGATTTACGGATACCGGGTCTCAATATTGTTTGCCTTGGTCTTAACCGCGATCAGCTCGGTCATCGGGGTATTGGCAGGGGCGGTCCAAGGATACTTTGGCGGATGGACGGACCTCCTGTTTCAACGATTCATTGAAATTTGGTCGGGCATGCCGACGCTGTTCTTGCTGATCATCCTGGCAAGTATCGTCACGCCAAATTTCTGGTGGCTGCTTGGCATTCTGCTCTTGTTCAGCTGGATGTCGTTGGTCGGAGTCGTTCGCGCCGAATTTCTGCGCGCTCGAAATTTCGACTACGTGCGGGCAGCGCGCGCGCTAGGCGTTCGAAACTCGACCATCATGATCAAACACCTGCTGCCCAACGCGATGGTGGCGACGATCACTTTCTTGCCCTTCATTCTGACCGGCGCTGTGACAGCACTGACAAGCCTCGACTTCCTCGGGTTTGGCCTTCCGCCAGGATCGGCCTCATTGGGAGAACTGCTCGCCCAAGGAAAGGCCAATCTTCAAGCCCCCTGGCTCGGACTATCGGGCTTTTTCACTTTGGTCGTCATGCTGACGCTAGTGGTCTTTATTGGTGAGGCTGTTCGCGACGCGTTCGATCCACGAAAGACGTTTACCTGATCATGGCTTTTGTCGACGTCAAAGACCTTTCGGTCGATTTTCGCAGTAGCGAACGCAGCGTGCAGGCTGTGCGGCATGTCAGCTTTTCGATCGAAGCCGGCGAAACTCTCGCGTTGGTTGGCGAAAGTGGCTCGGGCAAATCGGTATCCGCGCTGTCGATCTTGCAGCTATTGCCCTACCCGATGGCATCACATCCATCGGGCTCGATAACAGTCGATGGGATGAACGTCGTAGGCGCCCCGCACGCCGCCATGCGAAAAATCCGCGGCAACAAAGTGTCGGTCATTTTCCAAGAGCCGATGACCTCGCTTAACCCCCTGCACACCATCGAGAAACAGATCAATGAAGTCCTCCTGCTGCATCAAGGGATGAACCGACAGCAGGCGCGTGATCGCACGATCGAATTGCTCAGTCTTGTTGGTCTGCCGGACGTTGAAGCGCGCATCCACTCCTATCCGCACCAGCTTTCGGGCGGGCAGCGTCAACGCGTGATGATTGCCATGGCGCTAGCCAACAACCCTGAACTATTGATCGCCGACGAGCCCACGACAGCCCTGGATGTCACGATCCAGGCACAAATTCTGCGCCTACTTCAACGCCTTCAGGATGAGTTGGGCATGGCGATGCTCTTGATCACGCATGACCTTGGCATCGTGCGAAAGATGGCCAAACGTGTGTGCGTGATGAAAGAAGGCGAGATCGTCGAAACCGGCAACACCGAACAGGTCTTTGAGCGGCCACATCACGACTACACGCGGATGCTCATCGATGCCGAGCCCAAAGGCATGCCCAATAAACGGGACCCCGACGCCCCCGAAATCATGCGCGGTGAAAACGTTCGGGTCTATTTCCCCATTCAGAAAGGCGTGTTGCGGCGGACGGTGGGACACGTCAAAGCCGTCGACGACATCAGCGTCACAGTGCGTGAAGGCCAAACCGTCGGCGTCGTCGGCGAAAGCGGCTCGGGGAAAACGACCCTCGGCCTCGGTCTGCTGCGCCTTTTGGGCAGCACTGGTGACATCTCATTCAAAGGAAAGTCGATCCAGGGCCTTAACTTCAAAGCGTTGCGCCCTTTGCGTAAGGAAATGCAGATTGTTTTTCAGGACCCGTACGGCAGCCTAAGCCCACGTCTCTCGGTGGGTCAGATCATCGAAGAAGGCCTGCTGGTGCACACCTCCATTCGCAACTATGACGAGCGACGTGCAGTCATTGGCGCGGCACTTGAGGAAGTGGGCATCCCGCCAGCCGACCAGGACCGATACCCGCACGAATTTTCCGGTGGCCAGCGGCAACGTATTGCAATTGCCCGCGCGATGGTGCTCAAACCCCGCCTTGTCGTTCTCGACGAGCCGACATCGGCCCTCGACATGTCCGTTCAATCCCAGATCGTTGACTTGTTACGCGAACTGCAGCGCAAACATCGTCTTGCCTATGTCTTTATTAGCCATGACCTCAAGGTTGTACGCGCGATGGCCGACGAAGTTATTGTGATGCGTGACGGTCGCGTTGTTGAGGCGGGATCGACCGAGAGCATCTTCGATAACCCGCAAACCGACTACACCAAAGCGTTGATGGCGGCGGCCTTCGATCTTGAGGTCGCGTTCGAGGACGCAATCTCAACTTAGCTTTCCGACAATTCGGCCCCTGACCCCGTCTTGTGGACGATGTCGGCGAGCGCCGCGGTGTACACCGAGCCGCGTACCGTTCGTTGAACGATAATACTGCGACCATCGCGTTCATCAGGTTGGCGACGACAAAGGTCGAACTTTTCGAGGGTATCAATCGCGCGGGTGACCACCGGTTTGGCGAGACCCAAGGTCGCGGCGAGGCCACGGACTGTCGCGGGTGCTTCGGACGCGTAAATCGTGAGCAGAATCGCGAGTTGTCGGACTGTTAGGTCGACCGAGTCACCACGAACAAGCGACGCAAGTGCTTGTTGCCATAGCAAGAGGGCCTGGGCGCTCGAATTCACGACGCCAATTCTAATCGGTCGCTGGCCTTCACGACAGAGTTATGCAACGAGCAGAGCCCTAAAGTCGGTGCCAGGCATGGCCTTGTGAAAGAAATATCCCTGCGCGTAGTCGCAACCCGCGTCCTTTAGAAATTCGATTTGGTCTCTTCGTTCAGTACCTTCGGCCGCAAGACTGAGGCCAAGGCTTCGTGCCATCTCGATAATGGTTCGAACGATGGTGACGGATTGGGGATGGTGCACCAAGCCTGAAATGAACGACTGATCGATCTTCAACGTATCCACTGGACAATCGACTAACTGGGACAACGATGAATACCCCGTACCGAAGTCGTCGATCGAAACGGTGATGCCGAGGTCGCGTAGTTGAGCGATGGTACTGTTTCGCGAGCTCATGTCCTGGGCAATCGAGTGCTCGGTCAGTTCCACATCAACGCGTTCTGGTGAAAGCTTGCTACTCGACAATGCGTCGGTCACCGTTCCAACCAGATCATCCTGTCCAAACTGGACCGCTGACAGGTTGACCCCGAGGCGCGGCGCTCGACCTCCTCTAGATTCCCACGACTTGGCTTCTTCGAATGCACGATGAAGAACCCATTCGCCGATCGGCACAATTAGGCCGGTCGCCTCCGCCCGGGGAATAAACTCTGCTGGGCTCACCTTGCCGAGGCTCGGGTGCGTCCACCGCAGCAATGCCTCTGCACCCAGAATATCGCTGCTGTCGAGATCGATTAGCGGCTGGTAGTTCAACTCGAACTCACCATGGCGGAGGGCATCCGATAGGGCACGGTCGATCGTCAGTTCACGATTAAGTCGGTCGCGGAACGCGGGGCTGAACAATTCAGCGCGGCTACCCCCCCGCTGGCGGGCTTCGCGTAGCGCGAGATCGGAGGCATGAACGAGTTCGTTCAGTGATGTGCCATGAACCGGAAAAACCGAAACGCCGACGCTGGCTGACAGGCGGTATAGATTTCGATTCACTTCATAGGGTTCGGCCAAGGCATCAAGAACTTCGTCGGCCAGTCGAGCGATAACCTGCTCGGATCCTCCGACCGGTGTCACCAACGCAAATTGGTTGGTGGCCGTTCGGGCCAGCATCGCATTGTCGCTCGCCGCGACACGCAACCGCTCAAGCGCCTCTCTTAGGATGGCATCTCCGGTCTCGTATCCTGCCGTCTGATTAACCTGTTGAAGCCGGTCGAGACGAATTCTGAGGAAGGCGACCTGGCCTCCAGATCCCAAGGCTGAAGCCATCATTGCATCCGCGGGCGCCCCGAGTGCAGCTCGATCACCCTCGGCCGTCACCACGTCGAGGATCATCGGGCCCGGTGAGAAATCGGGTTGGGCAACGTTGACGAGCGTCAGGATCCGGGCCGGTTCACCGTGGATATCGATCGTTTGTTCGCGGAGCGATACAGAGCGTTTCGTGCCGTCTCGCTGGCGCAGTGTACCGGTGATCGTACCCCTCGCATCATGGCTGGGGTCACGCGCATTCATCTTCAAGAAATGTGGCGGTTTGCCGTTGAGCGCGCCTGGGGCATAGCCCGCGAGCCGGCTGAGCGCCTCGCTGGCGTGAACCACCCTGCCGTTCGAATCGACGACAACCACTAGTCCCTGTTTCAGATCAGTCAACTTATCCCCAGGGTTAACCACAAAACTCTCGGTTCGACGAACCGATTTGCGCTGGCCCCAACGCCGCTATTTCGCTGATCTAGACGAAAACCATGGTCGCAGGCAACATACTTATCCACAAACACAAAGGTTTACGGGGGCAAAAAGCCGGTGGATGAAATGCGCCCGGGTATCTGCTACACCAAGTCCGGCGGACGAATAGCGGGATGACGTCGCAGGTGCTCGAGATAGTCGCCAGATCCAATTCTTGGGCGCCCATCGAGCGCCCCAACATAGACGTAGATCCATGCAACCAGACGACCGTGCCGCCGTGTGGCCACCGGACGACGGTGCCGCTCATAGAGCGCCACCTCGTTGTCCCGGGTGCCGGCGACCCCTTCATAGCGGTCCAATAGCGCGAGCGTTGGGGTCGGCGTGTGAAGCGCGTAGACCTCGCCGTACACCTTGTCCGCGGCCTGCTCAGAGAGCACGACCCCCGGATAGGCGCCGAAGTCGTACATTCTCGCCTGGACGTGCCCCTTGTCGAACAGGGCCGCGTGTTCAGCGAACAACGCAAAGGCTGGAGCACCGACGGCGCGGCGTAGTGTGCCGTACACAAATAGAAGTGATTCGGGCGCCGCGCTCACGACACCGCAAAGCGTTGGCGAATTGCCTCAAACAGTGCACGCATCGCCATGGCTTCGCCGCCCTGAGGTCGGCCTGGGCGGTCGGTATCGTTCCACCCGTAGAGATCCAGGTGGGCCCAAGTCTTTGCGTTCTCCACGAAGGTTGCGAGAAACAGAGCCGCAGTGATCGCCCCCGCTAGCCCACCCGTACCAGCATTGTTGATATCGGCAATCGGCGTGTTGAGAAGCCGGCGATAGGGCTGCCACAAGGGGAGCCGCCAGAGTGGATCGTTAACTGCTTCGCTAGCACTCGCGAGCGCCTCCGCGAAACCATCGTCATCGCAAAACATCGCCGGCAGATCGGCGCCGAGCGCCACACGGGCTGCCCCCGTTAACGTCGCGCAATCAATCAGAAGGTCGGGCGATTCTTCATCCGCAAGAGCCAACCCATCGGCCAGTACAAGCCGGCCTTCTGCATCGGTGTTCCCGATCTCGATCGAAACACCTTTTCGCGTAGCCAAGACATCGCCCGGGCGGAACGCGTTGCCCGCGACGTTGTTCTCGACAGCGGGAATGATAACCCTCAAGCGAACCGGTAACCGGGCACTCATGATGAGATGCGCCAAGCCTAGCGACACGGCGGCGCCACCCATGTCCTTCTTCATCCACCGCATGCCTTGGGCGGGCTTGAGATTCAGGCCGCCGGTATCGAAGCACACCCCTTTGCCGACCAGCGTGACCTTGGGGTGTTGTGCTTTGCCCCAGGTGAAGTCGATCAGGCGGGGGGCTTTATCAGCCGCGCGACCGACCGCATGGACCGCGGGAAACTGATCCTCGAGCACCTTGCCGCGCACAACACGCGTCTTGGCGCCGAAACGGTCCGCCATTTTTTTGGCGGCCGCCGCCAGTTCCGGCGGCCCCATGTCGGCAGCCGGGGTATTGATAAGATCACGCGCCAGAAATGTCGCCTCGACCTGCGCCCCCAGCGCGACGCGATCAACACTCTTGGGAATGACCAACTTGGCCGGGTCCGGTCGCGGGTCTGAGAGGTACCGGTCGAAGCGATAGCCACCCAACCCCCAACCAACCGCCAATACCGTTGCGACTGAGGGCTCCAGAGCCTCGTCGAGAGCATAGGTACCGGTGGGGAGTTTGTTCGGGAGGTCCGCAATGGCCCACAGATCCGGCGCCTCGTCGATCACCGCAAGAACGGCACGTTTCTGTCCTTTGACTGACGGAAGCACAATGTGCGCGCCTGGTTTGGCAACGAACCCGGCAGCCCGCAGTCCACCGCGAATCGCCGCGCCTTGTTTGCGTACCCACGCGGTATAAGCCTTGTTTGTCACCAGCGTGATTGGCGTCGTGCTTGAGGTGCGTCGCTGAGAAAACGCGGGAATCATGCCAGGAAACTCCACCAATTGTCCGAAGCGCGAGTTTACCGCATCCTGCGGACCTCGGTAGGAATGAACGGAGACGGGATGTCGCTCAAACTGATTGTCGGCAGTAAGAACTACTCATCATGGTCGATGCGGGCCGGGGTGGCGATGCAACATGTTGGCCTTCCTTACGAGGAAACCGTCATCGCGCTAGGCCAACCCGATACTCACCACCATATCGCGCGTTACTCGGCAGCCGGACTTGTTCCGATCCTGATCGACGGCGACCACACCATCTGGGATAGCTTCGCCATCATTTAATACTTGGCGGAGATCGGCCCGGCGGGATGCCTGTGGCCCGCCGACCCCGCGGCCCGCGCCATTGCTCGTTCCATGTCAGCTGAGATGCATTCAGGGTTTGTCGCCCTACGCAGTGACCTGCCGATGAATTGCCGTCGCCGCTACGAGAATTTCGCGCTGAGCGAAGCCGCTGCAAAAGATGCCGCCCGAATTTTCGACCTTTGGCGTGACGCGCGAAACCGATTTGGCCGGCCGCACGGCGGCGATTTTCTTTTTGGAGAGTTTTCAGGGGCCGACGCAATGTTCGCGCCGGTGGTATCGCGATTTATTACGTACGGTGTTTTAGGGGACTCGACGATCAGCGATTACATCGTCGCGATTATGGATCAACCGGCAGTTAAAGCTTGGATCGACTCCGCTCGGCAGGAGCCGGTCATCCAGCGTTACGAGTTTGGATAGGATTACGCCGGGTTCCGTTCGCGACTAACAGAGGCAAGGCCGCCGACCGTCAACACGGTCAGGAGAATGATGATCGCCGACAACCAAAACACCCAGCGCGGGTCCGCGTGATCCATCAACCAGCCGAAAGCAATCGGCATCAAAACGCCACCGAGGGCGAGACCGGTCGAGACGAACGCGAAAACCTTGCCCATAGAGCCCGGCGGGGTCACGCGTCTCACAAGCAGATCGCGTGATGGCTGCACGATGCCGGTTACAAAACCCGCCCCGGTGAGTACCGCCGCCATCGCTGCGATGGGAAGCGAGATAGAACCAGCTGTCGCCAAAAGCGCTGCACCCAAAAGGAACCCCACGGTCGCGGTTAACTCGGGTTTGCCGACTTTGTCGACCAAAAGGCCTCCAACGAGAATACCGGCGGCGGCGCCTGCCAGGAACCCCGTGAGGATGCCATTCGCCGCTTCAAGCGGCGTGTCGTAGATCGCAACGAGCGCGGCGACGGAGAACACCCGAACTGCACCCGTCCCCATTGCGATGAACATGAAGAATAGAAATGCCATCAAGATCGGCGGAGAGAGGAGCAACTGAATACCGCTCAACGGAGCTGGCGCGTCCGTCACTGGCAGTGGCCCACCCTGTTCCACCGGTTGGTCAGCATCTCGATCGGACAAATCGGCTATGCGAATCGCCAGGATGACGGTCGTCACGATCCCCGCTAGACCGGCGAGGATGACCGCAGTACGCCAGTCCCAAAGAGCGGTCATCGAAACCATCGCCGCCGGCGCGATCGCCCAGGCGATGTTGCCAGAAAACGTATGAATGCTGAACGCACGACCCAGGCGGTGCGGCGTCACACGCGCGTTGAGGATCGCGTAGTCCGCTGGGTGATAAACCGTGTTGGCGATCCCTGCGATCATGAACAACACCAGTACCGCCCAATAGGAGGAGGTAAACCCGATCGACATGATCGCTACGCTGTGCAGCAGCAGGCCGCCCAACAGTATCCAGCGCGCACCAAACCGGTCGACCAAAAAGCCTACCGGCGTTTGGCAGATACCAGTCGCAAGGCTTGCGGCGGTGAGGAACAATCCGAGCGACGCATAACTGACACCAAACTCGGCTTTGAGGAGCGGAAACAGTGGCGGCAGGACCAGAAAGTAGAAATGACTAAAGAAGTGACCACCTGAAACCAAGCTGATAACGCGAATATCGCGCCCCATCGATTCTGAGGCGACCGTCATGCGTGGAGACGCGGCTTGCGGAGAAAGTCGGCCCGGTCCGCCGAACGCAGGATGATCTCATGCGCGCCACTATCCTCCCGCCTCACCGTTAACGGAATTTCGACCCCGGCTTGGCCCAAATTCCAAACACTCCGGAACAGATCTGAGAGACCCTGCACTGGTGCCCCGGCGACCTTCACAATCTCATCGCCTATCATGACACCTCCCTGGCTCGCCGGGCCGGCACTCGCCATCCCGGCAACGACAATGGCCTCATCGGTATCGGCGGCGTAGAGGCCAAGCCACGGCCGCGCGGGTCGGCCGGTGTGCCCGGTTTTCTGCATCGGATCAAGAATGGGCTTCAGCACATCGATCGGGACGATCATGTTGCCATCGTCGCCGTTGGTGTCTGCATCCTGAATGAATAAGGAGCCGACGCCGACGAGTCGTCCGTGACTATCAATTAGACCCGTCCCGCCCCAATTCGGATGGACAGGTGTCGTAAAGATTGCTTCCTCCAACAGATACTCCCACGACCCCGCAAACTCCCGTTTGGCGGCTACCTTTGTTGCCAAGGCGTGGCGTCGGCCGCCACCGGCCGCCAAGATCATCGGATCGTTTGCGCGTACATCTGCCGACGAACCGATCTCCATGGGGCGAACCGCCAGACGGCCAAGCGCCTGGACAAGACCAAGGCCGGTCTCGTGGTCATAGCCAATGACGTCGCCCTGGACGGTCTGTCCGTTGTTTGCCACCAGCCACAATGATTCCGCTTCTGTGACGAGATAGCCGATCGTGACAATCAAACCCGAATCGCTGATCAGGATGCCGTTCCCGGCACGTTCCGTTCCCAGCACCTGCGCTGTAAAAGCGTCCTCCGGCACCTGCGAACGAATGAAGACCACCGCGGAAAGCGCGCGCTCAAGATCAAACGAGTAGTCTTCGGGGCGCGGGCGCGCCTCCACCGGAATCTCCCAATCGACCTGATCGTCTTTACTCATTGCTCGGTAAATGCCTCGTTTTCAAACCCTAGGACTCATAGAGCCTCAGGCCAGTGAAGCCAACCTGAGAGCAGACCTCTCGTCCCGTTGTATAGAAGCACGGACCGGCAACCTGGCCACATTTGACGGTCGTTCAGAATGGGCTCAGAGCCGTCACGTGGGGGAAGGTCTCCCGCACGGTTTCCAGCCGTAGCGGCACGCGAATGAACTCGCCCTCCCGCCACAACTCGATTTGATCCATGAACGTCGAACTACGCATCCAGCCGTCTTGGCCACCGAGAAGCACGAAATAGTTTTCGTCCGGATCCGACAAATCCGAAATGTGCCGCGCGTTGGACCCAAATTGCGTGTTGTGTTTTTCATCCGTCATTTCGTGCGCAGTTTTCATAAGCGTCTGACTACTCCCAGCGACGGGTAGGTTGTCGAAAACGTAGCGCTGCCCCAGGACCGGTAGGGCCCCAAGCGGGTGGGCAATTTCGAGGCGATGAACATCACCCCAAGTTTGGCCGACTTCGAGCGTGTCACCGACCTTCTCAAGGGCGCCAGCCAATGTGTCGGCCAAGCGTGCGTCTGACGTGGCCCGAATGTCCGCTTCTATCAGCGAGAACGGGCGGCCTGCAGCATCGTACGCGCTCTGCTGCGCGGGTTCGACAAGCGTGTTGACGACATGAAAGAGGAATACCTCGAATGCCAACGCACCGTGGCTATCAACCCGGTAGTAACCATCCCAGTCGCGCAGAGAGTCGACGGTGCGGCGCGCGGCGGGCGTCAAATCAAGCCTGTCCTCAAGCCGCACGATTTCGCCCAACAATACGTCACGCAAGACGACCGACGACGCCTGGAAGGTATCCTGTTGCAAGGCCGCCATGTCGGCGACACCAACGGCCCCGTTTGCTTCAAGCGAACTGGTCAGCCGGACAACGCGATCATCAGGCGAGAAGAAATAGCCTATGGGTATGTCCGCCTCGGCACCCCGATTGTTCGCCGACGCTAGAACGCCATTGGGCGGATTGAACGAGACGGGGAGGTCCTCGCTGCCGATCAACCGCTGCCAATGGGCGCCGTCTTCCGGCTGCAGAATGATGTCCGCTGGCAAGGTGAGACTACGTGCCGGCAACTGCGTTGCCATCACGTGCCCGATGTTCCCGGACACGTCGGCATAAAGCATGTTCTGAGACGACACCGCAAAACCGGAAAGCGCCGTGCGAAACGCCGTCCAATCCTGAGCCTGATTCACCCGGAGCATGGCTGTGAGTTCGTCTGTCGGGCGGTGCCCAACCCAGCGCATCGACAACAACGCGGCTGGACCGGTGTCCAGCGCCTCGGCATCGGAGAGAACTGGGCCATAGTCGGTCTCGCGGACGGTCACCGTTTTGTCGAACCACCAACGGACCTTGATGCGCTCTTCGCGTTCGCGAAACGCCGATGGCGGGAGCTTGGAGACGTCGAACAGATCGCTGCTCGCAGCCCGCAGGTTGGTACCTCCCCATCCGATCGACATGTTGCGGCCGAGCGCAATGAACGGCAGGCCGGGACCCATCAAGCCTGCGGCGTGGTAGGACGGCGATTTGTACCCCGCGAGCACCCATAGGCTCGGCTGGAAAATACCGAGATGCGGATCGCTAGCGATCATCGCGCCGCCAGATTGGGTACGCTCGCCGCCAACGACCATGGAGTTGCTGCCTGACCGGCTGAACCCGGCCAGGATGTCCATTAGTTGCGCCCGGCTCCCGGTCTCGCCGGCCGCATAACTTGGGAAGGACTCTGACCCGGTTTCGATCAGCCGCGCCCAAAGTGCCGGCCAATCGGACCGGCTTCGCTGACTCAGCAACGAAAACCACATAAACCAATTCACGTCTGCTGAGGCAAGGCGTCCGGCGGTCACGACATCCTCGGGCGACCAGGGCTCTCGCTTCAGACCCAGGACCGCGAACTCGTGCGGAAGCGCTTCGGTGTTCGCAACATAGTGATTGATTCCCCTGACAAATTCCTCGAGCCACTGCCGCGAGTCGTCAGGCATCGCCGCCACGATATCGGACGACACTTTGCCGAAATCGACGATCCGCAATGCATGGTCGATATCGACCGCGACTGGCCCTGCGATTTCTGCCAGCCGCCCCTGGGATGCCAGGCGAAATATTTCCATGATGCCTAGACGCAAGTGCGCATGGACAAGACCAAGTGAGAACGCGAGATCGCCGTCGTCCTGGGCGTCGATGAACGGAACGTGATGATCGTTCCAATAAATCGTGACTTCTTTCTTGAGGGGAAGATTTGTCGTCGGAAACACGGCCAAGCGCTCTTCGAGCGACGTCGGCTTTGGCAAAGGAGCAAGCACACCGCAAGCGGCCAAACCAGTGACCATAATCGCGGCGCTTGCAACACGGCGCAGTTTCATTTGATGTCCAATGCTAACGTTTCGATCGACGCACGGGCGAACGTGACAAGGTGATGTTGGGATCGATGAGTCGAATTCAAGGTTGCTTCGATTGGGTCAATAACCGCGCAGAGTTGCGTCAACAGCCCTCACCGATCGGCGACCTTAATCAGACACAGTCGTCATCATCGAGTGTACTTGCCTGACCCCGAATGGCGGAGGGAGTGGGATTCGAACCCACGTTACGGGTTACCGTAAACACGCTTTCCAAGCGTGCGCCTTAAGCCACTCGGCCA
>Ga0055584_100002648_pt1 | contig 17665 bp, 14 predicted proteins | sample OSDHelmetaG_FD_58716 | JGI IMG/M metagenome (GOLD analysis project Ga0055584, IMG submission 58716) | Pelagic marine sediment microbial communities from the LTER site Helgoland, North Sea, for post-phytoplankton bloom and carbon turnover... | ecosystem: Environmental > Aquatic > Marine >... | reverse complement strand
GTGAATGTCTTTAATGATGAGGCGGTCAATGCCTTTGCCCTACCTGGTGGCAAGATTGGTGTGTATACCGGTATTTTACAAGTGGCTAGCACTCAGGATCAGCTAGCTGCTGTCATTGGACACGAGGTCGCACATGTACTCGCTAATCATGGTAATGAACGGGTCTCAGTTGCCTTTGCTGCTGATTCAGGCCTGAAAATGGCGCAGGTGCTGGCTGGAAAAGCCACGCAGCAGAAGGCGCAATTACTGGGCTTGCTCGGCCTGGGTGCGCAGGTTGGCGTATTGCTGCCCTATGGCCGCACGCAAGAGAGCGAAGCCGATATTCTGGGGATAGACTATATGGCCAAGGCTGGGTTTGACCCCAGGCAGAGTGTGACATTGTGGCAGAACATGGCTAAGGCCGGAGGCAAGAAACCACCAGAGTTATTGTCCACTCATCCTTCTAACGCAACGCGTATCAAGGGACTGAATAGTCGGATGGAACGCGCCATGAAGTTGTATAAACAAGCCAGAGCGAATAACAAGAAACCTAACTGTCGATAAATATATACATGAATGCACAATTACAACTCGACTCTCTGGATGATTTGAAATTTGATAATCGTTTTGTTCAGGAATTACCAGCCGATCCAGACAAGGAAAATCAACGTCGACAAGTAATGGGCGCTTGTTATTCTTTTGTTAAGCCGACGCAAGTCGCCAAGCCTAGAGTGATTGCTTATTCAAAAGAAGTCGCGGAGCAATTGGGTTTAAGTGAAGCTTTGTGTGAATCTGAATTATTCACAAAAGTATTTTCCGGTAATCATTCTCTTGCAGGTATGCAGCCTTACGCTATGTGTTACGGCGGTCATCAGTTTGGTAATTGGGCGGGGCAATTAGGCGATGGTCGTGCAATTAATCTTGGCGAAGTACTAAATCATTCCGGCGATCATTTTGCAATACAACTAAAAGGCGCTGGACCGACACCTTATTCGCGCGGCGCCGATGGTCTGGCAGTCTTGCGCTCCTCAGTACGCGAGTTTTTATGCAGTGAAGCGATGCACCACCTCGGTGTACCCACTACGCGGGCATTGAGTCTGGCCTTAACCGGTGAAGATGTTGTTCGTGACATGTTTTATGATGGTAACCCCAAACCAGAACCCGGTGCAGTGGTTTGTCGCGTAGCACCTTCCTTTCTTCGTTTCGGTAGTTATCAGCTTTTTACATCTAATAATGAAATAGATGAGTTACGACAGCTTGTGAACTTCACTATACGTACTCATTTCTCCCATCTTGGCGAGCCTTCAAAGGATGTCTATCTGGCATGGTTTGAAGAGGTTTGTCGACGTACTGCTGAGATGATTGTGCATTGGCAGCGTGTTGGTTTTGTGCATGGCGTTATGAATACTGACAATATGTCTATTCTTGGTTTGACGATTGATTACGGACCCTATGGTTGGCTTGAAAATTATGACCCGGACTGGACACCAAATACTACTGACGCCCAGGGTCGACGCTATCGCTACGGGCACCAACCGCAAATGGCGATGTGGAATTTAGTGCAGCTTGCGAATGCACTCTATCCACTCATAGAAGAAACTGAGCCACTGGAAAAATCGCTTGAAGTGTATCCTCAGGTTTTTCAACAAAGTCACCAGGATATGATGGCGAAAAAACTTGGGTTTGTTACCTATGAAGGACCCATGGATGAAGCACTCATTGATGAATTGTTGCTCAAACTTGGACAGGCGGAGACAGATATGACGATTTTCTATCGTCAGCTGGCAGAGATTGACACCACGGTTGAGAATATTTATAAGCTGAGCAATGAAGACATCATGGCGCCTTTAATGCCAGCTTATTATGTCTCCGAGCAATTAACAGGTGCTTTTAAGGATGGCATTGCTAGTTGGCTACGAACATATATTCAACGCGTCAGAAAGGATAAGAGAAGTGAAGATGAACGGCGCCAGGCAATGAATGCAGTTAACCCGAAATATGTATTAAGAAACTACATGGCACAACAGGCTATAGATAAGTCTGAATTGGGGGATCATACAATGATCAACGAATTGTTGGAGTTGCTTCGACGACCTTATGATGAACAGCCAGATATGGAAAAGTACTATGCAAAACGTCCGGATTGGGCGAGACAACGAGCTGGGTGTTCAATGCTTTCCTGTAGTTCTTGAGCTTAATGTACCCCAAAACAGGTATCTTTTAAGTATTTTATTGTTTTGCACTTGAAAGCGCGGATTATTAAATGTAGTTTCGATCTGTTAAATATTTTTCCTTAGGAAGAAATAGATGAGCTACAGTTACTGGAAGCGAGTAAATTTTATTCCTTCTTTCAATTCTAAATATGTACTTATAATCCATCCAATGTAAGTAGTTTGAAATCCAGCAAAGGAAGCTTGATTATGATAAGTCGCATTGTTGAAAAAATTGGTTTTTTTCTGCTCTCCCGTCGTTCTTCAGCTAAACACGAAACCGAAAGTATAAAGTACGCACTGTCTATTTTTAGTCGTACTTTACGAAGTGCGCCCGCATACAAAAATTTTCTTGAAGAGAACGATTCCAATTTTTGTGATATAGACACAATTGATGATTTCAAAAAACTGCCACTGGTAAATAAGAAAAATTATCTGCAAAAATACCCGATTGAACAATTATGCCTAGATGGCAGCTTGAAGGATAAATATTTAATTGAGGGGAGCAGTGGGCTTAGTGGGAGTCGATCTTATTGGCCAAGATTAAAGAGCGATGATAAGAAACTTCCTGCCCGGGTAGATTCACTGTTTCGACGGCGTTTTCACATCGATCGAAAACCGACCTTGATCATTGTTGGCTTAATGATGGGAGTATGGGTTTCAGGTGAGAAAATTTCCTGGGCGCTGCGCCAGATTGCCATGAATAATAAGTATCCTTTAACCATAATCACACCAGGCAGCAATGCTGAAGAGATCGTTGAAATCATTAAAAGATTCTCCGGTCTGTACGAGCAAACCATTATTGCCGCCTATCCGCCGTTTATTAAATATTTGACCGACCTTGGAGATCAAGAGGGTATTGATTGGCCAGGTCTTAATATTAGATTAGTTACAGGGGGTGAATACTTTAGTGAGGAATGGCGCAATTTCATGAACCGGAAGATGGGCCATCGAGAAAAAGATTTAACCAGTATTCTGGGGATCTATGGTGCCTCTGAAATGAGCACCATGATGGGCCAGGAAACGCCGTACTCAGTGCTGGTAAAAAAACTGGCACACAAGGATTCCAATTTGGCTAAAGACCTGTTTAGTGCACAAGGTCCCTTACCGGCTCTCACTCAATACAATTCTTCGGAATACTATGCTGAGGCTATTAATGATGAGTTGGTGTTTTCATCTATGACAGCGATTCCACTTGTGCGCTATAACATTCATGATCGCGGGGGTTTACTCTCTTTCGACGATATTGAAAGCACATGTTCCGACCACGGTTATGATGTTTCAGCTTTACTGGAAGAATATGGGTTCTCAAAGAGCAGTATTATTAAATTTCCATTTCTTTATGTATGGGGGAGAGGTGACGGTTCTGCGCTGATCTACGGCGCTGTGATATATCCAGAAAATATAAAAGCTATTTTGGATAATTCTACAGTCTCTGACCAGTGGACAGGTTTGTTTAAACTTGAGCATCGAAATGATGAGGAACAAAACGAAATCCTGCAATTAAAAATCGAACTGGCTATAGGAATTGGGAAAAGCACAGCTCTTCAAGCTGCCTTTTTAGAAATTATTACTCTAGGTCTTGAACAGCAAAATACAGACTATCAGGCCTTACGAAAAATGGTGGGTGATAAAGCCTTACTTGAGATTCAGCTTTTTACTTATCAGGATCCCGCTATAGCGCAGGGGAATAGTGTGAAACATCGATATACTTGAATGTTCTGACGATTAACTTTTACCTGAGTTTAGCCAATTACAATCGTCAATTTTTCCGTCATCCACAAATAGTCAATTGCTTGTGTGAATAATTGATTTGCTGTAGCTTGCTTCAGGCAACTAGACTCAATTTCGGGGGAGATATGGGAAAAATAGCCGCGGCATTATATGCCATCATCAGTTACGTCGTGTTCCTGCTTTCGTTTTTATATGCTATAGGTTTCGTTGGTAATATTATCGTACCTAAAACGATAGACTCCGGAGAAGTCGGACCTCTTGTTCCTTCGCTGATAATCAACGCTATTCTTTTGGGCTTATTTGCAATTCCTCACAGTGTGATGGCGCGTCCAGGCTTTAAACGCTGGTTTACAAAAATCATTCCCGCTACTGTTGAAAGAGCAACCTATGTTCTAGTATCGAGCTTGTTACTATTTGTCTTGTATTTTTTCTGGCAAGCTATGCCTACTACGATTTGGAATGTTCAATCATCGGCAGGCAGTATAATTATATGTGGTATTTTTTGGCTTGGCTGGCTTACTGTCCTGTTTTCCACTTTTATGATTAATCACTTCGATTTGTTTGGCTTACGACAGGTGTATCTGAATTACAAAGGTCAGGACTATAGTCATCTGGATTTTAGAATTATCGGGCTTTATAAACTTTGTCGTCATCCAATCATGCTGGGTTTTATCATTGCTTTTTGGGCAACACCTAATATGACATATGGACACTTATTATTTGCTGCTGCGACGACGATATATATATTTATAGCTTTGCAGTTTGAAGAACGTGATTTAGTTGAGTTCTTTGGAGACGTCTACCGTAATTATCAGAAAAAAGTACCAATGGTATTTCCGTTTAAATGGTAAACACCAATTAGATAAAGCTTAACTCTTAAAACCAAGTCGTTTAAGCAGGCGTTCTCGTTTGTTTAACCACCAGCCAAATTGTGGTTTCCACAGCGAAAATTCGCTGTCTTTGTTCAGCTCTTCTGCGGCATGCAATGCCCAGTTTGGATCATTTAGAAACTCTCTGGCAATGGCGACCAGATCAGCATTTTCTTGCTCGATAATCGCGTTAGCGGATTTGGCTTGCCAGATAAGCCCAACTGCCATCGTCAAAATATCGGCATTATCGCGAATCTCTTTTGCCAGCGGCGCTTGAAATGCAGGTCCTAACGGAATTTTTTGTTGTTTGCCACTACCTCCTATACCCCCGGAAGAACAATCAATAAGATCGACGCCAACTTCTTTTAGTCGTTTCGAAAATTTTATTGAGTCTTCAACTTGCCAACCTTCTTCGAGCCAGTCGGTTGCAGAAAGACGAAAAAATAGTGGCTTACTTTCGGGCCAAACAGTTCTTATTTCCTCAACAACTTCGATACTGAGGCGGATACGGGCATCAAAAGAACCGCCATATTTATCGTCTCGTTTATTGGCGATGGGTGAATAAAACTGATGTAGTAAAAAGCCATGGGCGGCATAAATTTCGATGACGTCGAAACCTGCCTCGAGCGAGCGAGCTGCTGCACTTTTGAAGTTATTCTTGAGCTGTCCTATGTCCGACAATGTCAATTGCTGAGGTATATGCCAGTCTTCAGCATAGGGCAGATCACTTGGCGCAACAGATTGCCAGGGTGCTTCGCCTCTGATTTTCTGGTCCTCATCATTTACTGGCGTTTCGCCATGCCAGGGCCGACGTTCACTCGCTTTTCTACCCGCATGTGCGAGTTGTATGCCTGTAGTGGCACCTTGTTGTTTTACAAACGAAGTAAGACGTTGAAGTTCCTTAATTTGACCATCTTCCCATAGCCCCAGATCGCCATGGGTGCGACGACCACGTTCTTCTACTGCACATGCTTCGATAAAAATAAGACCAGCGCCTCCCAGTGCAAAACGGCTTAGATGGGCAAAATGCCAGTCATTGGCGTAGCCGTTTTTAGAGATGTATTGGCTCATGGGAGACACTACAATTCTATTTGGGATACTGAGTTCACGGATCGTTAATGGCTCAAATAGATGCATTCTCTTTCACTTTAGTTGGATAGATTACTTAGTAGGCATTGATAGGGTGAGCACCCAATTCATCGGAGACAGATAAATCATATATTTGCATTAGTTAACTGGTGCAACACTACTTTCCTCAGCAGGCAGCCGCGCTTCGCGCTGTTGTAGTTCCCAAAGGCTTGCATAAATTCCTTTTTTATCCAGTAAGTTTGCATGTGTACCTTGTTCAACCACCTGTCCCTGATCGAGCACGATGATATTATCAGCATCAACAATAGTGGATAAGCGATGAGCAATAACCAGGGTGGTATTACTTTCTGCGACTTCGCGCAAAGCCTCGAGTATGGCCTGTTCCGAGCCAGAATCTAAAGATGAAGTTGCTTCATCAAACACCATGATGCCAGGGTTTTTAAGTAGCATGCGCGCAATGGCAATACGTTGTTTCTCACCACCGGAGACTTTAAGCCCGCGTTCTCCAACCAGGGTTTCATAGCCCTGTGGGAGTTGTTCAATAAATTCGTCGAGATGGGCCAGTTGTGTGGCCTTTTCTACTTCTTCCTTTGTCGCATCGGGTCGGCCATAGGCAATGTTATAGTAGATGTTATTATTAAATAATACGGTGTCCTGTGGAACGACACCGATAACTGCACGCAAACTATCTTGTTTTAAATCGCGAATATCCTGATCATTAATCGTAATACGACCTGCATCGACATCGTAAAAACGGAACAATAATCTGGCCAGTGTCGATTTACCAGCCCCACTTGGGCCGACTACAGCCACTTTTTCTCCTGCCGGAATCTCAAACGATACATTGCTCAAAATTTTTCTATCGTCTTTATAGCCAAAGCTAATATTTTCAAAGCGTACAGCGCCGCCATTTAAAACAAGATCGTTGGCAGCAGGTTTGTCTTTGATTTTCGTTTCCTTGGCCAGTAATGAAAACATATGTTCAATATCTGCTAAAGCGCGTTTGATTTCACGATAGACAAAACCAAGAAAATTGAGTGGTATGAATAGTTGCAACATATAGGCATTAACCAGCACCAAATCTCCCAGCGTCATGGCGCCGGACTGCACATCATTGGCTGCTAATATCATAATTGCGGTAACAGATGCTGCGATGACAAACGCCTGCCCGGAATTTAAGGCCGCCATTGAAAGCCTGTTTTTGGCACGTGCATTTTCCCAGCCAGTCAGGTTCTTGTCATATTGTTCTGCTTCGTAAGCTTCATTACCAAAGTATTTGACTGTTTCGAAATTGAGCAAGCTATCGATAGCGCGCGTATTTGTCTGGTTATCCATATCATTCATATGACGTACTATCTGCGTACGTTTCTCTGTCATGACTATTGAGTAGGCAATATAGGCAATCACAGCGACAACTATAATCAGGGCATACCAGACGCTATAGTTCACCATCAAAATGACTGTGATCAGAGAAATTTCCAACAAAGTAGGAATGATATTGAATAGCATGAAGCGCATGAGGAAATTAATGCCATTCGTTCCTCGTTCAATATCTCGTGCCATGCCACCGGTACGTCTGGATAGATGAAAATCTAAATCAAGTGCGTGCAAATGTTGAAACAATTTCAGGCCAATTCGATGCATTGCCCTTTCTGTCACACGACCGAAGATGGTGTCTCTAATCTCACCAAATAAAATTGTTCCGAGCCTTAAAACACCGTACATAAGCAAGAAAGCCAGCGGCACGACAATTATTTCAGATTGGCTAGCATCGAGAGCATCTACGATGTTTTTCATAACAAATGGGATCATCACATTTGCCAGTTTGGCCAGAAGTAGGAAAAACAGAGCCAGAAACACCCTGCCTCTGAATTCCATAAAAAATGGGGCAAGACTTTTTATTGCTGTCCAGTCACCTGACCAACTATTACTTGTATTGTTATCACCGTGTCCTCGCATGTCGCTAGTGTACACAAAGAAAAAGTATTTTGGCTCTATCTGCTCAGCTAAAAATTATAACCATTCCAAGTGAGCTAATGGCATGTGAATAAGTAGACGTTTTCAGGTATTATTTCCTTAATCAAATCAATCCTTTATCTTTATGAATACTGAATTAAAAAATGACCGAATGATCCGTGCATTATTGCGACAACCGGTTGACGTGACACCGGTTTGGATCATGCGGCAAGCCGGCCGTTATCTGCCTGAATATCGGGCCACACGGGAAAAAGCGGGAGACTTCATTACCTTGTGTAAAACGCCTGAGTTGGCTTGCGAAGTGACATTGCAACCACTAGCGCGCTTCCCCTTGGACGCGGCAATTCTATTTTCCGACATCCTTACCATCCCTGATGCTATGGGCCTGGGTCTTAGCATTGTTGAAAAACAGGGTCCGCAATTTGAGAGAACTGTACGTACTAAAGCTGAGATTGCAAAACTTGGGGTGCCTGATCCGGAGACTGACCTTGGTTATGTGATGGATGCGGTTCGTCTGATTCGAAAGGAGTTGGATGGGTCTGTACCGCTTATTGGCTTTGCCGGGAGTCCATGGACAATCGCGACTTATATGATAGAAGGTCAATCGAGTAAGGAATTTAGTCTGGCAAAAGGGATGCTTTATGAAGATCCTTTGGCTATGCATAGCCTGTTAGAACTATTGACTCGATCGATTACTGACTATCTAAATGCGCAAATAGCGGCTGGTGTGCAAGTGGTGATGCTTTTTGATTCGTGGGGAGGTGCATTATCTCAGGCCTGTTACAAAAAGTTTTCTCTTGATTATATGAAACAGATTATTGCCGGTCTTAATTGTGATCCAAATGGCAATAAGGTTCCTTGTATTTTGTTCACAAAAGGTGGCGGTCTCTGGTTGCAGGATATTGCGAACGCAGGGAGTGATGCTGTGGGTCTGGATTGGACCATTGATATTGGTGATGCGCGAAAACAAATTGGAGATCGGGTATCGATACAGGGAAATCTCGACACAGCGGTCTTATATTCAAACCCTGACGCGATTCGTCAGGAAGTTGCCAGGGTATTGAGTTCCTATGGACATGGTAATGGCCACATATTCAATTTGGGCCATGGAATTCATCCGGGTATAAACCCGGAAAACGTTGCTGCTCTGGTTGATGCGGTACATGAATTAAGCCTTCCTTTTCATCAGTAATTCCAGGTTACATTTCATATTGTGAAAGAAAAGCTGATTCTGGGGTTGAAAGGCTTTTGCATGGGAGCGGCTGATGTGGTGCCCGGTGTCAGCGGAGGCACCATGGCTTTTATTCTGGGTATTTATTCAGATTTAATCTCTGCGATAAAATCCTTTGACAGTTCCTGGCTATTTGCATTATTACGCCTGGATTTCAAAACGGTTGTTAGTAAACCTCATTTCAAATTCCTTATTCCACTTGGAATTGGTTTGGGCTGTGCGCTTATATTTTTCACACGAATTGTTCAATTACCCGCATTATTGCTTGATTATCCCGAGCAAATTTATGGTCTCTTTTTTGGTCTGATTGTGGGATCTGTTTTTGTTTTGTTGCAAGACCTCAATGAGTTGCGCCTTAGTGATTATCTTATGGCGCTTATAGGCACAGTTCTTGGTCTAATTGTCTTTAATTTTGTGCCTGTACAAACTCCGGAAACGAGTTGGTTTGTATTTTTGTCCGGAGCGTTGGCTATATGCGCGATGATATTACCGGGAATCTCTGGCTCATTCATACTGCTTATACTCAATAAGTATGCTTACATATTTAATGCGATTGGCTATTTCAAGCTTTCAATTTTGATCCCTTTTGCTCTGGGTGCAATCTCCGGGTTGTTGTTGTTCAGTCGATTGTTATCCTATTTATTAGATAAATATTATCAAAGAGTAATATTATTTATTACCGGGCTTCTATTAGCCTCACTTTATGTTATTTGGCCATTTCAGGAACGGATATACACTATTGTCAGGGATAAACCACGACTGACTTCATCAACACCCTTAGTACCAAATGAGTTAACTACTGAAGTTATTGTTTCATGTGCGTTAATTATTGGCGGCTTGCTTTTTGTACTTGTAATAAAACGCTTAAGCAAAACCAAACAGTCTTAGAAAGAAGAAGGTTGATCGGTTACACTTGATATAACAATTATCAGGGAAAGCAGAGCTAATGCCTTTATCTGAAATCATTCTGATTATCATGGGCTTGCTAACCGTTGCGATGATAGCGGCGAGTATATGCAAGAATCTTCCCATCCCCTATACAGTGTTTCTTGTCATTATCGGGATATCACTTGGCAGTATTGTTAGAAACTCATCTTATGCCGAATACGTACAGGCGTTTCAATTAACACCAGAGCTGGTTCTGTTTCTTTTTCTCCCTGCCCTGATTTTTGAGTCAGCTTTTAATCTTGATGCCAGACAACTGGTTAAAGATATAGGCCCCATTCTGTCTTTGGCAATACCCGCACTTTTGGTATCGACCGGCATAATAGGCACCGGGTTATGGTGGTTAATTGATATGGATATTTTTCTTGCCTTATTGTTTGGCGCGTTAATCTCTGCAACGGATCCGGTCGCTGTTGTCGCTCTGTTTAAAGAACTGGGCGCGCCGCCTAGATTGACTGTTTTGGTAGAAGGGGAATCATTGCTAAACGATGCAACTGCAATCGTGGTATTTAATATTATTCTCGGTTTGCTCATAAGTGGTGGGTTTGCGGCATCAGATATGGGCCTGGCAATAAATGAGTTTCTGCAGGTATTCATAGGCGGAGTTCTGGTCGGCGCCCTTATTGGCATCTTGCTAAGTGAGCTTTTGTTTCGTTTAAAAGCCGGACTAAGTTCATACCTTGTTATGTCTATTGTACTTGCTTATGCAAGTTTCATCGTAGCCGAACACATCCTGCATGTATCAGGGGTGATGGCAGTTTTATCTGCGGCAATCAGTCTGAGTATATTTGGAGTTAGTCGAGTACCTCAGTCGAATATAGACATGGTTATGGAAACCTGGGAGGTGATTGCTCTGGTATGCAATTCATTATTGTTCTTATTAGTTGGGCTTTCCGTTGATATTATTGCCTTATTTGCCAGAAGTGAGGTTATTGTGGTTGCCGTGTTGCTCATGCTATTGGCAAGGGCGACAACCGTTTATAGTATGGTGCCGCTTACAACTAGAATGTTTCGATTACCTTATGTTGCAGTCGGGGAAAGACATATTATGTGGTGGGGAGGGCTCAAAGGTGGACTCGCAATTGCAATTGTTTTATCCATCCCTGTAGATGTTGTCGGACGCAGTTTATTACTTGATATGACCCTCGGGGTGGTGCTTTTTTCTTTGTTAATTAGCGCCCCAACAATCAGACCCTTAATGCATAAACTGGGAATTGATCGTTTAACCGAAGATGAAAAAGCAGAATTAAAGCATGGTTTGCTTAGTGCAGATAAACAAGCCAACTCAGTTTTGCAACGATTCTATGATACTGAGCTTATTTCACGTACTACTCTACAGTTAATACAAAAAAAATCAGAACAGGTTTTTTTAGCCCAGGAAAGCAATACTGATCCACATCAGGAAATTCGTCATTTATATGTAATTGCTCTAAGAAGGGAGCTTGAGGAATTAAAATATTACTATGATGTTGGTTTAATTGAACAATACATTTATCTTGATATAAAAAATACCTTACAAAGAGATCGCGATTTAAAATTGGGTTTCAAGTCCCAACAGATGGCATCTGAAGTTCAAGTTAGTCAAAGTTTTTTCCAGAAGTTTGAATCTACTATGCTCAGACGCTTACGAGAGAAAAACTGGGCAGCGGGCATATTGTCTCGTTACCAGTATCTACGTTTCTCTCAGAGTTTGCAGCGTGACATGGTTGGTGTACTCATTGCCAACTCAGTTTTACAGATGTTGAAAGAAGTGGGTGAACATGATCAAAACCAGAAAGACGAAGTAGCATTGATTTATAGAGAACGTCTGGAAAGGCGCCGGGATAGATTGAAAAAGGTTGCAATGGAGTTTCCGGAGTTTTATCTTCGTTTTGAATCAAGACTTTTTGAGAAAGTGGGTTTGCTCTCAGCTCAGCAGTATATAAACTCTGCGAGTCAACACAGCGAAATCGGCGCCAAAACTTATACCAACATTGAAAAGAGAATACGTAATTCAATTAGTGCATTACCCTCTATAACAATTCCTGCGCCGAAAATGTCACCTGATGACCTAATTGGTACAGTGCCTTTGTTGAATGGTTTGTCAGATAATATATTGCGTCTTCTGGCCAGCAAGGCAAAAGCGTTAACTTTCCTAAGGAATGATATTATTATTGGAGAAGGTGAGAAGGGAGATGCACTTTATATAATTAGTCATGGCTGGGTCAAAGTTTATCGCGTAAAGAACGAGAATGAGATTATTGCAGAACTTAGGGACGGAGATTTCTTTGGAGAGATGGCCTTGTTGGGAGATCATGTAAGGACGGCAACTGTAAAAGCATTGACGCCAACCACCTTACTTCGCTTAAGTCACCGTGAAGTAATGGCTTTAGCGGAAGAAGATCCTGAATTAAAAAGTCGTCTGGAAGATGCAAGTGAGGTACGTCGTAATTTTTAGCCAAGTATTTATTTTTTTCTTGTTTGAAAGATAATTAAGAAAACTATCAAAAAGGCAGAGATGATTACCGGGTAATTGCCCCACATTGAATATGGAGTGCTGCCTTCATAAGTCGCTATCTCAGAGGACAATGTTGTAGCTTCAAACTGATTCGACTGGCTTATAACTTTCCCTTTCTGATTAATGATGGCGCTGATGCCGGTATTGGTTGCGCGTAGCATGTAACGACCTGACTCAAGTGCACGCATTCGAGCCATTTGTAAATGCTGATGCGGCGCTAAAGAATCGCCAAACCAGGCATCATTACTAACGTTAACTAAAACACTTGCTTGAGGGAGTGCCTTAATAACTTCTTCACCGAAGGTGTCTTCGTAACAAATAGAGATACCGAGGGTAAGATCTTTTGTTATTAGTAGAGGTGCTTCTTGTCTGCCAGCACTAAAATCAGACATTGGGATTTGTAAAAAGCCAAGAATCACACCGAACAATGGTTTAAGAGGTAAATACTCACCAAAAGGCACCAGATGCTGTTTGTGATACCAACTCATTTCACCATTGGATAGCATCATGACGCTATTGAAATAGTCTTTTGCTTCTTTCTCTTTACTAGGTATTCCGCTAAGAAAAATAGTTCCACGCTTGTTGCTTAGTGTTGACAAATTTTCAATAAAACCAGGAACAGTGAAGTGATACGCGGGTATGGCAGTTTCAGGCCAGATTAATAAATCATTTCCCCAATATGGCTCAGACAGTTGCATGTAAAGTTCAAGCGATTGCTGACGGAGTTCTGGCCGCCATTTCAGTTTTTGTGGAATTGCGGCTTGCACCAATGCAACTGAAATGTTTTTCTCCAGGTTTTTGGTCCAATTGATTTGTGTCAGTGACCAGCTCGTTATAGATAATATAATGATTGAAAAAACAATCGTTAAGGTATGTTTGCCTTTTAACAAATACAAATAGGCTAGCAAGCTTGCAATGAGCACGCAAAGCCAGGTTATCCCATAAACGCCGAATATTGGAGCGATCCCCGATAACACCGAGTCGGTTTGACTGTATCCGAGGTTGAGCCATGGAAAACCGGTAAAAAGCCAGGATCGAGTCCAATCAGTAAGCACCCACAAAGCCGGGCAGGCGAGTAGCAAATACACAGCATTGTTCTGAGCAAACCAACGTCTACTGACATATCCAAAAATGGCAGGATAAAGGGACATAAAGGCGATAAACAGAAAAGTGAAAAATATTGCACCAAAAAAATTAATTCCACCAAACAGGTTGATACTTATATAGAGCCAATACACACCCGTACCGAACATACCTAAACCGAATAGATAGCCGTTCCAAAATGCTTTTGCAGGTGAGCTGTTACTCCAAATGATTAGTAATATCGCTGGGCAAACAATGGCCACAAAAAAAATATTATAAGGCGCATAGGCCAATGTCATAAGAGCACCAGCAAGTAAACATATGCCAGTGGAAGGTAATTTGCTAATCATATATGTCGCAATATACCTGATTTAATGGAGTAAAGTGTATAGCTATGGACACAATTATTAAATGCTAATTAGTATGTAAAATACAGTTTCGTTCTAATTCAATACTTAAATTGAATTGGAATTATTAACATTGCAAGCTGTCTGAATATAATATGTATAAGAGTCCAAATATATTGAGGGTGTAAGTTTGAGAAGTGGAATAGATAAATTGTTGCTCGTGTTTACTTTCTGTGTACTCGTTTCGAGCATTGTTAGCGCAGAGCAGAAACTGGATATTCGACCTTATGAGGCTAGCGATGTCTGCTCAACAGATATCGCTCAAATTAGAGTGTCGGTTAATAATGTGGGTAAGGGTGGGATTCTGACGGTAGAACTTTACAATGATCCAGATAATTTTCTTTCTAAAAAAGGACGCATCAGAAGAATTCGAATTCCGGCGCTTACCGAATCTCATAGAGTTTGTTTTGGCATCGAAGTTGAGGGTACCTATGCAGTCGCTGCTTATCATGATATTGACGCTAATCGTAAATTAAAGAAGCGTTGGAATATGATGCCAAAAGAACCATTCGGTTTATCACAAAACCCGAAATTGAAAATGGGTTTTCCAAAGTTTAGTAACTCAGCGTTTAACACAGATAACACTGGGGCAAATATTGACATTAATCTACGTAAACCATAGCTTCTGGAGAAAAAACTTTACGAATCATTGATTTCGAAGCTAGCAACTACTTGAAGATAGATTGGTACTGTATGAAGTGTGGCGACTGGCACAAAGGAAGATACGTAAAAAAATTGAAAACGCTAATAAATCTGGATTAAACCAATCGTTTGCCTTTTTGTTGAATTTTCTTTAACTGATCTTTTAAGTTCATGATTTTTTTAGCACTAAATATCCCTAGTCTATTTACCATGAACAAGCCGACCAAACTTGTGATGCCCATCATCGTGGCGTGTTCAGAATAACGGACTGCATAGAAGCCAAGTGCAAAAACGGCGAGTAAAAAAGACGTATCGATTGCACGTATGATAAAAATTCGGATTTTTATCTGCCCTTCAGTCATGACAATTATTCATTTTGTGTAATTACAGGTTCACTCAATGATACTTCTATAAAGTTAATTTTAGAAGCAGTAAACAGACTACTCACCCTCTTCATCATCTCCGTCTGGGACTATAACATCAACAACGGTGCCTACGGCAGCGCCTGTGAGTTCGACGCCAGCCTCGACAGTTTCTGACACAACATCAATGATAGTGCCAGCTACACAAGCTTGAAGAACAAGCGTTGCAGCAATTAAGCTAACTAGCTGAAATAGTTGAAAAACTACATGCTTTATATTCAAGTATTTTCCTTGAGAACGAGTGATTTAGGACTGTTTCTCATTTAGCCTATCAACTTGCAATTATGATAGCAATTAGAGACATAAAGTCAGCTAAATTAATAACTTTTGTATGCTCAATTAATTAACGAAGCCAGGTCAATCAGTTGCCATTAAGTTGTTCAGGTTTCGTCTTTTTCAGTGACGAGATCGTTTTTAACCAGACGCAGCAAATGAACTCTGCGTTTGTCTGCTCTAAGAATCTTTATATTGAACCCGGCAAAGTCTATTATTTCGCCACGCTTTGGCAAGTGTCCGAACGCATTTATTACTAATCCACCGATAGTGTCGTATTCATCATCTTTTAGATTAGTATTGAAATACTTATTAAAGTCATCAATTGGTGTAATGGCCTTTACTGTATATCGACTTCTACCGTGCTGATTTATACTTTCTTCTTCTTCAATATCATGTTCGTCTTCGATTTCACCTACAATTTCCTCAATTACGTCTTCAATTGTAACTAAACCGGTCACACCATATTCGTCTACTACAATGGCCATATGATTGCGACTTGATCTAAACTCACGAAGCAAAACGTTAAGTTGTTTGCTTTCTGGAATGAAAACAGAAGGTCGCATCATGTCCTTTATCTCGAAATTTTCGCCTGAATTATTTGCAAACCAGGACAATAAATCCTTCGCTAGTAATATTCCGATTACGTCATTTGCATCATCAGTGATTACTGGAAATCGCGAGTGACCAGACTCCAGAACTGTATTAATAATATCTTCGGGTTTGGTTTCGTTATTAATAGCGATCATCTGTATCTTTGGCACCATAATGTCGCGCACTTGCATGGTGGAGACGTGCAGTGCACCTTCCACCATAATCAACACATCGGGATCCAGCAGATTACGGGCTTCGGAGTTTCGCAGAATTTCAATAAGTTCTTGTAGGTCTCGCGGTTCCCTCGTCAGAGCATTTCGAAGCCAGCCAACGAAGGATTTGGGACTGGGCCCAGGTTCATCTTTATTCATAAAAGTATTTAGTTATACGGATTGTCCAATTCTAATCTAGCAAGGTTATCAATTTCCACAGCTTCCATCTTTTCTGCGTCCTCATCATCTATATGATCATAGCCTAATAAGTGCAAAGTGCCATGAATTACCATATGTGCCCAATGAGCTTCTGCCGTTTTGTCTTGTTCTCGGGCTTCCCTGTTGACCACATGTGCGCAGATAACAATATCACCGAGCAATTTTGGTTCAATTTTATCCTCCACCTCAGCAGGGAAAGAGAGGACATTCGTAGGGCCGTTTTTGTCGCTCCATTGTTCGTTAAGTTGAGTGGCCTCGACTTCATCTACAATACGAATTGTCAGTTCAATGTCGTTTTCAGCTTCTTCTAGAGCGGTGTTAACCCATAATGAGAGTTGAGCGTTATCTGGAGTATCTACTTCCTCAACAGCTAATTGTATATCTATGATATGTGCCACAACTATGATTCATGTCGTTCATAGGCATCCAATATCCGGGCAACCAATGGATGTCTAACCACGTCAATAGATTTAAAAAAGGTAAAACTAATGCCCTTTTCCTGATTTAGGACATCAATCACATGTCGGAGCCCGGAGTTTTTTTCTTGTGGCAAATCGATCTGGGTAATGTCACCCGTTATCACTGCTTTTGACCCGAAACCAATACGAGTTAGAAACATTTTCATTTGTTCTACTGTAGTATTTTGTGCTTCATCAAGAATAACAAAAGCTTCGTTCAAGGTGCGACCACGCATAAATGCAAGTGGTGCAACTTCGATTACATTACGTTCAATATATTTCGCCACTATTTCAAAACCGAACATCTCATACAATGCGTCATACAGTGGGCGTAAATAAGGGTCAACTTTCTGTACTAAATCACCCGGAAGAAAGCCTAGCTTTTCACCCGCTTCAACTGCAGGTCTGACTAATACAATTTTTCTAGCAAGATCTTGTTCTAATGCTGCGACTGCGCAAGCTACTGCCAGATAAGTTTTACCTGTGCCAGCCGGGCCAATACCAAAATTGATATCATGGCTTTGAATGTTGTTAAGGTATAAGCGTTGGTTTGGTGTTCTGCCTTTAACCACACCACGCTTTGTTTTAATCGAAATCTCATCGGACAATCCTTTCTCAATTTCTGTTTCGATATTGGCATCATGTAAATGCAAATGAATTTTTTCAGCACTAATTATTTCATTCTTACCCGCTGCATATATTTCTTTTATCAGTCGCGCAGTAAGATCGACCATTTTAGGTAGACCAATAACACGAAAAGCATTGCCGCGATTATTAATCTCTACGCCCAGTCGTCGTTCCAGTTGGCGCAGATGTGCATCCAG
>Ga0055584_100002647_pt1 | contig 17668 bp, 17 predicted proteins | sample OSDHelmetaG_FD_58716 | JGI IMG/M metagenome (GOLD analysis project Ga0055584, IMG submission 58716) | Pelagic marine sediment microbial communities from the LTER site Helgoland, North Sea, for post-phytoplankton bloom and carbon turnover... | ecosystem: Environmental > Aquatic > Marine >... | reverse complement strand
CGGTGGTCATATCGCGGTAGATTTTCTTGGCGTGTTCGCGCCACCGCGCGTCGTTCAGATTTCTGATGTCATTATTCGTTCCAGTTGTGTCGTTTTAATCGGCCTTATGGCCTGGCAGGCGATGCAACAGGGGTTTGATGCGATGGAAATGGGTGAGGGGACCAATGAGCTGGAGATTCCATTGTCTCCATTTTTTGCTGTCGTCGCCTTTGGGTCTGTAACCTATGGCGTTGTTCTTGTGATCCAGGTCGCGCGCGCGGCCCGGGGTGTTGCTCTCGACGATCATGGTGAGTCATGACCCCGACCGTTGTTGGCCTGTTGGGGCTTCTAGGATTGTTCGGCCTCTTGGCGTTACGGATGCCGGTTGGCATCGCGATGGCTGTCGTTGGCACAATCGGCTTCGGTGTTCTCAATAGCTGGCCGGCGACGATGGCTCAGCTGGGTCGCGAACCGTTCGTCATTGCCTCTTCTTACGAATTGATCGTTATCCCGCTTTTTGTGCTGATGGGTAATCTCGCCAGTATCTCCGGTATGAGCCGTGATCTATTTCAAGCGGCCTATGCCTGGTTTGGGCATTGGCGGGGCGGTCTGGCCTCAGCCACGATTGCTGCCTGTGCCGGGTTCGCCGCAGTCTCAGGATCATCGGTCGCATCGGCAGTGACAATGGGCCGTGTCGCTCTCCCTGAAATGCAGCGCTACAAATATGGTTCGCGCCTGTCGACCGGCTGTATTGCGGCGGGTGGTACACTGGGTATTCTTATTCCGCCCAGCACAGGATTCGTGATCTATGCGATCCTGACCGAGGAATCTATTGGACGGCTGTTCCTTGCCGGTATCCTTCCGGGTTTGCTTTTGACGGCGTTGTTCATGGTGGCGATCTATATTCAATGCCGTATCAAGCCTGAACTAGGACCGCCCGGACCCCGGACACAAGTGCGCGAGAAATTTACTGCCTTGCGTAAGGCTGGGGCGATGGTGTGCATTGTCATCATCACCATAGGCGGTATTTATATTGGTGCCTTTAGCCCGACGGAGGCGGCTGGTGTTGGCGCCTTTTTATCGCTGCTTCTTGCGTTGGTGCGTCGCCGTGTGACGGCATCGGCGATGGGCGACGTTCTGCTCAGGACGGTCCGGACGACTGCCCTGGTGTTCTTGATTATTGTTGGCGCTCATATCTTTAGCCCGTTTATCGCCCTAACGAATATCCCCGAAGATTTGGCTGAATTTCTTGGTGACCAGGCGATGCCTCGTGTCGCAGCGCTGCTTATTATTCTACTGACTTACATAATTCTCGGGACGTTTCTTGAAGGATTCGCGATGCTGGTGCTGACCCTTCCCATCGTGCATCCGCTTATACTTGCGCTGGGCTATGATCCAATCTGGTTCGGAGTCGTAATGGTCATCGTGTTGGAGATGGGCCTTATTAGTCCCCCCGTTGGCGTCAACGTCTTCGTCGTAAAAGGAATCGCAGGCGATATCCCTATGAGCGATATCTTCATGGGTATTCTGCCGTTCTGGCTGGCAATGGGCGTATGTCTTGCATTCTTGGTCGCCTTTCCTCAAATCGCCCTGTTCTTGCCCAACACAATGATAAATTAGCCTTTAGATATATGCGCCTTTTCTCAAATCGTCGCCGCAAATTGCACATGGGGAAATACCCCATGGAGAAACTAAAGCGCGTACCGAAGACAACGACTTTTATCTCCGACAATGTGCCGCGTGTCCCGAAGCGGGCTAATTTTTTCAACCGCGCGGCGCTCGGTGATCTCGGTGCTAAAGCAAAACGGGAACGCCCGAGATTTGTTGGCAAGCTGCCTTTTGCCCGTTCGATGGGGAAGGTTTGTCAGGCGCATATCCCTCGGCATAAAGGCGAACCGTTGGAGACGCAGGCACCACTACCAGATGATCTCACAGAACGGGCGGAGCATTTTAAGGCCCTGACCTATTTTCTCAATGCTGACATGGTGGGGATTTGCGAGGTACCGGAATATGCCTGGTACAGCCATGACACAAATGGTGAGGAGATAGAGCCGCGCCATAAATATGCGATTGTGTTGCTTGTTGATCAGGGCTTTGAAACCCTGGATGCCGCGTCCGGGGATGACTGGATCAGCAATGCGCAAAGCTTTCGCGCCTATATGTGGGGTTCGAATATAGCCTGCACGGTGGCCGAATATATCCGGCAGCTTGGTTATGAAGCCCAAGCTCATACCAACCTGGAAAGCGATGTCCTGCACAATCCACTGGTTATGCTGGCAGGGTTGGGCGAGCTGAGCCGCATTGGCGAGGTGGTTTTGAACCCCTTTATCGGGCCACGCTTTAAATCTTCCGTGATCACGACCAACCTGCCTTTGGCGACCGATCAACCAATTGATTTCGGTCTCCAGGACTTTTGTTCAAAATGCATGAAATGTGCTGTCGAATGTCCGTGTAATGCCATCCCGTTTGGCGACAAGGTCATGTTCAACGGCTATGAAATGTGGAAGCCGGATGTTGCGAAGTGCACGGCCTACCGCGTTACCAACTCAAAAGGCGGTGGCTGCGGCCGTTGCCTGAAGATGTGTCCGTTTAATAAGGAGGGTCTGATCTCGCACCGGGCAGCCTTGTGGGCGGCGATCAAACTACCGTTTATGCGGCGCTTTTTGGCAAAGCTCGATGACTGGCTCGATTACGGAAAACGCAATCCGGTCAAGAAATGGTGGTGGGATCTTGAGATCGTCGATCGTAAGGTCACGGTCCCCGAAAACGTCAATCAGCGCGATTTAAACAAGAACCCGGAAGAACCAGCAGCGCAGCGGTTGGGGCTGTACCCGCGAGATACAATTCCGGAACCAGATCGCAAGGAAGCTGCGCTGGTGGATCGCAAAGAAGGCATGAAGCGTTACGAGCAAGCACGACAAGAGAACGCCGACCGGATTGCGGCTGAGAAAGAGGCCGCGAAATGAGGTGGTTTTCGCAACGCAAACGTCCGATGCATATGGGCAAATACCCCATGCACAAAATCAAACGTGTCGATCAGCCAACGACGTTTATTTCCGATGATGTGAAGCGGGTTCCCAAGCGCGCCAATATGTTCACCCGCGCCGCCAAGGGGGATCTCGGCAAGAAAGCACAGTTCGAAAGAACGCATCGTTTTGCCAAGACCCCACTAAGTGCCGCTTTGCGCAGCATGTCAACGACGCATGACGATACCCATGATGGGCCTGTCGCTCCCGACATTGCGCCGATTATCACGGACCCTAAAGAGGTTGCCGAGCATATCAAATCCATGTGCATGTTCCTCGACGCTGATATGGTGGGGGTTTGTGAAGTGCCGGACTATGCCTGGTACAGCCATGACAATGATGGCATGCCGATTGAGCCCTATCACAAATATGCAATTGTCATTGTCACTGATCAGGGGTTTGAAACCCTTGATGCGGCCTCTGGTGACGACTGGATCAGCAATGTGCAGAGCCAGCGCGCTTATCTTATGGGCTCGACGATAGCCTGCACGGTCGCAGATTATATTCGCCAGCTGGGCTATCCGGCTCGGGCGCAGACCGCAACCAAATCCGATGTATTGCATCTACCCCTAACATTGTTGTCGGGAATGGGTGAATTGAGCCGGATTGGTGAGCTAGTCCTCAACCCGTTTTTGGGACCGCGGTTTAAAACACATGTCGTTACGACGGACCTTCCCATGCAGATCGATAAGCCGATTGATTTCGGTCTGCAGGACTTCTGCAACAAGTGCATGAAGTGTGCCAATGAGTGCCCGTGCAACGCAATCTCATTTGGCGACAAGATCATGTTCAATGGCTATGAGATGTGGAAGCCTGACACCGAGAAATGCACGCTCTATCGGGTGACCAATCAAAAAGGCGCTTCCTGCGGCCGTTGCATGAAAATGTGCCCTTTTAATAAAGAGGGGCTGCTCACACATCGCTTCGCGCTGTGGCTTGCCATCAAAGTGCCACCGCTGCGCGGCTTGCTGGCGCGCATGGATGACTGGTTTGAATATGGCAAGCGGACGGTTGCCAATAAATGGTGGTGGAATCACGAAAATATCGATGGTCAATATGTGATTGCCCAAGGGGAAAATGAGCGAGACCTGAAAAAGGAATTCACGCCGCGGAGCGAAGATCGCTACGCGGTGTTTCCGCCGGACACTATGCCGCCCCCCGTTCATGATGAACCATTTCCCATCGACCGGCTAGCCGGGGTTAAGCGTCGTGCTGAGGCAGAGAAACCGCCAAAGTAGCGCCGAATAATATATGCCAGTTGCCTGAATTAGATTGGCGGATCATTATAGTTCCAAACAAATTCGCCGATATACCGGCAAGGAGGAAGATATGGCCAGAAGCCTTCATGAAAGACCTGAAGTAACGCCCGAGCGCGAAGCATTTTATGACAAGATAGATCCGCTTGCTGTTGCGCCGCTATGGGAACGGCTTTTCACCTTTATGAAAAAAGAACCGGAGATGCGTGCCCACCCCCATGTCTGGAAATATGACGAAATTCGCCCCAGCTTGATGGAAACCGCAACGCTGATTACGGCAGAAGAAGCCGAACGTCGCGTGCTCATTCTTGAGAATCCTGCCTTGAAGGGCGAGACTGCTGCCAGCGATTCTATGTTTGCTGGTTTCCAGCTTATTATGCCAGGCGAGGTCGCGCCAACGCATCGCCATTCACCGGCGGCCCTGCGCTTTATTGTTGAGGGCGAGGGGGCCTATACCGCGATCAATGGCGAAAAGGCACCGATGAAACCGGGTGATCTGATTCTGACCCCATCAGGCGTATGGCATGATCATGGCAATGTCGGAACCACACCTGTGGTTTGGCTCGACGGACTCGATATTCCGTTGATCCGGACTTTGGGGACGATGTTCACCGATCTCTACGAAGATGGCGGTATACATCCCGAGGGACGTCCGCAATTTGATAATGTTGCGCGCTACGGCGCCAATATGCGGCCAATGAATTATAAATCCGATGAATTGCATTCCCCGGTTTTTCACTATCCTTACGATGAAACCCGGAGTGCATTGATGAGTCTCAAGAAAGCAGATGAAGTTGATCCGTTCCACGGCATCAAGATGCAGTATATCAATCCGAATACGGGCGCACCGGTAATGCCCACCCTGGATTGTTACATGGAACTGCTTCCGGCAAAAATGACAACCCAGGAGTTCCAGTGCACCGCGACATGGATTTATTCGGTCGTTGAAGGTACGGGCCGAACAGTCATCAACGGCACCCCTTACGAATGGGGTCCACGCGATGTGTTTGTCGTGCCGGGGTGGTTGCCGCATCATCATGAGTGTGATGACGACGACGCGTTCCTGTTCAGCTTTTCAGATAAAGGTGTTCACGAGAAACTTGGGCTTTATCGCGAAAGGCGCGGTAACGTCACCCACTGATCAAAAATTAGGTCAAAGAAAAAGGGCTGCTAAGAAGCAGCCCTTTTTTGTATCTGGTTCGCTGCGATTAGCGGACGCGGGCGTCGAAGAATTCGCCTTTGCCGGGGCCAACGCCTTCTTTTTGTTCTTCAAGATCAAGGCGTTCGTCCTTAATGTCCGGCGCCCAGGTCACGACCTGCAGGATTTCGAGATCAACATCGCCGGTACTGGCGAACCAGTATGCATTGCCATGTGGCATGATGATGCCTTCCTGCGGTCCAAAGACACCGAGAACCTCGTCATCCGGGCCGTAAAATGTGACTTCGCCTTTCAAGCACATCCACAGTCCATCCATACCGGTATGGATGTGCATATTATTGTCGCCCTGACCTTTTTTGACGATCTGAACGGCACCGCGAAGTAATCCGGATGTGCCAAGGGTGACAATGGATTTGCCCGCTTTAAGCCCTTCGGGTTTTTTGTAGTCGAAAATCTGGGGTGCGCGCGCTTTCTGCTGCGCTTCTTCTATCAAGTCTTCTTTGCGTGCAGCCATGAATACCTCCATTAATTAGATGGTTTATCTTCCGCTTTTTTATAAACGCGCGCAAGGAGGTCCATCAATGTGTGACGCTCTTCCATCGAAAGCTCCCGGGTCATATATTGCTCGTGCATGCTGACCAAATTATTCAATTCGGACAGCAGTGTATGGCCCAATTCCGTTAGTTTGAGAGCGTGAGATCGCCGGTCAGTGGCTGAAACTTCCCTGACCACCAATTCCCGGTCTTCGAGGCGGTCAATGATTTGCACGAGCGTTGACCGGTCAAATCGCAGAGCACTGGCAATTGCCGACTGGCTGATGCCTGGATTGGCATCTATCAGAACCAGGGCACCATATTGTGGAGGTGATATCTCGACCTCGCCAATGGTTTTGCTGAAATGCTGAAAAACGGCAACTTGTGCACAGCGCAGGTTGAAGCCGATTAAATCAGGCAGAGATGCCATATCGATGGTATCAGGTTTGTCCGTGTTTTCAGCCATCAGGTGCCAATTACTCGGCGATTTTCAGGGTCAAATCGCAGACACCGTCAACATGGACGACGATTTCTTCACCGCGATTTACCGCTCCAACACCTTCCGGTGTGCCGGTGTAAATCAGATCGCCTGGTTCCAGTGTTACGAGACCGGAGAGATAAGAAACGCTCTCAGGCATATTCCAGATCATATCACCGATATCGCCGGACTGACGGGTTTCGCCATTGACGGTCAGGGTGATGGCACCGTCCGTTGGATGGCCAATAGACGATGCTGGATAAATTTCACTGCAGGGCGCAGAAGCATCAAATCCTTTGCCCATATCCCACGGACGGCGCATGCCTTTCGCTTCTTCCTGAAGATCACGTCGCGTAAGGTCGATACCAACGCCATAACCAAAGATGTGGTCATTTGCGTTATCGACGGAGATATTGGCACCGCCTTTTCCGATAGCGGCAACCAACTCTGCTTCGTAATGGAAGTTTTCCGTCGCAGGCGGATAGGGGATGGTCGCACCGTTCTGAACAATGGCATCAGCTGGTTTCAGAAAGAAAAACGGTGGCTCGCGCTCGTCGGCACCCATCTCGCGGGCATGGGCCGCATAGTTCCGGCCAATGCAGTAAATCCGGCGCACGGGAAACCGATCTTCACTGCCGACAACGGGAACGCTGGGTAGGTCCCAACTCGGAATTGCATAGCTCATTAACGTCACTCCAGATCAAATTTATATTGGGCGTGAATGTGGCCTAACGGGACCCAAAGGGCAAGGAGCACCGCACCGAATTTTGGGGCTAGTTTTAGGCTCGTGCGTCCCCAATTAGGATAGGATAGAATAGTCGAAACAACGCGTTCATGAGGCAGAAATGACATTTCCAAATCGTCCGCTCGAAGCAATCGAACATTGGCATGCCCATGTTTACTATGACCCCGAAAACACGAAGGACGTCGCTGCCGGCCTTCGTGAAAAAATCGTCGAAGAGTTTCCGGAGACGACGATGGGACGCTGGCATGACGAAATTGTCGGTCCGCATCTTGTCTCCATGTATCAGGTCGCTTTCGAGGTTGATCAGTTTGACCGGTTGGTCCAATGGCTGGCGGTTAATCGTGATGGGTTGAACGTATTGGTGCATCCCCATACCGACAACGCCTATAACGACCATTTGGTGTATGGCTTCTGGCTTGGCGATAAATTGCCGCTGAACGAAGAGCGTCTTATCCGTATGGCCGACCGGGCATCGCGATAAGATACGTTTCTCAATTCGTGGTCTTGCCGTGTCGGGACCGGGCTTTTACAACATAGGTTATGACTTTTCCCCTAGATCCTCTTAATGCAGCGCTTGATCGGCTGTCCGGTCACTCATTTTACAGTGACAAATTGCCGAAGAGTGTTGCCGATGCCGCCGAATTCGCCAACGCGGTCCCTCTGATGTCGCGCCCTGATTTGGTCGCCGAGATGCAAAAGGCTGGCTATGGCGCTTTTGGGGACACCAAGCCAGTTCGCATGAATATGAGCCCGATGGGCGGTGGACTGGTCCCGGTAATGCAGACCCGACGCGATCTGGATCGTATGATCAGCGCGTGCCGAACCCATCTTGATGCCTGCGGTGTTGAAGAAGGTGACGTCTGCGCCGTGTTTTTTGGCTATCACCTGTTTGTTGCTGGGCTGTTCTATCAGACCCAGATGGAAGCGCATGGTGTTACCTGTATTCCGCTTGGTCCGGGTGAGGCAGATCGCGCCGTTAATATTTGCAACGCGCATAACGTCAATATCCTGGCGGGCAATCCCAGCTTCTCGCTGCGGCTTCTCGAGGCTGGCGTGAAACCGCCAAAAGTCTTCTTTGCCGGTGGCGAGGCCTTCACGGGTAATCCGACCCTGTATAACGCGGTCGCGGATGCGATGCCGGGGACCATGCTGGTTGATGCTTTTTCCTTGTCGGAAGTTATGCCTGTTGGGCGGACGTTCCCAGGCGGACAGGGTGTCCATGTTTTCGATGAACTGGTCTATGCCGAGGTGATCGATCCCGAGACATTGCAGCCGGTCGCTGATGGTGAACGTGGTGAACTAGTGCTGACTCATCTGCAAAAAGAAGCACAGCCACTGGTCCGGTATCGCACCGGTGATCTGACGGTGAAGATCACGACACCAACCGTGTTTGGCCGGACGGTTTGTTTGCCCAATGTGGTCTTTGGCCGGACGGACGAGATGGTGAAGGTAAAGGGCGTCAAGCTGTACCCGTCGGAGATACGCGCTGTCCTGCTCGGTATCGACGGGCTAGACGGCACTTACAGGCTTACGGTCTCTGCCAAGACGGGCGGCGGCGATACGCTATCGCTGGCGCTCAAGGGGACGGCTGGAGATGATGCTGCTGAACTCGTTTCACGGCGCTTTAAAAGTCAGACACTGATTTCTGTAGATGAAATTTCAATTGTGGCGGAGCTGGAGGATGGCCCATCACTGATTGACCAAAGGGGAAAATAAAATGGCGGGCGGAAACTGGCGTTTGATCGTCGATGAGAACTCATACGCTGATTTTTCGGTTTCGGTGTCACCCGCTATTGAAAAGGCCGTCGTCAATGGTGAGGCGCCGCCGACCGTCTATCTAAATATCTTTGATGTTGATTCCATCACCATCGGCGTGAATGAAGATCCCGAGCAGGCACTGGATCTTGAGTTTTGCAGTCAAAACGGCATTTCGTTTCGTCGCCGCCCGAATGGTGGTGGGCCGGTCTATGCCGGGGCTGGCTCCGCATTTTTGGTATTCTTTCTGCCGACCAGCCATCCGGAAGTTCCAGAAACAACAACTGAAGCCTTTCCTAAAGTTCTAACCGCTTTCGCCGAGACAATGGCGCAGCGCTACGGCTTTCCGGCGGAGTACCGCCCTCTGAATGATGTTCAGGTCGAAGGCCGTAAATTGGTGCCGACATCTCTTAAGATTGAAAACGGTGTCATGACATTTCGCATCGTCATCAATGTAAAGCCGATTGATACGGAACTTGCCGGCAAGATCATGCCGATGCCGCCGGAAAAGGTGAAAGATAAAGTGCTAAAGGATATGACCTCGCGTTTTACCTGTCTCGAACGCGAAGCGGGCAAGCCTATCGACACAGCCGAGCTTGAGGCCATGGTGAGGGAAGCAACTGCACATACTTTTGGTGAGGAGACGTTGGAAAATGGCTCCGTGATTGATGTTGAGCACGTTTATGCGGATGAATTCCGCGCTGAATATGAGAGCGATGACTGGCTGTTTGCCAAAAGCGAAAAGACGCGGTTTGCGGGACTCCTGCAACAGGGGGATACGGTCGGCCTGGGCCGGGCGAAGGCAATGGGGGGTCTGATCTGGGCGACGCTTGTGTTGCGTGATGGCAAGGTGCTCAAGGCTATTATTAATGGCGATTGGCATCCGCGTCCGTTGGATAGTGTAGCCTGGCTAGAGGACAGCCTGACTGGCTGCGCCGGTGACGCAGATAGTTTACGAAATTGCGCAGCAGAATTTTTGGCGCGTGACGATGTTGAGTTTGCTGGTGTCACTGCCGATGATCTCGGGGCTGCGATGGAAATCGCACTTGGCGCGCAATCTCCGGTTACGCTATAGCGAATAAATCTACGAGGCATTATCATGTCAGTCGTCGTCTCTGAAACTGCAGCGCCGGGCATTACAAGAATTGCGATAAACCGCCCCGACAAGCGCAATGCCGTAAGCCCGGAAGCCCGTAATGCTTTGATCGTTGCTGTATCCGAGGCACTGGCCGATGATGCGGTCCACGCCATCGTCCTCGGGAGTACAGAAGGGCATTTTTGCGCCGGTGGCGATATTGATTCAATGACTGATCTGGACGTTGCGTCTGGCCGCGTCAGGATGAAGGAAAACCACCGCATGGTCCGGCTTTTGGCCGAGGCGGAAAAACCGATTATTGCAGGCGTGGAAGGTTTCGCCGTTGGTGCCGGGGCCGGGATCGCCTTGCTGTGTGACAGTATTGTGCTCGCCGAAAGCGGAGCGCTTGGATTTCCGTTCTTTCGTATTGGGCTGACACCGGATTACGGTATTTTGTTTACCTTGGCACGCCGCGTCGGCCCGGCCAAAGCGCGGCAAATATTGCTTTATGCAGAAATGCGCAAAGGGCTGGACGCGATTGATGTTGGTCTCGCCGATGAGTTGGTGCCCGATGGACAAGCCGAGGCGCGGGCAATTGAACGGGCGCAGGCTTTGGCGGCAATGCCACCGCATGCTTTTGCGCTGACCAAACGCCATCTCGCGATGGAACCGCAATCCCTTGAAGAAGCGCTGGAGATGGAAGCCATGTCGCAATCGCTAGCGTTTGTCGGGTCGGAACTAAAGGAAGGTCGTACGGCCTTTCTCGAAAAACGCAAACCGAAATTCCGGTGAGTTAGCCGTCACATGGTAGATGTTGCTGTCATCGGGGTCGGTCAGACACGTTATGGAATGTTCCCGGAGCGAACGCTCAAGGATTTGTTTCACGAAGCGGCAGTAAACGCCCTGAACGATGTCGATAAAGGCCTCGATCCGCTGGTTGTTGAAGAAGCCTTTATTGGGACCCTCTCGACCGGCGGCGCGCAGCTCGGGAATTTTGCGCCCTTAATGATGGAAGCAGCTGGCATGATTGGCGCCAGCGCCCGGCATATTGAAAACGCTTGTGCCTCATCCGGTTTCGCCATGCGCGACGCGGTCGCCTCGATCGCCTCCGGACGGACAAGCATCGCGGTTGCCGGTGGCATTGAAAAAATGTCAGATCTGCCGCGAGAGAAAAACCGCTTATGGCTGGGAATTTCTGGCGACGTCGAATGGGAACGTTTGGCAGGAACGAACTTTGCCGGGATCTATGCGATGATGGCGCGTCGCCACATGCATGAATACGGCACCAAGAAGAAACATATAACGATGGCGGCGGTTAAGAACCGTAATAATGCCCTCGCAAACCCCAAGGCCCAGTTTCGGGCCCCCCTCGAGCTCGATCGCGCGATCAAGGCACCAAATTTGGCATCACCCCTGACCTATTCAGATGCCTGCGGTATTACCGATGGTGCATCAATGGTGATCCTGTGCCGCGCCGATATGGCGAAGAATTTTACGGATCAGCCTGTGCTGGTAGCGGGCTACGGTGGCGCCAGTGATTATGTTGCGATCCATGACCGGCCATCAATGACAACGCTGGAAGGGACAAAGCAGGCGGCCAAACATGCCTACACCATGGCTGGTATTACGGCGGACGATATAGATTTCGCCGAGGTGCATGATTGTTTCGCGATTGCCGAGCTCCTCGCATACGAGGATTTAGGTTTTTGCGAAAAAGGCGAAGCTGGCAACTATATCGAAAGCGGCGCTACGGCGCGTGATGGCGACAGACCTGTCAATAACTCCGGTGGACTGATTGCCAAGGGACACCCGATCGGCTCGACCGGAACCGGACAGATTTATGAGGTTGTCAATCAGCTGCGCGGTCGCGCTGATACGGCGGAACGCCAGCTTCAGAACGTTCGCTACGGGCTCACTCAGAATGTCGGCGGATCCGGGGCGGCGGTTGCCGTTCATATCCTCAAAGCGGTGGAGTAGGTCAATGGCCGGTATTGAAAGTTATGGCGTTGCTTTGCCGACACTGCGCTTACCGACGAGCGCCTATGTCGAGGCCTGGGGCGCTTGTGCGGCGCGCGGTATGAAACAAAAAGCGTTTTGCGCCTATGACGAAGACCCGGTCACTCTTGGTATTGAAGCGTCGCGACAGGCTTTAGCCCGGTTAACGATTAGCGTTGACATAAGCGCGCTGTTTTTCGGTGTGACGACGCCGCCGTTTGAAGAAAAGCCATCGGCCTCCACCCTGCCGACCGCTTTGTTCGAAAATGCTGCGGTGCGGGTGACGGAAATTACCGGCTCTCCTCAGGCTGGTGTTCAGGCTCTAGTATCGGCGGTTGAGTACTGTATGGCGGGGAAGAACCGTTATGCTCTGGCTGTTGCGGCTGATGCCCCCATCGGTCCTGCTGATGCGAGCTATGAGCATGCGCTGGGCGCGGCTGCTGCTGCCTTTATCGTCGGACCGAATGGTGGCGTAGCACGTTTTGAAGACAGTTTTAGTGTCACGCGTGAGACCTTTGGCTCGCGATTCCGGCGGCATGGCGATGACACGCTCTCTGACCTTGAGCTGCGGACACGCGATAGTCTGGCGAGCGCTCAGGCGTTAGGGTTGGAAATATCGGGTTCAAAAATTGGTAAGGTCAAACGCCTCGCCTTGGGTGCTGATGCTGGTTTAATGCGTGGTGTTGGGAGGGCCTTGACGTTGCCTGACGCTGAAACGGATGCGCTATGGAGCGTGATCGGTGACGCCGGTTCGGCCTCGGCACCATTTGCTCTGGCGGCTGCCCTTGATGTGGCGCGAGCCGAGGAAAAGATTCTATGTGCTGGACTTGGCTCCGGAGCCACCGGGGCATTGCTGACGGCGGGCAAAGAGCTATCTAAACGCCGTCGAAAGGGCGCAAAAGTGGCCGAGCTTATTGCCGGTGGCAAATTGGTGGACTACGTGACCTATCTGAAACATCGCCGGATGCTGTCGAGCAGCTTTGGAGGCAATGGATGACCTCTTACATTTCCTTGCCTATGTATGGCGCCAATATTGATGAACGGATGCGGCTCATCGCAGGGAAGTGTCCATCCTGCGGCCAGCTAGCCTATCCGCAACGTCCGGTCTGTACCAAATGTGGCGGCGATCAGTTTGAGGACACACCGCTTTCGGGTGATGGCACACTATATACCTATAGCGTGGTTGCCGGTAATGGCGCGCCATCTGAATTTGATGATGAACAGACGATGACCGGTGATGTGCTGTGCGGCGTGGTGGAACTCAAGGAAGGTCCACGCGTTATGGGGCGGCTCGTAGATGCTGATCCTGAACAATTACATATCGGTATGAAGGTCCGGGCAGTTGTTCGTCGCCTTTACGATCAGGAAGGCATCCTGCGCTATGGCACAAAGTTCAAACCGGTTGAGTAATAGAATTCGATGACTCCACCTGTCTTTAAAACCCGTATTACCGAGCTATTTGGCATAGATCATCCGATTCTGTGCGGCGGGCTGATGTGGCTGGCGGATGCCAACTATGTCGGGGCCGTGGTCAATGCCGGGGGCATGGGATTCATGACGCCCCGTAGTTTTCCAACATTGGATGACTACCGGGATCAACTGCGCAAATGCTGCGAGATCACTGAAGGCAAACCGTTCGGTGTAAACATTTATGTCTCGGCGCGGCCCGAAGCCAATGAAGAGCTCGGGGTGTTTCTCGATGTTGCGATCGAGGAGAATGTGGCCTTCGTCGAAACGGCTGGATTTAGTCCCAAAGCATTTTTACCGCGGATCAAAGATGCCGGGATGAAGGTCATCCATAAGTGTACGACGTTGCGCCATGCGCAAAGTGCCGCGAAAGCCGGTGTCGATGCGATTACTATTTTGGGCGCCGAGGCGGGCGGCCATCCGGGCATGAATATGATCGGTGGCATCGTTCAGGGCGCCGTGGTGCCAGATAGGCTCGATGTGCCAGTTGTGCTTGCGGGCGGGCTTGGAACGGGTCGTCAACTGCTGGCGGCGCTTGCTTTGGGCGCGGATGGGATTTTGCTGGGGTCACGGATGACAGTCGCAGAAGAAATCTGGGCCGATGACAAATACAAGAAGCGCGTCACGGAAACTGTCGAAAGTGACACCCGCATCGTCATGTCGATCTTTAATGACAATTCTCGGGTCCTTGATAACGCTACGGCCAAAGCGGTGAACGGGCTTGAAGACCAGGGCATTACAGATTTCGAACAGTACCGGCCTTTGGTTCAGGGTCCCAATCAACGAGATGCCTATGCATCGGGTGATTTTGACCAGGGCACGCTGTCCATGGGACAAAGCTGTGCCTTTGCCAACGAAATCGCCAGTGTTGAGGAAATTTTTGATGACATCTTGCGGGATGCCGTTGCAATGCGGAACCGTCTTGGCGGTTTAACGGTAGAGAACGGATAAGGTAGAAAATTACATGGCCAATAACCCAAATAGTTCGGATTTTATCATAGGAATCCTTGGCACTGGTGCGATGGGTCGGGGAATCGCCCAGATCATGGCGACCGGCGGCATGCGGGTCTTGTTGTTTGATACCAATGAAGGTGCCGCCGAGGCCGGTCGGGAATTTGCCGAACGTATGATCCTGCGGGCCGGAGAAAAAGGTACGATCAGCGAGGAAGAGGCACAGGAAGCGGTTGCCCGTCTCACAGTGGTTGCTCAACTAACTGACTTGGCGGGCTCCGATCTCGTCATTGAGGCGGTGATTGAGGACCTCGAAATTAAACGCAAGGTCTTTGCCGGGTTGGAAGATGTTGTCGCCGAGGATTGCGTACTGGCAACCAACACCTCTTCCCTCTCTGTCGCTGCGATAGCCGCGGCATTGAAACATCCGGGCCGGTTTGCCGGTTTTCACTTCTTCAATCCGGTTCCTTTGATGAAAGTTGTTGAAGTGGTGAACGGGGTGAAAACTACGCCTAAAACCGCAGACACGTTGGTTGCAGTCGCTCGCCGGGCCGGGCATGAGCCAGTGCGAGCAAAGGATACGCCTGGGTTTTTGGTCAATCACGCCGGGCGCGGGCTCAATACGGAAGGTGTCAGGATCGTTTCTGAAGGAATTACCGATTTTGCCGGGGTTGATGACCTGCTGCGAGAAGGTGGCCCAAGATTTCGGATGGGGCCGTTTGAATTGATGGATACCACCGGGCTGGATGTGTCGCATCCGGTTATGGAGTCAATTTATCAGCAGTTTTATGAGGAGCCGCGTTTTCGACCGGGCCCTCTGACCCGTCAACGCGCCGCCGCTGGGCTACATGGTCGCAAGACGGGGCGCGGTTTCTATACCTATGAAGATAACAGGAAGGTCCTTCCGCCCATTGCAGATGTCCCCGATACTCTGCCCGAGGTAGTCTGGATTAGTAAGGCTGAACCCGCCGGTCATGAGATCCTGACCGCAGCATTATCTGATGTGGTGGAAATCGATGATGGGCAGAAGCCGTCAACGCGAAGTCTCTGCCTATTTACGCCGGTTGGTCGCGATATTACCAGCGCTGCCATTGCAGAAAATATAGAGGCGGAGCGCTCCTTCGGGGTCGATACCATGTTTGGGTTGGATGGTCGCCGCACACTTATGGGGACGCCGGTTTCTGATCCCGATCTCCGTGATATGGTCCATGCGGCGTTGGCTGCGGGAGATCATGCGGTAACGGTGATCCATGACAGTGCTGGGTTTGTGAATCAGCGTGTCGTCGCAACGGTGGTGAATATCGCCTGTGACATCGCGCAGCAGCGTATCGCTAGACCGTCGGATATAGACAAGGCTGTGACGCTGGGGCTTGGCTATCCGAGTGGGGCTTTGGCGATGGGGGATTCGGTGGGTGCTCGACAAATATTGCAGGTCCTGAATGCTATGCAGGATTTTTATGGTGACCCTCGGTATCGGCCGAGCCCGTGGCTTAAACGTCGGGCTCTGTTAGGTGTTTCTTTGCTCACGAATGAGAATTAGGCAACTGCATATACACTTAAAAATATTAACGTTGACGGAAAAATTTAGACGGAATAAATCTGCGCCGTTCGTGTTTTCGGTACATAAGAATTCTTGTCTTAATCTGGGTTCAATATGCTTATCTGTATCCCTGATGTTCTGTCTGCCGCGGAAATTTCCAGTGTTTTAGACGTCATCGCCAATGGCAAATTTGTTGATGGATCGGCAACTGCTGGCGCGAATGGTATCGGAATTAAGTACAACCTCGAATTTCAACGCCCCGAAAATAAACTGACCGAGATAGATCGGCTGGTTGTATCGAGACTAATGGAAAACGAGACTTTCCAGGACTTTGCGATGCCTAAAAACATCGCGCCGCCGATATTCAGTAAATACGAAGTCGGAATGGAGTATGGTTCCCATGTAGATGCCCCGCTGGTCGGGAAGAATTCTGTTATCCGATCCGACCTTTCCTTTACGGTTTTTCTCTCAGCACCTGATAGCTATGATGGCGGAGAATTAACAATTCAGTCCGGTTTTGGCGAACAGGAAATCAAACTACCAGCGGGACACGCTGTGGTTTATCAATCGACATCGCTGCATCGGGTTAAACAGGTGTCGCGTGGTTCTCGAATGGTGGCCTTGGGCTGGCTTCAATCTGTTGTTCAGGACGAGGGGATGCGCGAGGTCCTGTTCGATCTCACCTGTGCGTCAAGACGGGTTTCGGAAATCGCACCAGCTGGTTCGAATTCAGATATGGTGGATGTCCGGGATCATCTAAATAAGGCATACGCCAATCTAATGCGCCGTCAGGCTGATATCTGAACTAATTCGCATTCTTTTGTAGTGGCGACTCCACCCTTCTGCCGATTCGCGGTAGATTTGCCGTGAGCATTTTATAAAAAAGTGCAATCTATCATTCGAGTGATTGACGATAAGACATTCTCGTAAACCTAACTTTCGGAAAAAACGTGACTATCGAACATAAGGACCTCGCCAACGCTATTCGTGCTCTTTCAATGGATGCTGTTCAGGCGGCAAATTCTGGCCATCCGGGCATGCCGATGGGTATGGCCGATGTTGCCACCGTCTTGTTTACCAAATTCCTGAAATATGACGCCTCGGCACCGGACTGGGCTGATCGTGATCGCTTCGTCCTGTCGGCGGGTCATGGGTCGATGCTACTCTATGCGCTGCTTTATCTGACCGGCTATCCCGATATCGATATTGAAGAGATCAAAAACTTCCGGCAGCTCGGCAGCAAGACCGCGGGACACCCGGAATATGGTCACGCAGCAGGTATCGAGACGACGACGGGGCCACTGGGGCAGGGCATTTCGACAGCGGTTGGAATGGCGATGGCTGAGCGTATTCTGGCGGCACGTTTCGGTGACGACGTTGTGAGTCACTATACCTACGTTATCGCAGGGGACGGCGATCTCATGGAAGGAATAAGCCATGAGGCGGCATCTTTCGCCGGTCATCTCGGGCTTTCAAAACTTATCGTGCTTTATGATGATAACGGTATCTCGATTGATGGTAATACTTCGCTGTCCTGGTCGGATGACGTGCCGGCGCGCTTTGCCGCTTATGGCTGGGACACCAGCGTCGTCGATGGGCATGATCCCGAGGCCGTTGCAGCCGCAATAGAAGCGGCCCGCGGGCAGGACAAGCCGTCTTTGATCGCATGCCGGACGACGATCGCTTATGGCGCCCCGACCAAGGCGGGG
>Ga0055584_100002646_pt1 | contig 17669 bp, 14 predicted proteins | sample OSDHelmetaG_FD_58716 | JGI IMG/M metagenome (GOLD analysis project Ga0055584, IMG submission 58716) | Pelagic marine sediment microbial communities from the LTER site Helgoland, North Sea, for post-phytoplankton bloom and carbon turnover... | ecosystem: Environmental > Aquatic > Marine >... | reverse complement strand
GGCATATCGGGGGCTAAGGTGCGGACGTGGGCGAAATGCTCTGGCTGTGTGGCACCGATGACGAGGCCGCAGTTGCCGGCTGTCGTCCACTCCTGTGCTTTGGCGATGACGTGTTCATAGAGTGGGCGCTCGCCCATGGTCTTTTTTTCGAAGTCTTCAGCGCCCTTATTCGAGGTGAGACATACGAGAAAGGTGGTGTGGTCCTCGTAGGCTAGAAAGGGTTTTACGCAATCTTCGCCCATATAGGGCGTGACAGTCAGGGCATCGGCACCGAGTTCTTCAAAGAACATGCGCGCGTATTGCGTGGCCGTGTTGCCGATGTCGCCCACCTTGGCATCGACGAGCACGGGGATGTGCGCCGGCACGTGTTCTATAGTGGCCTTGAGGGTTTGCCAGCCGTCTGCGCCGAGGGCGCCGTAGAAGGCGAAATTGGGTTTGTAGCAGCAGGCGAGGTCGGCCGTTGCGTCAATGATCTGTTGGTTGAAGTAAAGGACGGGATTGGCTTGTTGGCGCGCGCTCGCGGGCAACTTGGTCGGGTCCGTATCGAGGCCGACGCAAAGCAGGGAACTATTCTGTTGAGTCGCTTGGTCTAATTTGCTCTGGAAGCTCAAGTAGGTCTCCCCCGGAGAGTGTGTCGAGATGAGTAGAATCGATATAGAGTGAGTCAATGAAAGCGTCGTCGATGACTATGGGCTCGGGGCCGAGGAGAAATGTTACTCGGCATTCGCGCAAGAAGTCCCCATCGACATCGGCCATCAGTACTAGCGTCGCGTCGAAGTCCCCCAGCACAATATCGCCACTGTAGAGGCCGGAGACGGCCGTTGCTTTGACTACAAAGGGGTTGGCCTCTGCGCCACCGAGCCGGTCAGATTGCTGGGCATGGCTGAGATCTTTGTCGTAGCCGGCTAGGCCGTATTCAGCTACATAGTCGGGATCGGATGAAGATGCGCTATAGATCGTCCGTCCATCTTGGGCAATAATGCGTGGCGACATGCTCGGCTGTAGGTCGAGGCCGCGTGCGTCGACGATCAAACCGGTATAGGGCTTGGGGGGGACATAAATAGCTGGAGGAGCATCTACGGGCAAGGCGAGTGAATCGGCTGCCGCATCGTCAGAGGCGAGTAGCAGCGAGTCGTTTAATATGCTTGCGGGTGCAGGTATGGGGAGGGCGTAGTTGATCGTGCGATCCGGCGGTGGCACGTCGGTGGGCAGCACGGCTTGGGAAAAGGTACCGAGTAGGGGTATTTCTAACGCCAGGCGATACAGTCCTTCGGCACTTTCGGTCTGCGAGCCCGTTTGCACGCGCGCACCGCGCACGATGCCCTGCACGCGCACGCTGACAGAATCATTTTCTACCATGAAATTCTGCACGCGCGTCTCGGCGTCGACCTGCACCTGGCCCACCATCTCTAAGAGATTGCGATACGCTAGTGCCTTGGCCCCGCGAAACCCCATTAGGCGTCTTTGCACGGGGTTATTTATATGGTCGGGGGCTACTGCTTCGCCGTATACGACGAGTATTTTCTGGCTCCAATCGATATGGCCATCAATCGCTTGGCCATCTGCCGTCTGTGCAGATAGAGGCTCTTCGACATTCTGTGCCAATAGTGGCGCGGCTAGGAGCGCGAGTGCAATGAGTATTTTATGCATCATACCACTGATAATACGTCTTGGGGGCAGCGCGGAAAAGGGAAAAATTTGCAAAAGGCCGACGCCCGCGGGGGCATCGGCCTTTATGTTGTCGGAGTGGGTCTATAAGCCGAGTTCTGTCCACGCGCTTTTGAGGGCGCGCTGTGCGAGCATTTATCTGGGGCGGCAGTTACCTACCGCCTCGTTGCGGCCTACCCGGGAATGATAATGAGGCGGACCACCTCTCTTCCCCTATTTGGCCTTGCTCCGGATGAGGTTTACCGTGCCACCTGCGTCGCCGCAGGCGCGGTGAGCTCTTACCTCGCCATTTCACCCTTACCCGAGCGGACTCGGGCGGTATCTTTCTGTTGCACTTTCTTCTGTAGGGTCACCCCTCCTGGGCGTTACCCAGCATCCCGTCCTATGGAGCTCGGACTTTCCTCACCTCCGCCTCTTGCGAGGCGGATAGCGCGCTCGTCCAACCTACTCCGAACAAACTAATAGAGCTGTACTCGCTTATTCTGAGTCGTCGTCCCAGACCATGATCGAGTTGCAATTCTCACAGTTCATAATTTTATCGCCGCGCCGCACTTCGCTGCGTTGCTGGGGCGGCAGTTGGCGATAGCAGGCGCCACAGGCTCCCTTACGCACGGCGGAGACGCGCTTGGCGCGCGGGCCTCGGCGTCGTTCGTAGATTGTGAGCATGCGTTTTTCTATCGTCTTTGCGACCTCTGCCCGGCGCGAGTTGACGCCGTCGACTAATTCTTGCATAGAATCGAGTTGGCCCTGTAGCTCGTCGATGCGCTCTTGCTGCGACTGGCGCACTTGCTCAAAAGATTCCTTTTCGGCCTCAATACCCTCTTCGAGGTTCTGAATCGCTTCGATGGAGCTGAGAAACTGGCTCTCGTGTTCGGCAATCGTCGTTTTACAGGCCTCGATCTCTATTTGCAGTGCGTCGTACTCTTTGTTCGTCGTAACGATGGCAAAGCGTTCCTCGTGGACTTTGAGGTTCGTTTTCGAACTCTCGATCTCGCGCTCGCTGTGCCGCTGCTTTTTTTCCCAGTCTGCTTTTTCTGTTTCCATCGCCAGTAGTGCGCGACCGGCGTCGTCGATTTCTGCCTGACGCTCACTAATCTCAGCTGGGTACTTGTCCTTGGCTTCTTCGAGCGCTGCTAGCTCCTTGTCAACTTCCTGGAGCTTGAGTAGCTGTAATAGACCTTCTTTCATGGGCGATTCCTCGTCTCCTCTCCATGCCGCATAGCCGGGCGTTCAGAGCGCGCCCGGAAAAGAAAAAGTGCACCTATATGGTGCACTTGGGGAATCGTATGCGTTTTCTGTGTGGGATGGACGCGGGTCGGGAGCAGAATACTCGGGACGCGTCGTCGCGGTGAATTGTCGAGTGAAAAATACAAAAGGCCATAAACATCCAAAGCGAAAAGCGGACGCAGCCAAGAGGGCGACGTCCGTGTTTAAGTACTGGTAAATAATAACGCTTCTAAAACACGTGCGGTCAAGATTGTCTATAAGAGCTCGCGTGCCGCCTGGGCGACGTGGCCCGGTGTGAGGCCGTACTTTTGCAAGAGGTCTTCGTTGGCAGCCGACTCGCCAAAGGTGTCGCGGATACCAACGCGACGCATCCGCGTCGGTTGCAATTCCCCCAAGACTTCGGCGACAGCGCCCCCTAAACCACCGATAATGGTGTGGTCTTCGGCCGTTACGACGCGGCCGGTCTTAGCGGCGGCCGCGGCGATAGCTTCGGCATCTAGTGGTTTGATGGTCGGCACGTGTACTACGTGGGCCGAAACGCCATCTGCGGCTAGGAGGTCGGCGGCTTCTAAACAGCGCACGGTCTGAGCGCCCGTTGAGAAAATAGTAATATCGCTGCCTTCGCGCACCGTAATGACCTGACCGATTTTAAACGTGTAATCGTCTGTGAAGACAATTGGTTCGGCATCGCGCGTCATGCGGATATAGACCGGGCCATCGCTGTCGTTGGCTGCGAGCATAGCGGCGCGTACTTCGACGGCATCGGCTGGGGATATCACCGTCATATTGGGCATGGCGCGCAGGACGGCAATGTCGGCAACTTCTTGGTGCGTTTTGCCGGTCTTGCCTGTGAGCAGGCCCGAATAGGCACCGGCGATTTTGACGGGCAAATTGGGCTGGGCTACGACGACGCGCAGTTGGTCTAGGTCGCGATTGACGAGAAAACAGGCAAAGCTGCTGAGCCAGGGAACTAGTCCACAGGAAGCCATGCCGGCGGCTACGCCCATCATATTCTGTTCGGCAATGCCCATCTGCAAAAAGTGCTCGGGGCGTTCGCGCGAGACTTTGTCGGCTTTGGTCGAGTTGGCCAGGTCGCCGTCGAGCACGTAGACGCGCTCATCGCGGTCTATCAACTCTACTAGTGTATTGCCAAAGGCATCGCGCTGGGCGGCTGATCTGTCGCTTATTGTTAGCGGTAAGGTATGCGCTGTCATAGGGTAGCCTCCTGGGCAGCCAACTCGTCCTGCGCTTGCTTGAGATTTTCTGCCGTGACGGGCTGGGAGTGCCAGTTGTAGTCGTTTTCCATATAGGAGATGCCCTTGCCCTTGATGGTATGAGCTATGAGAATGCTGGGTTGGCCGCGATGGGCTTTGGCCTGTTGGCAGGCGTCGACGAATTGCGGGATGTCGTGGCCGTCCACTTCGATGGTGTTCCAGCCGAAAGACTGCCAGCGGTCCACTGGGTTGTCCTGCGGCGGTTGGCGCGATGCTTCGCCATAACCGGCCGATGTCGCCCAGCCATATTGCTGCAAACCGTTGAGGTCGAGGATGGCCGTTAGGTTGTCGAGTTGGTAACGACCGGCTACGAGGGCGGCTTCCCATATTTGCCCTTCCTGCGAGTCGCCGTCGCCGAGCATGGCCCACGTGTGAAACGGTTCTTTTTTTAGGCGGGAGGCCAGGGCCATGCCCAGACCTGGTGAGAGCCCTTGGCCGAGCGAGCCAGAAGACATATCGAGGCCGGGTAGCACGGCCATATCGGGATGTCCCTGTAGCCGCGAGTCGATCGCGTCGAAGGTCTTGAGCTCTTCTATGGGGAAATAGCCACGCAGGGCCAATGCCGCATAGAGACCGATAGACGAGTGGCCTTTAGATAGTATAAAACGGTCGCGGTCTGCTTTGCGCGGGTCCTGAGGGTCTATGTTCATTACTTCGAAATAGAGCGCGACGAGCATATCGGCCGCCGACATAGGGCCGCCAAGGTGGCCGGCGCCGGCGTGGTGTACCGACTCAACGACGAGACGGCGCAAGTGGATGGCCTGACGTTTGAGTTCGGTCAAGCGGTCGGGCGTGAGTGACATTATCGATCTCCTTGTGTCAACTTAAGCTAAGAAGCCCAGAGCACTGCGTCCAGACATTAGCTCTGCCACGGGGGAGTTACGCCGAACTCAGCGGCGCATTCCTCTAAGCGTTGAATCTGATCCAGGGCAATGGGGATTCCGTCACGTTGGTATTCGCTCTCTTTGCGATGTTCAATGGCACCAGGTAAAGTGGCTTCGTCATAGCCGGCGACGGGGATCAATTGTTCCGACGCTAGGCGGCCCAACTCGTCGACTCCGCGGCGCACTTGTTCGGCGGGGGCAAAGAGGCCGAGGTTCATGACGACGACTAGGCTGCCGAGGCGGGCACCGGGCCACTGCTGCGCAATTTCCTCGGCGCGCGGGTCGGCTTGTCCGACAAAGGCGCCACCGAGCAAGGTGCCGATGGCCGTGTAGCCCATGCTCTTAAAAAAGGCGGCGGGGATCTGGGTCTCTATCGCTTCGATTTCTTCGCCGCGCTGGTAATCGGCCAGTATACAAGTGGCACCGTCGAGAATGACGGGTGCCTCGTCCTGACCGGGAAAACCAAAACAGAGCGGTGGGTTGCCGTAGTGGGCAGCGCGTTTGCCTTCGTTGCTGGTATAATACTGCGGATAGGCGCCCTGCACCGAATAAGCGGTGCAGTTTTCCTCCATGGCGCGACGCACGTAGTGGCCGGCCGAGCCATAGTGGCCTATACAGCGGGTTGCGCCGACGGCGATGCCCTTTGTTTTCGCTTTTTCTATGGCCTTCTCCGTTACTAACATCGTTGGCGCGTAGCCGAGACCGCCGTCGCCGTCGACTAGAATCGAAGTGTCCGTTTCGCGCACGGTCTCCGTATTGGGAGTGGCGTTGACGCGGCCATCGCGCACGGTACGGCAATAGCCGTAGAGCGCCCGCGTGCCGTGCGAGCGCACGCCGCGCAGGTCGGAATTGGTCAGCAGTTGGGCGAGTTGGCCGGCATCTGCGGCGGAGAGGCCCGCCGCCTGTAGGCAACTTTCGCCGAGTGCGACCAACTGTGCGGCGGGAATCTGTCGGTATTCTTCTGGCGGTCTATTCATCGTAAGTCGGGCTCCTTTGCGTATGCGTGTGCGCAAAAATGTAGTAGGTGCTGGAGGTGTTGGCCAGTCCTAAGCTTGGCCTTTGAAAAGGCGAAGTTGTAGTGCGGGGGATCTTCTTGCCGATGGGCAGGGCTTTGCCTATATATCTTGGCGATGCGGTATGTGCTGGCTGTCTGCCGTGCAAATGGCGATTGTATTTTGTCCAAATAGTGCGCGCTCTATTCAGGGGAGGAAATAGATATATGCCTTCAGTTAATATGTGGCGCCATGGCGTCGACTGCGGGGCGCCGGTGCGTCTGGCGCTGGCGGCTGGTCCGCTGAATATGGTCTTTGAGCCGGATGAAGTTTTTCTGCGCTACGTGCGGTTGGGGCGACAGGAAATTTTGCGCGGGGTCTATGCGGCGGTACGCGATCACAATTGGGATACGATTGCGCCGAAAGTCTCGAATGTGGTTTTGCAGGAGAGCGAAGGTGGGTTTGTACTCGATTTTGACGTCGAGTGCTGTGCGGGAGAGGTTGATTTTGTCTGGCAGGGGCGGATTGTGGGAGAGAGCGTGGGGCGCGTGGTCTTTTCGCTGAGCGGTACAGCGCGCGCTGATTTTAGCCGCAATCGCTTGGGATTTTGCGTATTACATGCTGCCGAAAGCGCTGGGGCTGCGTGTCGGGTCGAGAAAGTGGGAGGGGCGATAGAAGAGGGCGTGTTGCCGGTGCTGATCTCGCCGCATCAGCCCTTTATGGACATGGAGGCTATTTCCCATGAAGTGGAGGAAGGGGTTTGGGCCAGCGTGCGTTTTTCTGGTGATATCTTCGAGATGGAAGACCAGCGCAACTGGACCGATGCCTCGTATAAGACGTACTGCACACCGCTGGCTTTGCCCTTTCCGGTAGAAATAAAAAAAGGAGAACGGATCGAGCAGTCCATAACGATTGAGGTGCAAGGTTCAGCGCAAAAGGGCGCAGTCACTGCTGCAAAGGAGCCCGTGACACTGCGCGTAGGGGAAAGCGGGTCCCAATTGATGCGGATCGGGTTGGGTTTGGCCAGCGATGGGCAAGAGTTGAGCGATTCTGAGATTAGCCGGCTGCGGGTGTTGAATTTAGCCCATCTGCGCGCGGATTTGTTTTTGTCTGAGGGCGATTGGCGCGAGGTCTGGCAACGGGTTCGCGCAGAAGCTACACGCTTGGATACGGCGCTGGAACTGGCGATTTTTCTCAGCGACGCTGCAGAGCGCGAATTGGCGCAGTTGGTTGTCGTGCTGAACGAGGGGCATCCACCGCTGCAGTCGATATTGGTCTTTCACGAAAACGAAAAGTCGACGCGGTTGGATTGGCTCGTCTTGGCGCAGCGCGCATTGGGCGGCTGCGGGGCACTGATTGGTGCGGGTAGCAACGCCTATTTTACTGAAGTAAACCGAGAGCGACCGCCTATTGACCAAGCACAACTCGTCTCCTATTCGCTCAATCCTCAGGTACACGCTTTTGACGATGCCTCGTTGGTCGAGACCTTGGCGATGCAGGCGCTGACGGTGGAGTCGGCGCGCGCTTTCTGTGGCGATCTGCCGCTGAGCGTGTCGAGCGTGACGTTGCAGCCTCGTTTTAATCCCAATGCCACGGGGCCGGAGCCACTGCCAGGCCCCGGTCAGTTGCCTACACAGGTAGACTCGCGACAGATGTCGCTCTTCGGCGCGGCGTGGACGACGATTAGCTTGAAGTATCTGGGTTTGAGCGCGCTGTTTAGCGCGACCTATTACGAGACGTGCGGCTGGCGCGGTGTGATGGAGCGCGCGGCTGGTCCAGTGCTGCCGGAACTCTTTCCATCGCTGCCAGGGGGCGTGTTTCCGCTCTACCACATATTGGCTGATGTTGGGGAGTTTGCCGGCGGAAATGTCCTGTCTGTGCAGACGAGTGATGCACTGCGCGCCGATGCGCTGGCCTTGGAAAAAGATGGCCGACGCCGGCTGTTGGTCGCCAACCTCACGGCGGATGCGCAAGTGCTACAGGTGGCGTGGGATGGTTTGGGCGCTGCGCCGATCCTGCGGCGTTTGGATGAGGATACCGTGGAACGTGCGGTCGGCGATCCCGAAGCGTATCGACACGCAGCGGAAGAGACGCTCGGCGGGGGCGACCTGGAGCTAGAGCTGCCGCCCTTTGCCGTGTGGCGTTTAGATGAAGGGGAATGATATGAACCTGCGCGGTGGTTTGGTCGGTTGTGGTTATTTCGCACAGAACCATCTCAATGCCTGGAGAGAAGTCCGAGGGGCGGAAATTGTTGCCGTCTGCGATATGGATGCGGAGCGCGCTCAGCGCTGTGCCGACGACTTTGCGGTGGCCGCTGTGTATCGTGACGTGGGCCCAATGCTGGCCGCTGCCGATTTGGACTTTGTCGATATCGTTACGCAGCCGGCTAGCCATCGGGCGCTGGTCGAGCAGGTCGCCGCTCACGGTACGCCCCTTATCTGCCAGAGGACATTGGCCCCTTCTCTAGATGATGGTCGCGGTCTGCGAGAGCGCGGGGGTGTCCTTTATGGTGCACGAGGATTTTCGCTGGCAGACGCCGATGCGCGCGTTAAAAGAGGCGGCGATTCAGGACAGCGTTGTGGCGATCCAACAGCACTGGAGCGATTGCCTGCGCGAAAACAAAGCGCCAGAAACCGCCGGAGCCGACAACCTAAAGACGCTGGAGCTAGTTTTGGCGCCTATGATTCGGCTGCGCGTGGGGCACCATATATCACAAAAATAAAATGAGACCTGTTCCAGTTAACAAAAGCAGTAAATAAAGCAAGTTAACTATAGTGAGGTTCGTAAATGAATGGTCAACGCGTGCGCGCTAGGTATTTGATCGAGACGGTGCAACCCGTGGAACAAGCGGCTGAGGTGCTAGCGGGCGAGCAGTCGAGTGGCACGTTTGTATCCGTTCCGGGGGAGACGGAGGAGCTGAAGGAGCGCTTTCGGGCGCGCTTGGAAAATGTGGTTCCGCTGGAGGCTTTTGCCGAGCCGAGTTTGCCAGGTGCGCGTGCGGGGGCATCGTATAATCGCGCCGAAGTTGAGATTTCGTTCTCTCTAGAAAATATGGGTACAAATCTGCCTACGCTCGTGGCTACAGTGGCGGGAAACTTGTTTGAGCTGCGCGAGTTCTCCGGTTTAAAACTACTCGATATCGAATTGCCGGATGCTTTTGCGACGACTTTTCCCGGTCCACAATTCGGCATTGCGGGCACGCGCGAATTGGCCGGAGTGCACGGGCGGCCAATTATTGGCACGATTGTCAAGCCGAGCGTGGGGCTGAGTCCGGCGCAGACGGCGGCTTTGGCGGCGGAGCTAGCGGCGGCGGATATAGATTTTATCAAGGACGATGAACTGATGGCGGACCCGCCGCACTCACCGCTAAAAGAGCGCGTCGAAGCTGTAATGCGCGTGCTGAATGAGCACGCGGAGAAGACGGGGAAAAAAGTGATGTTTGCCTTTAATATCAGCGACTCGTTTGAGAAGATGATGGAACATCACGACGTCGTCAAAGCGGCGGGTGGCACCTGTGTGATGGTCAGCCTTAACAGCGTTGGACTCGTCGGCGTGGAAGCGCTGCGCCGCCGCTGCGAGTTGCCTATCCACGGTCATCGCAACGGTTGGGGGATGCTGGCGCGGCATCCGAGCTTGGGTATAGAATTTACCGCGTATCAGAAGCTGTGGCGTTTGGCGGGAGTGGACCATCTGCATGTAAATGGTATACGCAATAAGTTTTGGGAGCCGGACGATTCTGTGGTGCGTTCGATCAAATCTTGTTTGGCTCCGATGTTGGACGGGTTCCACGTCATGCCGGTGATCTCTTCTGGGCAGTGGGGGGGACAGGCGCCGGACACGTATGCGCAGACGCAAACGGTCGACCTGATGTATTTGGCTGGTGGTGGTATGATTTCACATCCTGGTGGACCGGCCAGCGGCTGTCGGGCTATTCGCCAGGCTTGGGAGGCGGCCGTAGCGGGCGTGACATTGGAAGAATATGCCAAAGAGCACGCCGAACTGGCGCAGTCATTAGAGAAATTTTCATAATATGGCATTACCGGCGGGGTTGATTCTCGGTTATTACGGCGACGACTTTACGGGATCTACAGACGTGATGGAGGCGCTGAGCTATGCTGGTGTAGAGACGGTGCTCTTTATCGAACCACCGACGGCAGAGGACTTGGCGCGCTTTCCGGCAGTGCAGGCGATAGGTGTCGCAGGTTTGACGCGCTCGTGCGCAGTCGATGCGATGGAGGCCGAACTCGCTCCCGCGTTTTCTCGTTTTGCCGAACTTGGCTGTCGTTTGGTGCACTACAAGACCTGCTCGACCTTTGACTCGGCGCCGGAAGTGGGCAGTATAGGCCGTGCGATCGATATTGGTCAGCGCATTTTTGCTGCGCCCTTTGTGCCGCTAGTGGTGGGGGCGCCAGCTCTACAGCGCTTCTGTTTATTTGGCAATCTCTTTGCGCGTTCGGGGCTGGATAGCGAGGTCTTTCGTTTAGACCGCCACCCGACGATGCTGCGCCATCCGATTACGCCAATGCGAGAAGCCGATTTGCGTGTGCACTTGGCGGCACAGACCCAGCGTAAAATAGGTCTTTTCGACGTATTGGAACTCGGTTTGAATCCAGCGGAAATGGATGCGCAATTTGCCGGTAAACTCGCGCAAAATATAGAAGTAATGCTTTTTGATACGCTGGAGCAGAAAGACCTAGAGCAAGTGGGGCGTTTAGTGTGGGAGCACGCGGTCGAGCGTCCGCTCTTTTGCGCGGGTTCGTCCGGTTTGGAATACGCGTTGACGGCATATTGGCGCACGGTTGGTTTGTTGTCCTCAGCTCCTATTCCAGTGGGGGGGGGAGAGGTCGAACGGGTGCTGGTCGTTTCGGGTAGTTGTTCGCCGGTGACACAGCGCCAGATTGAGCACGCGGTAAACAGCAGTTTTGCCGATATCCAAGCCGATACCGAGAAATTGGTGCGCGGCGGCGAGTTGGCCACAGGGGAAATAGAGCGGCTTGTGCACGTGAGTCTGGATGCGTTGGGACGTGGTCTGAGCCCATTGGTGCATACGGCGAGGGGCCCGGACGATGTGCGCATCGAGGCCACGTCGCGTGTCTTTGCCGAACTCGGATACGACGAGTTGGATATCAAGCTGCGCAGTGGTGCGGTCTTCGGGCGCATATTGGGCCAGATCCTTGCGGTGTTGGCTGAGCGCACGGGCATTCGCCGCGCCTGCGTTGCTGGAGGAGATACTTCGGCTTATGCGGCGCGGGAGTTGGGGGTGGAAGCATTAGAGGTCGTGGGGCCGATGGCGCCGGGATCGCCGCTGTGTCGAGTGCACAGTGGTCGCGTAGCCATAGACGGGATGGAGATCACTTTTAAGGGCGGCCAGGTCGGTCGCGAAGACTTTTTTAGTCATGTGCTACGCGGTCGGCCATAGTGTAAGTAGCTGCTTTTGTAGCAGGCATCTACGTTTCTTAAGATAGGAGAAGAAAGATGACGACGATAGCTATCCTCGGTGCAGCGGGCAATATGGGCACGCGCGCTTGTAATGCGCTCAAGGACGATCCCGAATACGATACGTTCTTTGTCGAAGCGGGTGCTGCGGGTGAAGAAAAATTGCGCGAGCGCGGCTTGGAGCCGACGCCAATGGACGAGGCGTTGCGTGCGGCCGATGTGGTGCTGTTGACTATTCCCGACGCGCTCATTGGCAAAGTGGCTGCGCAGGTTGTACCGCAGGTCAAGAGTGGTGCGATGGTGATTGGCCTTGACCCGGCTGCACCGCACGCTGGGCGCATGCCCGTGCGCGACGATGTGACCTACTTTTTTACGCACCCGGCACACCCGCCGATCTTTAACGATGAGCAGGATATGGAGGCCCGGCGCGATTTTTTTGGCAGTGGCCAGGCAAAACAGGCGATTGTTAATGCGCTGTTGCAGGGGCCAGAGGAGGACTACGAAAAGGGCGAGAAAATTGCGAAGAAGCTCTTCCGGCCAATTCTGCGCTCGCACAGGGTGACAATTGAGCAGATGGCTATGCTGGAACCGGCGCTTTCCGAAACGGTGGCCGCGACTTGTTTGACGGTGATCCGCGAGGCGTTGGACGAGGCGGTCGACCGCGGGGTGCCCGCCGAAGCGGCGCGCGATTTTCTCATGGGACACCTCAACGTCGAGATCGCCATTCTTTTTAACGAGATCGACTGGCAACTCTCGGCTGGGGCGCAGGAGGCGGTGGCGGCGGCGAAGAAGGTGATTTTTCAGCCGGATTGGCGCAAAGTCTTTGATCGCGATGAACTGCTGGCGAGCACGCGGGCGATTACGGAAGAAAAATAAGGGATCGCGGCATCGATAGCTCACCTGTGCTCCATATAAACGGAGGGATTGCATGCGATTAGAACACGAAGTGCGCTGGGAACACATGTTTCCGCACGAACTGGAAGAGGCGTTTGCGCAGTGTCCGGCCGTCTATTTTGCCTATGGACTCTGCGAGCCGCACGGACCGCAAAATACGCTGGGCCTCGATGCCCTCAAGGCGCATGGCATTTTGGTAAAGACGGCGCAGGCGCACGGTGGTGTCGTAGCGCCGCCCGACTATTGGCATGTGCACGAAGTGGCTGGTTATGCTACTTGGGCGCGGGAAAATGTCGGCGAGGTAAAACCTTGGCTGACGGCGGTTCCCCCCTGGATACACTTCAAGAATATCTGCTATCACGTGCGTGCCGCCGAGGTGCTCGAGTTCCGCTCGGCGATCTTTTTGACCGGCCATTACGGCCCCAATTGGCGCGATTTGAAGACGGTATTGGAAAAGTTGCAGCCGTATGTGCGGATGCGCTTATACGGCTTGCCCGATTTTGAGGCCAACGAACCTGGGTTTGACGGCGACGGGGCCAGCGGTGATCACGCCGGCAAGGTGGAGACTTCGCTGCTGTGGGCGATTGAAGCGGACTGCGTCGATATCGAGCGCGTGCCAAAAGAAGTGACAAAACCGCTCTTTGCCATGGGGGCTAATGCCGGCGATGCGGATCCGCAGGTAGGGGCGCGCATGGTCGAGGACGAGGTGCGCTGGTTGGCAGCTAAAAAAGATGAATTAGTTGCGGCATATGATGGACAGGTGAAGTCTCGTTTGCAAACCTTTGATGATGTCGAGTGTTTTTGGCGCGACGAGATCGGCCCCATCGTAAAGAATTTTGATTCTTTGAAGAATTTTCACACCGATAAAGAGGCGCCGCCTGCCGATTCGCGCTGGCATGCCAACGCTCTCTTTGGCGACTGGGGATAAGATGCAAGAAACCGTATTGCAGTTTGGCGGCGGCCAGTTTCTGCGCGCCTTTGTCGATCTCTTTATAGACCAGGCTAATGCGGCTGGGCATGATGTTGGTAAAATCGTCGTCGTGCAATCTACCGAGAGTCCTCGTGCGGGTCTTTTTAATACACAGCACGGGCATTACCACGTGCTCGTGCGTGGGTTGGTATCTGGCAGTGAGGTCGACGATATTTTAGAAGCTGGTAGTGTCAGCCGCGCATTGGTTGCGGCGCAGCAGTGGACAGAAGTGTTGGAGGTGGCGCGTTCGCCTGCGCTGCGCTATATCGTTTCCAATGTCACGGAAGCGGGCTATGAATTGGAAGATGGGGATACCGTAGGAGAGCCGCGCTCGTTCCCGGCGAAAGTGGCGGCGGCACTGTCTGCGCGCTTTGTTGCCGGAGAGGCTGGTTTGTGCCTTTTACCCTGTGAATTGCTCGAGCGTAACGGCGATAGGTTATATAAGCTCGTTTTAGAACAGGTTGCACTGTGGAATTTAGGGGGCGATTTTGTCGAGTGGTTGGGCAACGAGTGCATCTGGGTGAATAGCTTGGTCGATCGCATCGTCAGCCGCCCGCCGCAGGGGCACCCTTGGGCAGAGCGGGATGGGTTGTTGGCGGTGGCTGAGCCTTTTGCTCTGTGGGCGATAGAAAAACAACCGGGCTTGGATTTGTTTGCCCACCCGTCGATAGAGATGGTTGAGGCTGTGGAGCCTTATTCGCTGCGCAAAGTGCGGATTCTCAACGGGGCGCACACTGCTCTGGTGTGTAAGGCGCTGCCGCAGGGGTTTGTCACGGTGCGCGAAGCGTTGGCCGATGCCAAAATACGCGCATGGTTAGAGGCGCTGCTATTTGAGGAGATCGTACCCATCGTGGCTGAGCAGGTGGAAGGTGCCGGGTATTTTGCGCAGCAAGCCTTAGAGCGTTTGGCCAACCCCTTTCTCGGCCACCGCTTGGAGGATATCGCACTTTACCACGACACAAAGATTGGCACGCGACTGCTGCCAACTTATGGGGATTATGTGGCAAGGAGAAGCGAAAAACCGGCGCTGCTTACGGAAATACTGGGGCCTTATTTGTAGAGGTTATGCTTCATTGATACGGCCTTGCGGGGTGCGTGCAGAGGTTGACAATAGAGGTCGACCTTGGCACGCTAACTAACAATATACTAGAGGAATACTAAAAAAAGAGATCGCCAATTCGCACAAACGAGGTAGGGAAAATGGAAGCGATACAACAGCAAGACGGTGAAGAGATCGAAGTGCCAAAACTGCTCGACGAAGAGCAGGTGCGTTTTTTTATTGAAGAGGGATACCTCGTGGTTCCCAACCTCATTGATACAGATGAGCTAGAAGAGCTCAAGCGCGATGTGGTGGCGGTAGCACGCGGCCAGTATGAGACTGAAAATATAGAGCCAATCCCCGCAGAAGTAGACGATCGCGAAGTGCTGCAGTCCGTGCTCTGCATCCACCAGCCGCATTTTGTCAGTCCAGTCATAGAAAAATATGTCCGCCACCCCAAAATTTGCGGTATACTCAGCCAAATAACTGCAGCGCATTTGCCCTGGTGGGACGGTAGCGTCAAATGCATGCAGTCGATGTATTTTGTCAAGCCGCCGGAGTTTCAGGGGCAGGCCTGGCACCAAGACGAAATCTATATTCCGACGCGCGACCGCTCGTTGATCGGAGCTTGGATTGCGGTAGATGATGCGACGCAGGAAAACGGTTGTTTATGGATCGTTCCGGGTTCGCATAAAACGGGTTATCTCTACTCGCAGCGCGACCACGAAAACCCGGACGAATTCGATTCGGCACCCGAGAGCTATGGTTTTGATGAGAGCGCAGAAGTGCCGGTAGAAGTCAAGGCGGGGACGCTGGTGTTTTTTAACGGGTATTTATTGCACCGTTCGCGCAAAAATCGCAGCGATATCTATCGTCGCGTATTGGTCAATCACTACTGCAATGCTTGGAGCTTGTTGCCGTGGAGTTTAGAGGAGGGCGAACGCGTGGCCAACGCCGACCGGCGCAATATCTTGCCCGTAGCGGGTGTGGATCCCTATGCTTGGAAAGGATATAAGCAACCACCCAAGTCTGTGCATATGCGCCAGTGTAAGGCCATTCAGGATATAGAGGAAAAGAATGGGTGATTGGTTGCACGCGACCTCAATTTGCACGACTTGCTACTCGGTGCCATGTACCGCAGCTAGCGTCAGCAGGTTTGTATGGGTTGGTTCGTCTATGAGGTTTTTTTCGCATAGGTGATTTCGATCACAGTGGTGCATTTTTTCAGTTTTTTCAAATATACAAGTCTGTGATGGAGCGCACACAAGGCGGAGTCAGGGGAGTCGAAATTTTATAGCATAGAAGTAGCACGCTCTGGTCTGGATATTCCAATGCCAAAAGGAGGTGTGTTGTGAATGTGCTAGTTTTCGTATTGCCCTTGATTCCTTTATTTGCGGTCTGGTACGAGGCCGTGCGCGGAGAAAAGGAAATTCGCAGAATATTTGAAGGGGGAAAATGATCGGAAGGTCTATCGTATAATAGAGAAGAGCAAAAGACCGTCGAAGCGTTTGCTCCGGCGGTCTTTTGCATGGCGTATAGTTAAGTGCTATTTTGCATTTTTACGGTACTGGGAGCTATATCAAATAGGAGGCGGTGGGCAGAGATGAAAAGCGTATTATTGACCGGAATTACTGGGACAGTGGCACAAGTTCTGAAGAAGGAGCTAGGTGGTCGATACGATATTTCCGGGATCAGCATGGCCAGAATGGACGATGTGCTGAAAGAGGGGAAATCTACTTCCTGGAAGGAGCAGCTCGATACGTATCGAGATCGCGCAATGGATCAGCTAACCGAGGCCTGCAAGGGTAAGGACGCTATTGTGCATTTGGGTTGGAACACGCGCGATGAAAACTGGGAAGGAGGGTTGGATCCGCTGAATATCGCCATTGTTGACTGCGTTTACCGGGTTGCAATTGCCGAGAACGTATCGCGGATCTACATGGCAAGCTCTGTCCACTCCTACGACTTTATGGGGGAAGGCTATGATCCAGATGAGCCGATTCCGCCGGTCCCGGACACGCGACGGGACCCCTTCGGCGTGCCACCGACGAGCCTTTACGGCGTGAGCAAGCGATGGATGGAGATCGCTGGACAATACTATGCCCAACGCTTGGCAGAAGGGCAGAAAATCCTAGCCGTTCGCCTCGGTGGCGTCGGTCCGAACGAACGCCCGCGAGGGGCTAGTCGAGTGTGGGATAGTCACCGTGATTGTGCTGGGCTCTTAGCTGCTTTTATCGAGTGCCAAGACGCCCCGAACTTTAGTATCGCCTACGGTGTTTCTAATAATTATGGCAGTGAGCATAGTGGTCCATTATTCGATGCAGTGAATCCATACGGGTTCACCCCTGTGGACAACTCCTTCGATGAGGGGACGTTGCCTACCTAAACTAGGCTTGTCTGGGGAAATCTGAATTAGAAAAGGACTGCAAACCGTTGCTTTAGGGTTTGCAGCCCTTTTATAATAGTGGTGAGCGATACTGGGTTTGAACCAGTGAACTCCGGTATGTGAAACCGGAGAAATGATATTATTTATAGTAATTTACGTGCGTGTAACTCTCTATTTAGCAACAGCTTAGTCTTAGGTGACCTTGTCTAATACTACTGGTGGCAGACCTCACTTCCTGTCTCAATCTTCCCCTACGCATATGAATTTATAGGTGCTATTGGGTATCAACGCGGATGATGTATATAGCGGCCGTCAGGCCGTCGTCTGCAGGAGATTGTTCTGTCATCTACCAATTGCCTCAAGTTCAGAATTTAGCGGTTCTTCTGCACGGCTTTCTTGCCAAACCAGATCCGCTTGACCTTAACCCATCCCCCCTTCTCTGGTTTCTTAATCGGCTTAAACATCAGGTAACTCATCACCCCTGTGTAGTTTGGTGCTGAAGTCAGATCAAGCGTATAGGTCCGAAACTTGCCATCCCCGATGATATCCAACTGCACATGGTTTTCTGCCGTAAAGGATGGATTATGACTGTCTGTCTCATACTTAGTCCAAGCAATCAGCGACTTCTTCTGGCTGGTGCTGAAAGCGGCGTTGATGTGTAAGACTGGGGCGTCTTCTGCCTTCCACAACTTCGGTGGACTGATCGCTGCCATTCCTTGTTTTCCAAGGTCGAGTTGGATATATCCTTTGATTGGCCAGCCTGCATCAGTTCCTTTTAGCCCTGCAGCCTGGTAATGCCAATGCTGCCGGTCTTTGTCGAACCGCCAGTCAGGCAGCCCCATACCTCGTCCCAACTTGACGGCATAGCCGCGGATATCATTCAGGCTGCCCAGGATCAG
>Ga0055584_100002645_pt1 | contig 17673 bp, 13 predicted proteins | sample OSDHelmetaG_FD_58716 | JGI IMG/M metagenome (GOLD analysis project Ga0055584, IMG submission 58716) | Pelagic marine sediment microbial communities from the LTER site Helgoland, North Sea, for post-phytoplankton bloom and carbon turnover... | ecosystem: Environmental > Aquatic > Marine >... | reverse complement strand
CACTATTCGCATATGCTCCATTACGTTTGCTGGGACTCCACCCATTTACCACGGTCTCTTTAGCATCTGTTGAAGCGGGAGCAATGATTCCTCCTGGACACATGCAAAACGAAAACACCCCCCGCTCCTTCACCTGATTCACGATGCGATAACTAGAAGGGGGCAAATAATCACCACGTGAACAATGATATTGCATTTCATCCACCAGATCCTGGGGATGTTCTATTCGCACTCCCAATGCGAAAAGTTTTAATTCAATTGCAATCTTCTTTTTCTTTAATAAGGTATATACATCTCTGGCAGAGTGACCTGTAGCCAATATTAAATCCTCTACGGCCATTTGATCGCTGTTGTTTACAGTGATGGATTGAATTTTACCATCACTGTAATTGATGTCTGTTAAACGCGAATTAAAATGAATCTCACCCCCATTCTCCAGAATAAATGAACGCATCTTTTCGATAATAGCCGGCAATTTATTCGTTCCAATATGCGGATGCGCTTCATAAAGAATATTGTCATTGGCTCCAAACTGAACAAATGATTGAAGAATGCGTTCTACGCTGCCACGTTTTTTGGATCGCGTATATAGCTTTCCATCCGAATAGGTTCCGGCACCCCCTTCACCGAAACAGTAATTGGAGTCTGGATCAACAATCAATTCCTTATTCAATGCTGCTAAATCACGCCTGCGCTCTTTAACTGCCTTGCCTCGTTCAATGACAATGGGTTTAATTCCATTTTCCAACAGTTCCATTGCGGCAAACATACCTGCAGGACCAAAACCTATGACATGGCATGTGCCGTTTAAGGATTTGCCCGCAATAAATGCTTTGGATTCATGCGCATCTGATGTTAGGGCATCTTCCTGTCCAATTTGTGCTCGAATCTTAAAATGAATATTCTTCCTTGAACGCGCATCCAATGACTTCTTAAGCAGCACAATGGGTTCGTTCGCACAGTTAAACCGGTCTCTAATCTTCCCACGAATGGACTCCTGATCAATACACTGATGCGGCTTTAATTCAATGTTTACAATTCTGGGCATAAGATGTGGGCTATTGCTAAGTCAAAAGTCCAATATTTTGAATGAAATACAAGACTTTTGTTTAAAACAATTTAATCATGCCGAGTTCAGAAAAATTACAAGAAATAGCTTCTCAAGTACGCAGAGATATTGTGAGAATGGTTCATGCAGTCAACAGTGGCCATCCAGGAGGTTCGTTGGGTTGCGCGGATTATTTTACCGCATTGTACTTTGAATTGATGGAACACAATGCAGAGAAATTCAATATGAGCGGCAATGGAGAAGATGTCTTTATTCTTTCAAACGGACACATTTCCCCTGCATTTTATAGCGTTCTAGCTCGCTCTGGATATTTCCCTGTGGATGAATTGGCTACATTTAGAAAGCTGAATAGTAGATTACAAGGCCATCCAGCTACTGAAGAACATTTACCGGGTGTGCGTGTTGCAACAGGCAGTTTAGGACAAGGCATTAGTTTTTCAAATGGCATTGCTTTGCAAAAAAGATTGGATGGTGATACCCATTTTGTGTTCTGTAATGTAGGAGATGGTGAGTTGCAAGAAGGGCAAAACTGGGAAGCAATCATGTTTGCTGCACACAATAAACTGAATCGTTTAATAGTTACTGTAGATGACAACAAGCAACAAATAGATGGTTCCACTTTAGATATTATGGGTTTCACGGATTTGGGAGCCAAGTTTGAAAGTTTTGGTTGGAACGTAGCACATATGAATGGAAACAATATGGATGATATACTGGACACTGTCAAAACCGTTCAAGCAGCTGCAGAAAATATTGACAAACCCACTGTAATTATCATGGAAACTGAGATGGGACAAGGGGTTGACTTCATGATGGGCTCGCATAAATGGCATGGTGTAGCACCAAATGATGAACAATTGGAACAAGCTTTGGCTCAATTACCTGAAACACTAGGTGATTACTAAAATGAAAAACGAAAATTTAAAACATACACTGAGACTCTGCTTTTCGCTTTTATTAGCGGCTGGCTTTTCGCTAATTAGCTTTAGCCAGACAAGATCTTTCAATAGTCCGAAAGAAAAAACACGGATATTATTTGTGCTGGATGCAAGTAATAGCATGGTGCAATACATGGACGGAAGTTCACGTATGAAAGTGGCCAAAAAGATCATGACCAAAATGGTCGACAGCTTATCGCGCTTGCGAAATGTGGAGATGGCCTTACGTGTATTTGGGCATCAAACCCCCATTGTGCAAAAGGATTGTCAAGACACCAAGTTGGAAGTTCCGTTTAAACCTGGAAATACTAACCAGCTCAAAGAAACCATCAATGGACTTAAACCCAAGGGATATACCCTCATAGCGCAGAGTATATTAAGTGCGGCCAATGATTTTCCAAAATCACCAGGCAGAAATATCATCATCCTAATTACGGACGGTGTTGAAGAATGTTCTGGAGACCCTTGTGCTATTGCAAAAGCATTGTTAAAGAAAGGGGTTGTTCTGCAACCATTTATTATTGGAATTGGCGATAAAGAAGAACTCTTTAGGCAAACCTATGATTGTGTAGGCAAATACTTTAATGCCAATTCTGAAGCTGAGTTTCAAAATGTATTTAATGTAATCATATCACAAGCATTGAATTCAACCACTGCTCAAATCAATTTATTAGACGTTGAGGGACGGCCTTTGGAAACCGATGTTGCCATGACCCTTTACGATGCAAACAGTGGCAAATTGCTTAAGAATTATATGCATACCATGAATGGTAGAGGCTTGCCAGATACACTCTATTTAGATCCACTTTATGACTATAACTTGGTAGTGCACACTGTGCCTCCTATTTATAAAAGCAATATTGAAATTGTAGCCGGTAGACATAATACCATCGCTATGAATGCAGGACAGGGTAATATTTACTTTAAATGTGAGGGTACCACCAATTATCGAGAACTAAAATGCATTGTTCGCAAACATGATAGCACGCAAACCATATATGCTCAACCGTTTAACACAGGGCAAGATTATTTAGTGGGCAGTTATGACATTGAAATACTAAGTGTACCTAGAGTATATTATAAAAACATTAAGGTATTGCAAAACAACACCACAACGGTACAAATACCTCAACCAGGCGTGCTAAATTTTGCCGCTACCAGGAGCTTAATTGTCTCTATATTTTATATGCAAAATAACCGGATGGTTTGGGTATTTGATATTGATGAAAACACGCGAAGCAAGACAATACTAATGCAACCGGGTAATTATATTGCGGTTGCACGAAGCACTGGAGAAACACGAACCATTTACACCAAAAATATCAACTTTACGGTGGCTTCGGCAGAAGTCACACGACTGACCTTTTAAGCAAAATAAACCATGAAAAAATTCGAAATATTAGGAAACGCAGATACTCGATCAGGATTTGGAGCCGGCCTATTGGAAGCAGCACAAGCAGATGATCGCGTAGTTGGTTTATGTGCAGATCTAACGGGATCATTAAAGATGAATGCCTTTCAAGATGCGTATCCAGATCGATTTTTTCAAGCAGGTATTGCCGAAGCAAACATGATGGGTATGGCCGCAGGCTTAGCCAATGGAGGTAAAATACCTTTCACAGGGACGTTTGCTAATTTCAGTACAGGAAGAGTGTACGATCAAATCAGACAAAGTATAGCCTATAGCGACAAGAATGTTAAAATTTGTGCATCACACGCTGGATTAACTTTAGGTGAAGACGGAGCAACCCATCAAATACTAGAAGATTTAGGCATGATGAAAATGCTGCCGAACATGACGGTTATCAATCCGTGTGATTTTAATCAAACTAAGGCAGCAACTTTAGCCATCGCAAAACATAACGGACCGGTTTATTTACGATTTGGCAGACCTAAAATGCCCATTTTTACTCCAGAGAATCAAGTATTCGAAATTGGTAAAGCTTTGACCCTTAACGAAGGCACAGACGTAAGTATCTTCTGTACGGGTCATTTGGTATGGAAAAGTATAGAAGCAGCTCAAGAACTCGAAGAAAGAGGCTATAGTGTTGAAATCATTAACATTCATACCATCAAACCATTGGACGATGCCGCTATTCTAAAATCTGTTGCTAAAACCAAATGCGTAGTTACAGCAGAAGAACATCAAATGAATGGTGGATTAGGTGATAGTATTTGTCAATTACTGGCCCATGAAATGCCAACCCCAGTTGAAATGGTTGCAGTGAATGATAGCTTTGGAGAAAGTGGTACACCCGCTGAACTAATGATCAAATATGGCATTGACACCGAAGATGTTATTGCAGCTGCGGAACGGGCTATGGCTCGGAAGTAGGATCCTATCTTTTCGATATTCCCTGTGTTGCTAAAAATCACCTCACATCAAAAATATTTTAATGAATGAATCCATCGCTTTCATCGATTGAAAACCGATGAATAAATTATTTGTTGTAAAGCAATAGCGCAGCATATCTTAACGAGTGCTTCAGTATATTTGTACGAAATGAATCCTGAAAAATGAAAAAAACACTCCCCTTTATTTTGATCATCCTTCTGATTACGAGCTGTAATTCACCAACGAAAAATGTACCCGAAGAGCAGAAACAAGATGTTGCTCAGGAAAGCAGACCCAAAGAAATGCTTAAAGAAGCCTATCAATTGTTCAAAGAAGGAGATGATTCAGTATCAATCGCATTAGCCAATGCGGTTTTAGCCATTGGCAAGAAAACTAATAACGATACCCTTATCGGCAAGGCACTTACCTCCTTGTGCAGAAATGCGCAACGGAAATTAGATACGACCCGACTAGCCGAACTAAGCGATCAGTTGGTGACCTTATCTGAGAGAACAGGAAACCAATCCTGGTTGATGTATCGTGCACATATGAACGCAGAAATGTGGCGACTCATCGGCAATATGGACCGTGCGGAAGGCTTTTATAATGAAAGCATGCAGATTAGCAAAGAAATTGGAGCCATGGGCATGTATACCATCGATCATTTTAACAAATCATTTGTATCCACGGCCAAAGGAGATTTTGACGAAGCCACTGCACTCATCTCAAGGTATTATCAGCTTCGAAAGGAAGCAAATAAGAAACCCGATGATGCCTATGGACTCATTGCATTAGCCTATCTGTTGGAACAGCAAAAGAAGTATGCGGCTGCGCATGAAGTGGCGGTGGTCACACGCAGGCTTTTTAAAGAACAAAACCTGTTTCCAGAACCACCCGATGAGAAACCTTTGCTAAAGGTGGAGCAGAAAGTTAACGAAATGCTCACAAGTGAAGAGTTGAAAAACATTCGGACCAATGCTGCTGGTACATCGGTTTCAGATCTTTTGGAGCAGTATTTAAAATAAGAGAAGAACCCATGCTTTACCTTTTATACACAATGCTCATCTTCACATCAAGCCCTGCCAGTGAGCTGTTTGATTTTAACGAAAACACCGATATCAAAAACTGGATCATCGTGAATGATGATGTAATGGGCGGAAAATCATCAGGCACATTTACATTAGATACCAATGGAAATGGTGTATTCAAAGGAAGCATATCCTTAGAAAACTATGGAGGGTTTTCTTCCGTACGCTATCGATTTGACAAAAAAACGGTAAAAGGCTATACGAAGATGCGTATTAAGCTGAAAGGAGACGGAAAAAAATATCAATTGAGAGTAAAGACCAAGACGAAAGATTATTATTCATATGTTGCATCCTTTGAAACCAATGGAGCATGGCAAGAAATTGAGATTACCCTAAAAGATATGTACCCTTCATTCCGAGGCAGAAGACTGAACAAGCCTAATTTCTCCAGCGATGGGATCGAAGAAATTGCACTGCTCATTGGAAACAAAAAAAAGGAGAATTTCAAGCTCCTTTTGGATAACATAAAATTGAAGTAATCGATGCAACCAGAAATAGCCAATCAACCCCAAACACCTCCTCTTTTACTATGGTAAAAGCGAGATAAATCGCCCTGGAAACCCTGGATCAGCCAGCTCCTTTTAAAGGAGAAGTGGCCCCCTTAGTAAAATAAGTTTTAGGCGAATACAAAATAAGTACCTACCACCAATAGGGTGATCAACACGCCAAAGACCAAGGCATATTTCCAAGGCGTTACATCAATGGCATTGGCACTGTCCTCTTCCAATAATTCTTTCTTGGGCTTGAGCTTTCCAAAAAGCAGCATGACCCCAATATTGAGCAGAAATAAAACCCCCATCACATGTAAGAAATGTGGATAGGCTTGGGCCTTAATCATACTGAGCTGGTTCGCATTGCTTATACCTTGCCCTTGGGCCGCCCGCACGGCCGTTTCCCTGAAATGGGGTTCCAACACCAGCAAACTGATTAAATACAGCACAACGCCTCCAATCATCACCACCTTGGCTCCTAAGGCAGGCACTTTTTTTGTCATCATTCCGGTTAAGACCACCGCCAAAATGGGAACAGATAAGCTGCCCAAGGATTGTTGAATGTAGCTGAACAAGCCATCGGGGGCAAAGGCGATCAATGGGGCAATGAGCATGGAAAGAATGCCCAAGCCCAAACCGAAAAATTTACCCGCTTTTACGGTCTCTATTTCGGTAGCATGCTGCTTAAAATACATGCGATATAAATCGAAGCCAAAAAGCGTGGCACTGCTGTTGAGTAAACTATTGAAAGAACTCAATACGGCCCCAAAGAGCACGGCTGCAAAAAAGCCGGTGAATGAGGCAGGCAATACCTTGGCCACCAAGGCCGGATAAGCTTGATCCGAATTTTCCAATTGGCCGTCAAAAACGTGCCAAGCAATAATGCCCGGCAACACCACGATAATGGGAATCACAAACTTGACAAATGCCGCAAGCAACATTCCTTTTTGCCCCTCTTTCAAACTTTTCGCCCCAAAAACACGCTGTAAAATGGATTGGTTGGTGCCCCAGTAATAAATTTGAGCCAGCATCATCCCAGTGAAAATCGTCCCAAAGGGGATGGAAGAATCCTCCGACCCTCGTAAGATAAATTTCTCTGGATTGGTTTTCCATAAGAGGTCCAGTCCTTTACCAAAATCTCCATCGCCAATCAAGAGTAATCCAAAAATAGGAATGAGCAGTCCGCCTATCAAAAGACCGATGGCATTGATTAGATCCGATACGGCAACCGCTTTCAATCCTCCAAACAGGGCATAAATCATCCCGATGACGCCAATGGAAAATACACAGATCCAAATGACCGCCCAGGATCCCATTCCCAGTACTTCAGGCATATTGAACATGGTGCTGAAAGCCAGCGAACCGGAATATAAAATGGTGGGCAGCAAGACGACACCATATGCAAATAAAAAGAGGATGGACAATAAGGCTTTGGTCTGCTGGTCGAAGCGCTTTTCGATGAATTCTGGAATGGTGGTAATGCCTTTTTTCAGGTATTTGGGCAACAGAAACAGGGCCGTAAAAACCATGGCAATAGCCGCCAGGGTTTCCCAAGCCATCACCATCAAGCCTTCTGAAAAGGCTTGTCCATTGAGCCCCACAATCTGCTCCGCAGAAAGGTTAGTCAACAACAAGGACCCCGCAATGGTTATGGCACCCAAACTTCGACCGCCCAAATAAAAGCCGTCTGCCGATTTTTCATTGGTATTCCGCGTGGCATACCAGGATACCAAGGCTACCATCAAGGTAAATCCGATGAAAGTGCTGATGGTTAACATGCTCGAAATTGGTGTAAAGAATTCATTTGCCTAAAAGGACCAATCTGATTAAATCACTTTCACTTTAATTGCACCTAGGTTCCGCAATGTTCCGTCCGGCCCTTTTGCTTTGATATCCACCACTAATAGGAAAGATAAAAAAAAGAGTGCGTAAAAATTATTTTTCATATTGCTTAGTTTAATCACAAACATAATCTAAAATGGACTATAACTTGGCCGCATATAGTGGTATAATCAGCAAGGTCCCGCTCAGCGAAAAAGACACAGATGGGCTGAATTCACAGGAAGAAAAGGTAGACACCAGGCATACAAAACCAATTCCAAAGAAGGTTTTAATCCTTTTCATAGCACAGATTTTAAATCTCAATATAGGCAATGAAATGCAAACGGAGATGATTGGTAATGGAATTAAGTGCTACAGCGTTTGGAACAGTTGACCGCAAACCATCCAATTTAGCCACTTTTGGAAAACTTTCATTTCCTATTCTGTAAGCTACTCCAATTCCAAAATTACCGGTCCACCATTTTTGCGTAAGCTTGCATAAATCTGCTTGATTTGAGCTTCCATTGCAGTAATTTCTTTCTCGTATGCAGTCATCAGGTCATTGGCTATTTGCAGCCCAGCTTTGGATGTTTCAGTTGGCCCATAACTACTGCCCCAAATGGATGCTCCAGCTGCCCCCAAACGTTCACCTAAGGTTGGCATGTTCTTTTCACCAACGGCATTTTTTGCTGCGTTGCCATACAAACGCGTATTTAGGGAATCAATTGCTCGTGCCAGTCCTTTTATTTGGGCGTATTCGCCCGAGCTTGCTGCACTAACCCTTTTCTGAGCAACCGCCAATGCCTTTGCATTGTTTTGCACTTTCCCAAAGCCTAGATTCAACTTGCTACTTCTCAATTGAGCTTCCATATAAGCAGATAAATAGGCATTTTTCTCCGCTTGTGGTTTAGGTGCAAGGGTACTTGGATGCAGTGGTTTGAGTTTTACTTTTTGTGCTTCCCCTATTGCCGAGTGCATTCCATTTTTCAACACATACAGCGTTGCACTGTAGGTTCCGGGTGTAACATACCACTGACCTGTTTTATCATTTCCATTCTTCGTGTTTTGTTGAACCGGCATTTGGCTGGTCGCTTTCATATCCCAGGTAATGCGATGCATTCCTTTGCTGTTTTTAAGCTTGAGTCTACGCAGCACATTGTTGCTATTATCGCTTATTACCATCCAATATTGGGGCACGTCAATCTGCTTTTCATTGGCTAGTGTCTCCCATCCAGGAAACGGCACATCTTTGCCTGCCTTGTTGAGCTCCTTCTCTTTTTCGTGTCTGAGCTGCTTAGCTGTTTTTGTATCCGCTTTGATGTAATAGGTAAATGTAGCTCCATGCTCCGGGTTAGCTCCATAAAAGTGTTGCCCACCTAAAGAGCCGCCTTTTTGTCTTCCATCTCGTCTGAGTCTGAAAAGATATGCATCGCGTGCCCAAAAAAGTGCTGCGTCTTGTTGGAGTGCATCTGCTTTTACCTCACGCAGAAACGAGTAGTCATCCAGCACATAAAAGCTTCTCCCAAAGCTGGCTGCCACTAAATCATTATGGTCTCGCTGAATGGCTAAATCCCTAAAGCTGATGGTTGGCAAGCCTCCGTTCAATTGAATCCAATTCTTTCCACTATTGGGAGTGAAATAAATACCAAACTCTGTGCCTACAAAAAATAAATTGGGATTCACGTGGTCTTGGACAATCCGCCACACGTAATTATTATTTGGAAGGTTCCCAGTGATACTCTTCCAAGACTTGCCTCCGTCGCTACTCATAAACACATACGGCTTATAATCTCCCTGTTTATGGGCATCTAAGGCCACATAGACTTTATTTTGGTCATATAAGTCCGCCTTTATATCATTTACATATGCACGTTCTGGAACTCCTTGAAGTGTATTCACATTGATTTTAGTCCATGTTTTTCCACCATCCTTGGTGCTTTGAATCAATCCATCATCTGTTCCAATGTGCAAAATATTCTCATTCACCGGGCTTTCCGCTATGCTAGTAATGGTATTATAGGTACTCATGGCATACAGATCCCAAGGATTTTTATAGCTCTGTTTGCGCCCCATAATGGGTAACTCAATTCGTTCTTCATCTTTGGTAAGATCAGGGCTCATGGCAGTCCATTTATCACCTCGATCGTCACTGCGCCATAGGCGTTGTGACGCCACATAAACCCTTGCGGGGTTATGACTGCTTACCAATATAGGTGCGTCCCAATTATAGCGTTCATACGTCTCTCCTGCTGCAGGCTGTGGACGTATACCAACACGCTCACCTGTTGCCAAATCAACCCTACTATACCAACCCTGCTGACTTTGCCCATATACAATGTTGGGATTACCTGGTTCAGTGGCCGGTTGATGGCCGTCTCCTCCAAGAATTACATTCCAGTCTGCATTGGATATTCCAGCTGCATTTTCTGTTCTACTTTTGCCTCCTTGTGTATTGTTGTCTTGCGTACCGCCATAAATGTTGTAAAAGGGCTTTGCATCATCAACGGCTAATTTGTAAAACTGGGTTATAGGCAGATTGCCCATATGTCGCCAAGTGCTGGCTAAATCGAAACTCTCATACAATCCACCATCGGTACCCACCATCAAATAGTTGGGGTCACTCTGCTTAAACGCCATTGCATGATTATCTACGTGCTTATTTTTCTTTCCTACTTGCTGAAATGTGGCACCGCCATCATTGGTGACTTTAAAGTAGTTGTTTGCGAAGTATACGCGGTCAAACTGGTGTGGACTTGCCCAAATTTCCTGATAGTAATGTGGTCCTGTGCCACCGCTGATCACATCCGATTTTTTCACCCAACTTCTTCCTCGATCGGCACTTCGATAAAACCCTCCTTTTTTCAAATCAAGCTCAATTGCCGCATAAACCACATCTGGGTTTTGTGGCGATAGGGCCAATCCAATTTTACCCATATTTCCGCTTGGAAGTCCGGTCTTTAGTTTTTCCCAAGTGTTACCGCCATCTATACTTTTGTGAATACCACTTTTTGGGCCTCCGCCAAGGTATGCAGCTACCGTTCGATGTCGCTGCCAAGTTGCTGCATAAAGCACATCCGAGTTCCTCGGATCCAAGAGTAAATCTGTTGCTCCGGTCCATTCCTGATCCCCCAATGTTTGCTTCCACGTCTTTCCTCCATCAATGGTTTTATAAACACCCCGTTCTCCGCCCTCACTCCATAGCGGCCCCTGAGCTGCCACCCAAACCATATTGGGGTTAGTGGGATGCACGACAATTTTACTGATGTGATTGGAGTTTTTAAGGCCCATGTTCTTCCAGTTCTTTCCGCCATCTTTACTTAAGTACACACCATCACCGAAAGAAATATGCCTGCCACCCACGTTTTCACCTGATCCAACCCATAGGTTGCGCGAATGGGTATCTAATGTGATGCATCCAATGCTGTATACTTTTTGCTTGTCGAAAATGGGTTTAAATGTAACCCCCGCATTTTGGGTCTCCCAAACACCCCCACTTCCTACCCCAACATACCAATGGCTTTCATCTGCAGGATCGATCACCACATCAGATATTCGACCGGTCATAAAAGCGGGGCCAATACTTCTGAATTTAACATCATTGAATGATACACTGTCTATATTTGGAGTTTGTGCTTGCATGAAATTACAAGCAAATAGAAATGCAAGGAGTGTTGTAAATTTAACCATGGAGGGCAAATTTAATCTAAAAATTGGAATGGGAAGAGGAGCTTTGCATTGGCGGAATACAAACTTCTATTTCTTATAAAGCGTGAAAAAGACCTTCTTATTCAATAGAACCCAGTCTATCCTTTTTAGCATGGGGCTTAAGTGCATTGCCTACAGAAGAGGAAAATGTTCAATTTGCAGTCCTTAATGTGAACATCCCCTTCAGGTTTTGGTGCAAAATAATTATACAAGCTAATCACTCACGATAATATCTTCATATTCTACCTTATGCAATACTAACCCTGAAGATGGAGCTATATGCCTTATTTGAGGGCCATTGTAATCAATGAAAGATTGTCCAAGATCTTCAATAGACCATGTTCCTTTACCAATTTCTATTAAAGCTCCCATCATTAATCGCACTTGGTATCGCATAAATCCTTTCGCTTTTACCTTGAATACAAAAGCCTTTTGAGGCACATATTGTCCTGTAAATTTATTGTTGGACTCTATGCAAGCCAAACGGATTTCACGTTCTAAATTAGCATCTGGAGATGGCTTGCTCGCATAACGTTTGAAGTTATGCGTTCCTTCAAAAAGTTTTACTGATTCTTTCATCTTTTCCATATCAAGTTGTGCTCCAAAATCTCGTATGAATGGTGCATTATAAGGATGTGTTTTCTTTCCTGATGAAAAGTAGTAGTGATATTCTTTGCTAAGCACACTTTGGATAATATTGAAGGCAGCATTAACTTGATCTACTGATTTGGCTCGCACGTCTGAAGGAAGATTGACGTTTAGCATTTCAAGGAGTTGCTTGGGGTTCAATTCTTCCATAGTGAAGAGTTCTAAAGCGTAATCATCTGCTGATACTTTGGCATCCGTTCTTCCACAGCCCAGCGTTCTGTAATTGCTATGTTTGAAAATGAAGTCGAATGTTTTATCGATCATTCCATGGACCGTTTTATATTTAGGCTGTTTTTGCCATCCATGGTATCTAAAACCTAAGAATTCAATGCGGATAAGATAAAAGTAGGTCCAGTTTGCCAAGCTTTTTGGAAATGAGTAAAACAATTTCAAAGTTAAATGAATAATTCATCCCTTTCAAACAACTTATGCTAACCATCACACCCAATGTGCTTGATTGACGAATTGAATGTGTATTTGAGATTGGGAAATAGTAGGCAAAACAAACATTAGCCAAGCTACGTACGATTTGTTAAAAACGGATCAACAATTTTCTTTTGAAAGCAGAGGTAAAATTGAAGCTAAGGGCAAAGGAGAAATTGAAATGTACTTTGTTAAATTGAAATCCTCAGAAGTATAATATCGAATGTTAATTTTCAGCGTATTCATTAACCTAAAATAAAATCTCAAGGAAGAAGAATCAGAATCATGACGTTTATTAATAAAAAACTAGCGTTCAAAAAAAACACACGTTACTAATCTCAGCCAACCCATCTCTTTATATATCTTAGCAATTACTAACCAGTAATTAAAAGATATTGAAACAATTACACATTTTTCAAAAGAGTTTTCTAACAACGCTTTGTGCCTTGATACTAAGCAGCGCCTATAGCCAAACTACCTTTTGGTCCGAAGACTTTAATGGATATTCAGATGGAGTAACTACCGGGTCAAACAACAATACCAACAATCCAGCGAATGATTGGACCAGCGGAGGATGCACTACTTGTCCATCAAGCATAGATGATTGGTGGGAAATTCGCAGTGGTGTGATGGAGGCTAGAGATGTAAATAATGAACATGTTTATTTGCAAACAGAGTCCATTGATATCTCTGCCTATAACAGTGTCATTATTAATGTTGATGTAATAGAAAATGGTGACTTGGAAGGTTTATATTGGGGTGCCGATAATTGTTCTGATGCTACCAACCAAGATTATGCGGATGTAGAATACAGAGTTAATGGAGGCACTTGGACCCTTGTACCCAACTATTTAGGATGGTGCGGTCTTTATGCATCCTGTGCTGTGCACACCTTATACGGAGATGACAGTGTCAGTGGTGATTGTAGAACAGTTGATGTTGACTGGGTATCAACGACTGTTTCCGTTCCCGGTATCTCAGGAAGCACCTTAGAATTGAGATTATCTGCGACAAATTCTTCGGGTCTAGAATTCATTCGATTTGATAATATAGATATTCAATATACCGCCCTTCTTCCAATGGAACTCGTATCATTCACTGCTCAAGTTAGTGGTTTACAGGTTGATTTGAAATGGCAAACTGCTTCGGAAATTAATAATAATTATTTTATAATAGAACGGTCTACCAACGCGATAACCTGGGAAAAGGTAAAAGATATAACAGGTTCAGGTAATTCAAACACAATTAAGAGTTATGCATTTACAGATCCAAACCCTTATCCTGGGGTATCTTATTACCGTTTGAAACAAACCGATTTTGATGGACAAATTGATTCCAGTCAAATAAAAAGCGTTCGCGTTGAAAAGTTAAAAAAAGAAACCGTAAACTTATTTCCAAATCCAGTTAAAAATCAAATCACTATTGAAGGAAGTGATGCTGAATTGAAAGATATCCGTATTTATAACATGCTTGGGCAAGATGTTACTTACTCAACTCACCAGGCAGTAAATAATGAAACTACTGTGGTGATTAATTTATCAAAACTAAATCCAGGTATTTACTATATTTACACAAAGAACACTGCCCACAAGCTGCTAAAACAATAGCGTCCTTTGGGATGTTGATATTTATAACCAACTATTGGTGATAATAAAAATGGCTAAAACACTAAAAACAAAAATGAATATACTATTGATCGCAATAGGAGCAATACTCCTTGCCTTTGTCCTTATACAGTTTTTTGCTTTCAAAAGCCAAAGGAATATTGAAACTTCCGCTTATGTCGTCAATAAAAAGTATGCTCAGTTTGAAATAAGAAGTTATGAAGCCGCTTTATTTACCACCGTCAAACTCTCAACCAAAGGTTATAAGAATTCTTCCAGTAAAGGGTTTTCTATATTAGCAGGATACATTTTTGGTAAAAACGAAAGAAATGAAAAAATATCAATGACTTCTCCGGTAACCATGTCATTGGAAGATTCGATGACGATGATGTTCATGGTTCCAAAGGAATTTAAAAAAGAAATGCTTCCAAAACCCAATCAATCAAGCATAGAATTCAAGGAAGAACCCGCAAAAACAGTTGCTGCAATACGCTTTAGTGGCTGGGCGGATGACCAGAAAATAGAAAAGTATAAACAGAAACTAAAATCAGCACTCGATGCCGAAGGCATACCCTATTCCAACCGATTTTACTTTTTGGGGTATAATCCGCCTTATGAATTCTTTAATCGTAAAAATGAGGTTATCGTTGAATTGCAATAAGATGCGCTTGATCAAATCTTAGCAAAATAGGTTACCTTTATAATTCTCCAGTAAAAACAGAACGCTGCGTTACTGCAGAAACGAAACTAAAAGAATGACTGCTTGTTCTAAAAGAGTCCGAAATGGGCATTTAAAATGAAAATACTACTAACCGGTGCGACCGGATACATCGGCAAAAGACTTTTGCCTGTTTTGGTTGAAGCGGGTCATGAAGTTGTATGCTGCGTACGAGATGTCAAACGGTTCAATCCACCTGAATCATTAAAGCAAAAGATTACAGTAATTGAAATGGATCTGTTGAATGCAGCATCGCTAGAACGAATACCTCGAGATATTGATGGCGCATATTATTTAGTGCACTCCATGGCATCATCCAATGATTACAAATCATTGGAGAAAATATCTGCCATTAACTTTAGAAATGCCTTAGCCAAAACCGATATAAAACACCTTATCTATCTAAGCGGTATAGTGAATGAAACCGAACTCTCTAAACATTTAAGTTCAAGAAAAGATGTAGAAATTGAACTCGGCAAAGGAGCATACAGTTTCACCACGTTACGCGCGGGAATAATTATTGGATCGGGCAGTGCCTCTTTTGAAATAATCAGAGATTTAGTTGAAAAACTACCTGTGATGGTTACGCCAAAATGGCTCAAAACGAAATGTCAACCCATTGGGGTTTCAGATGTTATTGCATTTCTATCCAAATCTTTGTTCAACTCAAAAACGTACAATGAAAATTTTGATATCGGTGGACCGGATGTGCTAAGCTATAAAGAAATGATCTTGGGTTTTGCAAAAAGCAGAAATTTAAAACGTAAAATATTCGTAGTGCCCATTATGACCCCGCGACTCTCTTCTTACTGGCTCTACTTTGTCACCTCTACTTCGTATAAGCTTGCTGTTTCGCTTGTTAACAGCATGAAAATTGAAGTAATCTGCCGAGATAACAGAATTAATTCCATTTTGGGAATTGAACCATTGAGTTACATGCAATCATTAGAACGGGCTTTTAATAGAATTGAAAACAACGCGATTCTGTCCAGCTGGAAAGATTCATATGCTAGCAGTGGAATTGATTTTGATATTTCTGAGTTTATAGAGGTGCCCACTTTTGGCTGTTTTGTTGACCAGAGAACAGCCAAAATAGACGCGATGGATGTTTGTCGAGATAAAATCTGGCGAATTGGAGGGGATACGGGTTGGTATTATGCCAGTTGGCTTTGGAGGATACGCGGCCTATTGGATAAGATAGCGGGTGGAGTTGGGCTGAGAAGAGGAAGAACTAGCCATACGCAAATAAACGCAGGTGACACATTAGACTTTTGGAGGGTATTGTATGCCAACAAAGAGAAAGGGCGGTTGCTCCTCTTTGCCGAGATGAAACTTCCAGGAGAAGCGTGGTTAGAGTTTAAAATTGAGAAAGATCAACTTATACAAACCGCAACATTTAGACCCTTGGGTTTATTAGGTAGATTATATTGGTATTCCGTACTGCCCTTTCATGGCATTATCTTTAGTGGAATGCTAAAAAAGCTTACGAAACGCAACAAAACATAAGAGGATGAGACATTGTGTATCCGAATGGGTAAATACCAACCCTAATCATTGCCTTAGATTACTCCACCCTTTTTGGGATAACCCCCAAGCATCTAACTAATAGTGACCAAAAAGATAAACCCGATATTACTATTGCATAATTGAAACAGAGAATTTACATTTGCAGCCCTTAGTTTTACCAATACGAAGGAATGCATATCCTGCCCAGGTGGCGGAATTGGTAGACGCGTTGGTCTCAAACACCAATGTCGCAAGACGTGTCGGTTCGAGCCCGACCCTGGGTACAAAAAATAAAAGGGATTAAGTGTTTACTTAATCCCTTTTTAATGTTTCTTGATTCAATCAGCCCATTTCATTACCACGTAGAATAATCAATCTCTATGGGTAAACGGAATAAGGTTCTAACGGGCTTATTATTCACTTTAGCCGGTCGCCATTTTCCGGAACTTAATTTCACCACATTGACACAAGCTTGTTCGGCACCGTAACCCATCCAACGTTCTTTAGGAGTAACAATGAGCAAATTAGATATAGAACCATCCTTTTCAACTACAAACTCAACGGTGACATTACCCACTAAACCCACTTCTTTTGCTATACCAGGGATATTGATTTGATTTTGCACGAAAGATTGAAAGCTCCCTCCAATGAACTCTGCATCCAAGCCCTTATAAATGGTCTTATCTTCTACATCCGCCATTTTTATGGGACCGCCATCATCTTGATTGTATTTAAGAAAGGAATCCAAATTGGGAATGCCTTTTTTATTTGTAGTTAAATCGGGATCATCCTTGGGTGTATCATCCAGATTATCACTGATTTTATAGGTATCCGTGCGTTTACTGGTTACTACCTTTTTATTATCATTGGTCGGCTCCTCTTTAAAACGATAATCTGGAGGGAAATAGGTCCCCACTTCTTTGGGATCTTCTAAGTTTGCTTTGCCTTGAACCATGGTCCAATTAAACAATGCTAAGATTGAACCCAGGGCAATATTAATTCCGATTAGAAAGAAGGTGTGCTTAAATTTGAGGTTTGATTTTTGATTTTTCATATTACGCATATTAATACCAGTAATACGAAAAAGGTAAATACTATATTTCGTGAAAAGTGCTGCAATTGAGCAGCGGGCAGATGCGTTTATTAAACGGCAGCTAACTTGATGTTTTAGCTTGGGTTATAGGCACAAAATGGGTTTGCCCAATCGATTCAACAGAATATTTTCTTGATCGGTTAGGTTAAAGTAATCATCCTCTCTATTTCCCAATAGCAAGACAATGACATCATTTTCTTCGATATCTGAATATTCAATTATAGATCGGCTATA
>Ga0055584_100002643_pt1 | contig 17676 bp, 13 predicted proteins | sample OSDHelmetaG_FD_58716 | JGI IMG/M metagenome (GOLD analysis project Ga0055584, IMG submission 58716) | Pelagic marine sediment microbial communities from the LTER site Helgoland, North Sea, for post-phytoplankton bloom and carbon turnover... | ecosystem: Environmental > Aquatic > Marine >... | reverse complement strand
TTTTTTTTTTATAAATTTATGGGTTTTAGCGTTAAGCCTGAAATATCTATAGGTTTTTCGACTGATATCCTAACTTCGTCTTTATGCCTTTCGATTATCTTGTTGATTGTATCAATACTAGATTCAGATATAACCTTGATTTTTGATTTATTAAATTGGGATGGGTGAGTCACCCCATTTATCATTAGAAGGATCGGAGCCAACTCGGTACAACCATAAATATCATATGATAATCTGTCAGGGTTGTTTTCGTGTCTCGCTCTCAAAGTTGTTTCTACACTTTCAGCAATTAGTAGATCTTTATACTTGTAGAAAATACTATTAGGGTTCTCTAGCTCGATATCATTATACTTCAGCCGCTTTGATAGATTTCTGTACGAGAGCTTGTTCTTTTTAGAGTGCTCTATAATATCTTTGAGATCATGAAGCCTTCCAGAATGAAGACCTTTTAAATTAGCCATAGAAACCTCTAGTTAATCATTAATGGCGAGGCCTTAATCATGCCTGCACCTGAACAAGTTATCATGGCCGTCTCGCAAGTAATCATAACGTTCTGCGCTGCAACTAAGAATTCTTTAGTTTGGAAGGACTGTTCATCTGGATCAATAATTTCCATTTTCTTTTCCTGATCATTGAATTTGATCTCCCTTCCTCCAGGAGTAGAAATAGTCATCTTCTGATCCTTGTCTTCCATATCAATCTTACTTCCATATTCAGAACTTAGTTTCACCCTCTTATTTTTGTCATCCAAGAGTAGTCTGTTATTTTTAGGAGTGACAACCTCGATTAGATCCTCTTCCTCGTTCTTAACCATCTTAAACGAATGCCCGTCATCCATTCTTAAAATCATGGAATTTGCTTCTTCATTATAATCCACTAAGAAGATAGACCCATTGGGAAATTCGATCGCGAAGATATTGGCCCTTTTTTCTGGATCGTTGAGAGTTCCACGATCGGCTGACTCTGAGGCATTTTTTAGTCCGATTATTTCATCCCTAGTGCTGGTACCGAACATCGGGAAATACCTAGGTTTCTGCGGATCCTCGTCCTGGAAGAATACCGGAACCCATGTGCCTTTTCTCGGTACTGAATGCAAACCACTGGCTATCTCTTCGTCAGCGCCAGCGTCGATCTTAGCACATGACTCGACCCAAGTAAAATTAATATGGGTACTGTTACCTGAAGGTCTGGAATCCGAATCTTTATGGAAGACTGAAGCTGAAGATGTATCTTGGCTTTCCTTTTCATCGGTACCTCCTTCATCTGGCTGAAGTTCGGGAATCCAAACTCCGATTCGTTGTCTTTTTAACGGGTCATCATTTCTTATGACTAACCCAGTTTTTATCCCTGAAAAATCAAATTGTCTCATAGTTTCCTCTTATTTTATATTAAGATTTTATATTAAGATTTTATAAATATTTAAATTTATCTAATATTAAATTAAATATTATTAGATAAATATAAAGAAAAATGAATATTAAATAAATATAAATTAAATTATAGAATTAATCGGTTGTTCTTACCTTTTTAAATTCAAAAAACAAGGAATAATTAATTAAACTAACTGACATTTTATATAACTAGGAAATTTAAATGACTGAGAAAAAAGCGGATTTATACCAACGAAGAGCCATCGAGGCCTTGGTTGGCTTTTACTTTTCAGATAAGATGGAATTCAGACTAGGGGGATACGCAGGCACTGGCAAGTCTTTCGTAATCTCTAAATTCGTAGAAGCCGTAGAAGCAGACGTTAATGAAAAACACAGAGAATTTGAAAGACAGAGAGAAAGCAAGTATAGTGTTTTAAAGTACGAGTTTGGCCTGAATGACAGCGTGATCAGCGGTCTACTCCCCGATCCAGACGGAAAAATCGCAGTTAGATATCTAGCTCCAACTGGTAAAGCCTCTCTAGAACTTATTAAGAAAGGATTAGACGCTAGTACAGTCCATAGTTTTTTATATGTACCAGTTACCGAAGAAGATGAAAACGGAAATGTTCGATTAGTCTTTTCGAAGAATAATGCGGCTATCCGAGCGGCAACTTTAGATATGGTCATCGTAGACGAGGCCTCTATGATCAACTACGAGATTTATCGGGATCTAATCGAGCTTAATGTTAAAATCGTCTGGGTAGGAGATCACGGTCAGTTACCTTGCATCAACAACCCAGACACGACCAGACCTGACTTCTCGCTCATGAAGGACGCGGATTTCTACCTAGAACACATCCATCGTTATGCTGGCGAGATCGCCAATATATGTAAATTGGCCCGAGAGGGTAAGAACATCCGATTTGGCTCTTACGGGAAGAAGGTTGCTAAAGTCAAATGGGAAGACATTACGGAGGCCCATCTCCTTAAAGTAGATCAAATAATTTGCGGTAAGAACGACACTCGGAAAGAATTAAACACCTATATTCGGGAGTCTAAGGGATTTACAAGCCCCCTTCCTGTGATTGGGGATAAGCTGATTATTAAGAAAAATAATTCTCAGCTGGGGCTTATCAACGGGTTATTTGCGGAATGTACCAAGGATGTTGAGTTTTCTGAGATAAATGCTGCAGGGGGACAGTTTGCATTAAGCCTTGAAACTGAACTTGATCTATCTCTTGAAGACATTCGTTTCAACCTACCCTTCTTAATTCCAGATTACTCTGACAAATTAGAAATAAATAAGAGCAAGTTATATGAGCTGGATAAGGTTGATTATGGATATGCGATTACCTGTCACTCTGCCCAAGGCAGCCAATTTCCAAGACCTCTCGTTGTTGATGAACCATTCGGAGACAACGAGATGCGGAGACGATGGAGATACACTGCGTATTCTCGCGCCCAACAGAAACTTATTATCGTAAGTTAGCATCCATTAGAGACCATCGTTGTATGGTCTCTTTTTTTTTTAACAAAACCTTAGCTGTTTATCATTTAAGAGGTCACAAATAATGTCTTTTGAGAATCTAAGTAAGGTTATAGAAAACGATTACTTACGGTTTCTAGACTTTGCCAGTAAATTAGTGTTCAAGGATCAGATAGAGGCTGATGCGGAAACCCCCAAACAAGCGTCTCAGAGTGAAGTGATGTACATGGAAGCCAATTTAGCTAGGGATAGCTCACTGATAGAAGCGTATCATGAAAACTCCATCAGATTGCAAAACTTAATAGACAGATACGGTGATCTAAATATAGCTTTAGGGGCAGGTGAAGATATTCCTGCCTTTGCTGAATCTAACAAGTATTACCGTGAACTATATGTAAACCACGGGGTGTCTCCCTATACTGCAAGAACCTCTGACGATTTTGAATTACTGTGGTATCCTGACGGCTATCTGACCCCACAGGAAGTCCATATATTCAAGAACCAGTTTAATATAAACTTGGTTTACTTTATGAAGGTTCTGTACACTGAAGCATATAAGAACGACACGGGGTATCGGTCTTTTATTAGATTCTATTTAGCTTTTACATCTATTGAGCGGAGCTTGGATATCCTAAAGGGTGCTCCATCAATGAATATCGAACTTATGGACGAGTACGCTATTAGAAATATGCTCTACTCCTATGGTGTCTATTTTTTAGATGATCTAAATAAGAACTACCAGAAACGAGTAATACGGAATCTCAACTATCTTCTAAGAAATAAGGGTACCGACCGAATCTTTGTGAACATATTCGAGATATTTGGTTTTGAAAACGTCGAAGCGTTTAGATACTACTTAGTCCGAGATTATGATCGGGATGCCGACGGTAGACCTATCTTTACACAGCCCGAGCCTAAGTTTTTAAGAGTACCATTTCTTGAAAACAACTATGAGACCTTTCTTGATAACCTTCAAGATTCCGAGAAACAGACTCTCTTAAGGGACTATGACTCGATAATTTCTGACGACCATACTTGGAAAGCTACAAAAGAAGAAGTTAAGCAAATGCAGTTCAATATTATCAATACTAAGTATTTTGACTTAGATTCGATATTGGACATAATGAAGGCTTCTACTAACACGGCCTATTTTTTCAACTATCTTTTCGATATTAGGGAAAACAGAGAGTTGGATGAGAGACTATCCTTTTCTATAGGGAAGATGTCCACCCAGCCTATCCGATGCTTGGACGCTTTATTAGCTGTAAACCATCTAATGCTTGTGAAGTTCGGTTACAAGGGGAATATTCCTCTCCACCCTCAAGAACTTAAGCACGTATATTCTATCCGTAAGAATATCGACGCTTCGAGACTATCCAATCTCTTTAAGGAAACGTTTAATATTTCCACGTTGGATCATATTATCGATAAGACGGGTGAGATCGATAGCGATTCTTTTGAAACTTCAATAGATCAGTTTTTAGAGATACGAGACCGATTGAAGCGCGCTATTGAGGTTGAAGAAAACGCTAAAAAATATTATGCGCTTTTAGGAGATTATGAATACTTATTTGTTTCTGATGTAATGATGAGTAAGTTTTCCGATTTTGAAACCTACTTAGATTATATTAAAGAAAACAACATAGAATTCGGGCAATACCTGGAAGTCATCCAAGAAAGCAACGAAGGCGTAATAAACGAAACTATTTCCCAAATATTAGAAAGTATAGATTCTTTTATCGAGAGTAAGTTTTTTGATCCCTATTTTGCAGGGGTATCTGGAGTATTAAACCATATTATTAAATTAATAAACGCTTTTAAAGCGTTCACCATTGATTTAAGAAAGGTCAATATAATTCCATTAATCGACGACTCTTTTAATAAAATTAAGATTCTGGAGCAACTAATAGAATTTAGTGAGTTCCATAACTCCCCTGATACTTTAACTTTTGACGATTACTTAGGATTTGTTTTCTCTGTCGGAGTTGATGAATACTTAGGGATTTCAGATATGATACGTTTATTCGGAGAGATCTTCTTATCTTCCGATTTAGAATTAGACGACCTTGTTGGAAAAATCCTGAGCATAATATCTAAGAGTGATATTTTAGTCCTAACAGATTTATTCAAGAATAAAGGATCTATTTGTAAGATCCTAAAGCTATGTCTTGACGATAAATTTACTCTTACCTCGGGTAACACCTACGAGGGCGTTTTAGACTTATTAGACCGCGCATCCTCGTTTAGTTCCTCGCTCCATCAAACAGTCAAGGTGTATCGAGATTCCCAGACTAGTTCGGCTAGAATATCAAATGCCGATAAAGCGGCCATGTTAGAATTAATTAATTATATATCACGAATTGATGCTGGTGATGAATTATTGGCCGAGGATAAACAGATCAACCTTGGCAATATAGACCTCCTATCATTCATAAATTTCTTGGTAAAAATAAATGCGGTCTCCGACATTCTTAAAAACGAATGTTTTAATATCTGTGATGTTAGTTTTTTTACTTCAAAGAGTGAATCCCGAGAAAACATTTCAATTAGGAATGTGATCAGAGATATTTCCAGTGAAATCTTAAATAACGACAAAATAGTGGACGAACTTGTAGTTACCAGATCGACTGTTAATTTTAATGAATCTATAATCAAGGAGGAAATCAATAGACTCATTAAGCTAAAGTTTGATATAAATCTTAACATTGGGGAGTACGAGACTTTTCTAAGTCTAATGACCCATAGTCTACTACTTTCGTTGAATGACAATCTGCTTAATCAGGTAGCTCAGAAGCATAGCGAATATACCTGTATCGCGGATAAGAATTACAGCTCGGCCAACCATACTCTTGCTATTCAGATAATTGAGGATGACGTCATCCACCTCCTTCGTTCGTCTACAGAGTTCCGAGATAAAGTCATCGAAGAGCTTGCAACCAATAGCTCAGCTGTTAACTTCAATGAATCTATAATCAAGGAAGAGATTGATAGGCTGATTCGTTTAAGGCTTGACACAGATCTCGGTGTCCGAGGATACGAAGAGTTGTTAAGTTCGGTGTCCCGTAGTCTATTACTGCATTTAGACGACGATTTACGAACCCGCGTAAATCAGAAAAGCGACGAATGCGCGCGTATTGAAGATGTGGGCTATATTTCAACTGGCCATATTTTTGCAATCCAGACGATTGTAGATGATATTATTGACCTGATTAATTCGGCTATAAAGCTTCAAGATAAGATCATTGGTGAAATTATATCTACTGAATCGACTATCGGGTTTAGTGAGTCCGTGATCAAGGAAGAGATCGATAGACTGATTAGCCTAAAATTTGATACAGGCTTAGATATTGGGGCTTATAAAGCTCTCATGAGTTCAATAACTCACAGCCTTTTATTGCCCGTCAATGACAGTCTTCACAACCAAGCAATTCAGAAACACGGTGAATGCTCTAGTATTGAAGATACGACGTATACATCAGCCAGTCATACCCTCGCTATTCAGATGCTTAGTGATGATATTATTGAACTCGTCCATTCATCTATAGAATTCCAAGATAAAATTATAGATGATACGGTATATGGATTTACGAATATAAGCCTAGCTAGTTATGTCTATTTTGATAATTTCAAATATAAGACCGAGCCGACTTTAAGGGAAAGCCTTCTATCCTTAGATGAGCTAGGACTAACTTTATTCTTGCAAAGATCAAATATTATCGATTATCAGGATGATATAATCAATTTGTCAAGGTTATCTGAGTGTATTTCGCTTTGCATCAAAGATTCATTAAAAATCTCGGCAAGGGTGGATTTCGGCGAATCTATTTTAAATGAGAACCAAGAATACGTCTCTTTCTTAAACGAAAAAGATACAATTATTGGAACTAAAATATTAATAGATACTCTGGTTGAGATTAGAGAACTGAAATTATTGAAAGATTCTAATTCTCTTAAGGTTATTGATAAGTTACATAACCATCTATCGTTTCTTGACCAATCTAACGTTTTATCTCGGATCGATAAAGGTGAATTAGCCAATATTTTGGTGGATTCTAAAAGAGACTCCTTAGTCAAAATGTCGGAATGCACTTGTATTGAAGATGTATTCGCGGTTCTAAAGAGCATCGTCAGTAAAGATAAAATAGCTATGAGAGATTCTTTCGAATTAGAGTTAATAGAAAATTAACAATTAAATAATTTTTAAATCCATAAGGAAAGATCATGCGTGAATTAAATATCAATGAGAGTCTTTTGATTGCTGAAGAAATGCGGAAATCAGACTCTGAAGGTTTAGGTTTAGCTGGCGTGACGGCTATTGAAGATGTTGCTCTAAACCGGATTCTTGAAATTAAAAGAAACAAGCTAACCTTACGCGGGCGTACTTTTGCCCTTGAGAAACTTTTCCGTTCTCCACCACCGGCAGCGTCCGGCTATCATGACGATCCAGACCGTGAAATTATCATGTTCCGTATTGGGTCGGGTGGTGCTCCAGCGGCTCAACCGTTTAATCCAACGCCTCCTTCCGCAGAAGATGTAGATATGGCAAAACCGATTCCTTTTCGTGTGATTGGTGTTGATGACGAAGCGGATATACCAGCCAATATTTATTTGGATCAGCGCCCTCTAACTGGCGAAGACGAAGGTAAAATCGGGCTATTTTCTAAACGCTTTGAAACCTTAGAGCCGGAGTTCGTTTGGAATCCTGTAGACAACAAGGTATATAAACATATCCGCCTTCTAATTGATAGTACGGATGCCCGTGAACAAGCTATCAACGAAGCCGGTCTGGTGATCGCGCGCCCAGATAACTTTGAAGGCGCAGAATTATTTAGCCGAGTAACCTTCGCTTCTGAGTATATGGCTAGCGAGACAGAGAAAGGCCTTCTGATCCACTATTACGTTTACGCGTAAATCTTAAGCCAATAAGCATAGCCTACTCTTGGGCTATGCTTATTGCTTATTGGAGGACTCATGCGAGAAAGAATAATTCTAAGTGAGGTTAGTAAACGAGAACTTTTAAGCTTACTACCTAATGAAGTAACTCTAGAGAAGATTAAGAATCTTTTTGCTGTAGTTGAGGGGCAAAATAATCCTAAGATTTCTTGGGAGGCCGAGTTCATTCTAGATCTAGATAGATTAGGTATTCCCAATAAAAATCAGGACGAATTTGGCTGGGGTTTGCATTTTTGCAAGAGGACGGATGAGACCTCTAAACCGTTTAAAACTACAGCCGGACGTTATGTAGTCAACTTATTTCTCTTCGGTGGAGCTAAATCGATTAGGGAGAATAGTCCTTATTATAATTCTCCCTTTAACAAGAGGCTCATTGGGACGGTAGGTAAAAGTCTCTCAGTATTACTTCTCGAAGGTAAGATAACGTCTGACGAGTACATAGACTATATTGACCGTGAGCAGTGGTTAAGTTTTGCACCCACCTCTTTTGTCTCACCCAGCTTTGATAATTTATCCAATAAACCTATAAAGGAAGTTATTACAGCTAGAGATAAGATGTACGAAGACAATAAGGAAGCGCTAGATAATTATTCTCTCAATTCAATGATTTTATATCAGGGAGAAGAGAAGAAACTGCTCAAGATGGCTGAAGATATCCTTGACGAGAAGAATTCCCCAGGGCTAGACATTTATAGATCTGGTGCTTCAGGTTCCTTTGGGAACAACTACCGAAACGTTGCCCTGATGCGAGGCTATATGCCTAAGAGTGACGACCCCTCACAGTTTTCATTCTCAACATCGAATCTTATGGACGGTATCAAGCCCGATGAGACCGCACCATTCGCAGATCTGGCAATTCTGGCCTCGTTCTCTAGGGCTGTGGGTACGCAGGATGGTGGTTACTTGACTAAGAAAGTAAATGCCAGTTTTCAGCATGTAGGCATTACTCCCGACTCGGAATCCGATTGTGGAACTAAACGTTTCTTGTCCGTTAAGCTAGACAAGGATAATAGGCGAGGACTTCACCTCCAGTACTATAAAAACGATGAAGGGAAATTAGAATTGTTGACTATGGAGAAGCTCGAAAGCTTTCCCGAAAATACGGTCATCGAAGTTAGAAGTACCTTATTCTGTCTAGACAAAAAGTATTGTTCTAGATGTATGGGTCAGCTTTACTATTCTATCGGTATTGAGAAGGTGGGATTACTACTCAACCGTATTACTAGTAATGTTCTGAATAAATCTCTTAAAAAGTTTCATGATCTAACGGTTAAGATTTCCGATCTTGACTACTTAGAGAAGATTGAAAGTTTAGATTGAAACATATATTATTTTAATGCTAAATCTATTTGTTATTAAGGAAATAACATGGCAAATCTTAAAGATAAAATTATTGCAGTGGACTCGCTTACCCGTAATTTAATTCAAGTTAGATACACGGATAAGAATAGAAGTATAAAAGTAAAGAATTACGAAGTTCTTAGCAATAATGTTCTTAGAGAAACTGATGGCGATATCAATCATGGTTTAAGGTCTCTTTTAACCAGAAAATCGTCAAAGTATAAGTTCGATTAATGACCACACCTTTAACTTTCTAATTGGAGAATACCGATGGCCAGAATTAAATCTTTTCGAGAACCCATTAACTTGGAAGAACTTAAGAGAGAAATCGAGTCTATCCTTAAAGGTTATTCAATCGAGGTTAAGCATGCACTTGAAATCGAGAAACAGTCTACTCGGATCGTTTACGGAAAAATCTGGGGGCGTAGATTCAAATTCTACAGAGATCCAGATTTATCCACTCGCTTAGTCTTCTAATTAAATATAAGGGCCAACCTCTTCGGTGGTTGGCTCTTAAGAGTTTTTAGTTATTGGAATGAATTTTCATTCTTTGACAGAAATTTTTTTTTTCTAAATGTCTAGGGGATAAAAATGAAAAGCTCCGTCGAGCAAATACTATTTAAGCATGTTCAGGCGAACTTAGCTAAAACCGAAAAAGAGAAGCATTTAGTAAAACTTTTCATGCGCTACTCGGATCAGAATTCCGAGATACTTTACGATAGTGGAATGACCGTAAGGCCGATGTTCCATCCTAGCCTCGATGAAGAGATTGTCTCAGCTATCGGCTTATCACTTGACGACTGTGAAGAATTTATTAACACCTGCCCTTCGATTCGAGGTACCTCCCGTCGAGAGAAGAGCTTTGACAAACCAATCTATCACGCACTTCTAACTTCGGTTGTATATTTCCTTAAGCGGAAGAAGGAAAGGGAAGCGATTCTAATGAATCTATTCCTAGCTTTGAGGTTCTATTCTTCCTTACACCGTAAGTATTTTCCTCATGGTGTTAAGAAAGAAATTATGGATTATACAGTGTCAAATTTAACTAATAAATTTGATATTAAAGCGCAAGGCAATCTAATTAAAGCGCTTGATAAAATGGCAATAAACAACCTAAATACTTATCGCGATAAATATTTAGGCGAACTCGATGACGAGAAGTTCATGCTCTATATGGAGAGCTTAAGAACACGGTGCAACTCTCTCGTTCAGAATATTTCCGATGAGTACTATACCAACTGGAAAGCTGGAAATTATATGAATACGGATCGGGGTGAATTTACTACTTCCGATGGGGAAAGTATTCAAATCGAAAGAACTAACGCATCCTCGACCGTAGTTCAGGCGGCCAGTGCCTTTTCTATCTGGTTTAACAGCTCTTCCGTGGATCTTAAGCTAGTGGATACTGTGGCAAAACAAACGGAAACGGCACCTTCCACTATCCGTCATGTCTTAGAGAAGATTAAAGAGAAAGATAATCAGGCTATTCCTATCATATCGGAGAATTTGTTTGCTCTGCTTCTCGAAGAACAAGGCAAGACTATGAATTCGATCTGTAGTAGATTCTGGGTACCTTTTGCTATTTCACAGTTCTCGAAGACAAATACCGAGAATATTCTTATTATCAATATACGGAAAATTCTTAATTCCCTTTTAGAGAAATATAGCGTTAAATTTGCCGGTACCCGTAGGGAGGCTACTCGTATGAATTATAGACGCGCGTTGCTTCTCTATTTCGCACTACTTATTCAGCGGCATCGCTGTAATTAATAATCCCGCTATAGGTTAATTAACCTATAGCGGGATCTATAATTTATAGAGTTCTCATTAACTCTAAATAAGCACGACCTAAAAGATTAGGATCGATAAGTTTACCGATTCGAAATTCATTGTTTAAGTTCGCGTTGTGCAAGGTGCTGGTGATATTGAAGATAAGATAAATCGGAGTATCTACGGCTAAAGTCATGAGTTCACCGTAATCGTTAATCCAAGAAGACATAAATAGCCGGAATGTCAATTTATTAAGTCTCGGATGAATTTCAGCCAATTTTTCGATCACCGTACCTAGTTCGACTTTATCAGCGGACTCGAATATTTTTTCTATCCGTCTGCCGTTAACCAGCGAATCCTTCCCGACTGGGACTGTAGACTTAGCTAGTTCTAGAGACGATTTAAGATCTTTTCCTAGCATAATATGGTTGCAGAAGACCATAAAAGTCACTTTTGTTTCATAAAACTCAGAGATAGAACCCCCTAAGCCGTAGTTTCTCTCAAGTATATTCAACGCTAAAGTTGAATATATCTCTGAAAAGGCTTTTGTGAACTTGATCTGTCTGGAAATGTTATCCGAGAGGTGTTTCTGAATGTAGGCGATCTCTAAGAATGTGTAAAGTATTGGGGACGGGATTGAAACAGCTTCAGTTCCTGGGTCGGCACTCATTGAATTCACAGTCTTGACTTTACTACCCGATTTAATCTTAGTTTTGGTGTAAGGGGTCAGATTGCATAGAATCTTTAGACCGTCAGAACCTTTCATACTCCAGAAGGGAATACTTCTAGGTGTAGTGCCTAAAACGTTCTTATCTCTTAGAAGTGTCACAGATCTTTCCATTACACTTAGGTTTAACGAGTTAGTGAAATTTTTAATAACTTCAACTTTCTTAGGAGTGGAGTAGATCTCGTCAATAGTTTTAAGGTCGATTAAAATCTGTCCAGGCTCCACACGACCGATATTAGATGGATTGTTTACAATAGTATTGAGCGTAGTATTAAATCCACAAACATTTGTAAGTGCAGGAAATAGCACTGACGTTCCAAGGGTTTTCATATATTTTATCCTTTTAAAAAATCGAGATTTTAAAACAGCTTTATATAAACCGTAAAAATTAAAGAGGAATATTAATGATGCAAGAAAGATATGTTGGCGTACATGTTAGTGACGTACATTGGGGTGCAGCGGATCCTGAAAAATTAGATCAGGAGCTACGCGAGCATCTATATTCGTTTGTTCAGGAAAATCATGAGGAGATAGATTATCTAACTGTCTTAGGTGACTATTTTGATAAACAATTAGGTCTGAACGATAAGTCTGCTAAATATGCTCTAGCCTTTCTAAATGAGCTAGTCTATTTTTGTATGACGCACGAAATCAAAGTACGTCTATTAAGAGGTACAGCTACTCACGATTTCAACCAACTCCAAGCTTTCTCTATATTCGAGACGTTGAGTGAAGACGAAGATGGAAGTCCGGATTTCCGCATTATTTCGAAGTCTGAATCAGAATTTCTCTTCCCCAACTTTAAGGTTCTTTATGTTCCAGAGGAGTATCCTAAGAATTTCGAGGATTACTACGGTGAGTTGTTAGCTCCGGCTTCTAACTACAACGCAGTATTTGGTCATGGTACCCTTGAATTCCAAGCCTTTGCCAATCAAAAACAGGAATCGGAACGTCCAATTAATACTGCCCCCGTCTTTTCGATGAAACGATTTGCTTCGATTTGTAATGGCCCGATCGTTTTTGGGCACATTCATACTAGAGTTAATTGGAAAAAGAAAGCCTTCTATTGCTCAAGTTTTACCCGAACAGCTCATGGGGAGTCTGGAATTAAAGGGTTCTGCTATTCGGATACTGGTCTTCTAGATGGGGACTTCAGTGTAGAGTATGTGGATAATACTTCGGCACCCGAGTATAAGACCTTCGATTTTGATAAGTTACTAGATCGATATGAAACTATCGAAGAAATAGGTAAGATCGCAACCAAACTGGCCAAGAAGTATTATAAAATTCGGATTAGATTTGCGGAGTCTTATCCTAACGAAAAAGCCTCATCGATAGCGGTATTAAGGAGCGCGTTGACCGAGATTCGTAACATTGATTTTGATATACGGAAACGGACTAGTGAGGAGATCGAGCAGTTGGAGATGGTTAACGAGGACGGTGAAATGGTTAACGAGGATGGAGAGATTATCGAGAAAGACGATACCTTTGATTTCCTCATCGACGGGCACGCTCAACCTATTGAGACCGTTTCTACCTTTATCGAGTTAACCAAAAATCGAGAAATCTCTCCAGAGGAGATTGTAGAACTTCTGAGTACCGAAGAATCTAAGTAAGCTCTATTATTTGACCGGTAGTTAGTCCTTCCGGTCAAATATATATTATCTTTAAGATAAACTAACCCGTTAACAACAAGAGAAACATACAATTAAAACTTTTGATAAAGGAAAATACTGTGCTCCAAAAGAAACAGAGACCTAGATCTTCTAACAGTAAAAAAGAGACGAAAGTTAAAGTTACTCTTCAGGTGACGGCTTTACAGAAGATCTTACTTTACTTCTTTTCAGATAATCCTAATGCGTCTAGAATGACCCTCACAAATCTTACCAAGTTTTTTAGTATGATTGACGAGAGTTGTTATACGGATGTAGGCGACAGTATCGAGGACTATGTTTATCTCATCAAGTTCCTACTAGAAAATTATCTGAACAAGAATCTAAGAAATGAAGTTCTTCTGGAGTCAATCTCGGCAGAGATTATTGATCATGATGAACTAATAGCTTTATTTCCTACTGACGAAGAGGGTATGTTAACTGCTCTATCCGATGAGGATATAGCATACGTAGATGGCTGGGTGAGTGATCGTTTAGTTTATGCTCATACATTTACAGCAAATCAAATGTTTAGGGATTTTAGTGAAAAATTTAATGGAGGGGATTACCGAACTCTGAAAGATGCAAATAGCCATCTTAAGGAAATGATTCAGAATCTCAACCACGAAATCAATAATGCCGAGCTTATCGTTTCCGCAAACAAGCTTGATTTTGATTTTGGTAAGGACTCACTCACTTCAGCCTACGACACAACTATTAAAGGACTGAACCACCCAACCAATTATATAAAGACCGGTCTTAAAAGCATGAATAAAATGCTTGGTGGGGGCTTTAACTCAAGCCGTGTTTATTTAGTATTGGGTAAAACGGGCGGCTGGAAATCCGGCTTTTTATTATCCGGCGCTATCTGGGCCAAAATGTTCAACGATGAGGTAATCCCGAGAGACGTAACCAAAAGGCCTTGTGCGTTATATGTCTCCCATGAAAACGACCAAGAAGAGACTATGGTTCGTCTCTATGACATGCTAGTCCCCGAAGACGAGCAAGATGGAGATATACGTGATCTGAGTCCCGAAGAAGTATACGAAAAATTTGAGGATCAGGGTATTGACATGGAGAACGGATTGAATGTCCGAATTATCTATCGCCCTAACAAGTCTTGGAATACCGCTGACTTGGATTCTTATATAGACCAGTTATCCTCGGAAGGACTAGAGATCATTATCGTCTTCCATGACTATATCAAGCGAATCAACCCTGTTAATTTTACAGGAGACCTCCGTATTGATATTGCAGAAGTAGGTAACGAGTTTAGTACGATTTCCAAGAAGCGAAAAATACCTATTGTTACAGGTATGCAGATCAACCGTGAAGGTATGCGTAAATTACGCGAGGCATCCATCCAAGGACAAAAAGGTCTTGGTGTTCAGATGGGTGATTACATGATCGGTGAATCGCAGATTTTACTTGAAAACGTTGATGCTTGTTTCTTTAACTATATCGAGAATCTAGAGGAAGACGGAGTCGAAGTTAAATACTTAACCACGACCCTGTTTAAATATCGCGGTAAGAGACCAGATAACTCGTTAGACTGGTTTGCTCATCCTTTTGAGTCTGTTGACAGTATGCGACTGATGACAGACGAAAATACGGATGAGTATCTAGCTATTGAAGACGTTAGACAATTTGCAAGCGGCAACGAGGAGGAAAATGAATCGACTACTAGTAGTCGGATTAGAGCACCGAGTAATGGTGGAAAAGCTAGTGGATCTGGTAAACCACCAGCTAGACGAAAATTAAAACAGGATATTCCAAATGCTAAACCTTCGGCTATTCGAAGAAGCGGTGAAATCCAAGACAGTATTGATAAAATTGATTTATGCGCTGAAGACGATTAAGGGGAAAACGAATGAGTAATATCGAGAATGCACCTATTGAAGATTTTATGGCACGAAACTACCTACAGTATGCTTTTAGTATCACTCTAGGGCGAGCCATTCCGGCTTTAGAAGATGGCCTTAAGCCAGTACACCGTCGAGTTCTTTATGGCTGCAGTGTTGAAAATGCGCATCATAATAAGCCCTTCCGAAAGAACGCCCTTCTCGTGGGTACTATTTTAGGGCGGTATCATCCGCATGGTGATACCTCAGTTTACGATACGCTGATCGGGCTATCTCGCGCTTGGACGATGCGGATGCCTCTAATCCAAGTTCAGGGAAACGCTGGTAATATTAGCGGTGACAATTCAGCCGCTATGCGTTACACTGAGGGGCGGCTATCTAAGGTATCTGCATCTTTCTTAGATGACCTTAAATTCTCGCAGACGGTTAACTGGAGAAATAATTATAACAACGAAGAAAAAGAACCCGAACTATTACCTGTGCATCTCCCTAATATCCTAATTAACGGGACTACGGGTATTGCGGTCGGCTATTCCTCAGATATTCCACCTCACAATCCTAAAGAGGTGGTAAACCTCGTTAAGGAGTATATTCGCAGTGGCGAGACTCTAACGGATGACGAAATCATTGATCTTCTGGAAGCTCCAGATTTCCCAACAGGGGGTATTATTACAAATAAGTCGGATCTCCGAAATATTTACAAAACCGGGAATGGCGTTATTCGAGTAAAAGGTAAGTTTGAAATTGTAGAAGATGAGAAGTATATCCGTGTAACCGAACTGCCCTACGGATTAACTACCGATCGTTTAATCTCTACTATTACAGAGCGTGTTAGAGAGAAAAAGGACGACTTGCATAACCATCTTGTCGATATTAAAGATTACTCGGATCGCCGTGGTAAATCTAGTTCAACAAGTGTAGATATCCGGATCTTCGCTAATAAGAAAGCAGATCTCGAATATGTAAGTCGTTTACTACTTTCATTAACTCCGCTCCAATCAACAGTTAAGTGTAATTTCAATCTAGTATACAAAAGCGATATTGGGCTGATGACATTACCCATGATTGTTCGTAACTGGGTTAAATTCCGCTATGAAACTGCTTATCGTAAGATTAATGAGCAATTCTCAATCCACCAGAATCGCCTTCATATTTACGAAGGTATGATTAAAGTTATCGGAACCAAAGGAAACTTAGATAAAACTATCTCAACGATCCGTTCAGCCCCTAATAAAGATAAAGCCGCAGAATTGTTGAAGGAAAAAATTGGTTTGTCTTTAATTCAGTCAAACGCAATCCTTGAACTCACTCTATCTCGTTTAACTAAGTTAGGAATTGACTCTATTACCCAGAAACGTAAAGAGATCGAAATTCTACGTAATGATTGCCATGAACTCCTGACTGATAAAACTAAGATGGCGGAGTATGTCATTGGGGAAATGGAAGTCGCGCTTTCTTCACTTCCAAAGGATTCCTTAGCTCGTCTAACCCAGACGGAGGACAGCGAAGCCAATTCTGATGTTATTATTGAACCTGGGGTTTCCTTCATTACCCTCTCTCTTGAGAACTATGTAAGACGAGTTGATGTAGAATCTCTTACTTCCCAGAAGCGAGGTGGTAAAGGGAGAACTGGTATCAAAGTTCGTAAAAACGATGCCATTCTTTCTACACTTACCTGTGATAACGAATCAACATTATTCGCCCTGACTAATCAAGGACGGGTTCACAGTTTTATTGCTGGTGTTCTTCGTGAAGACAGCCTAACTTCGACTGGTGGATATATTGGGAATTATATCGCTCTTAGTGAAGGTGAAAAAGTAGTAAAACTCGTGGAAGTTAGTAAAGAGTTAATGAAGCAGCCTAAAGGTTACTCCGTATGCTTGATCACTAATACAGGTAAGTTCAAGAAAACCAGCCTAAGCGAATATCTCACCAATCGTAAGACGGGGGTTATCGCCATCAATTTGGACGAAGGATCTCACATCGTAGACGGATGCTTAGGTAAGACGGGTTCTTCGGTCATGCTAGTGACCAAAATGGGGTATTGCGTACACTTTAATCTGGATTCTGTCCGTTCTATCTCTCGAACAGGAAAAGGGCAGGGTGGCGCAGTTCTGCGTGAAGGTGATAACCTGATTGCGTGCGTAAATGTTTCGACCGCCGTTCAGGCAGTTTCAACCATCACAGAAGATGGATACGCGAAATCCGTGACTATGGATCAGTTACCAATCAAATCAATCTATACGAAGGGGTACAAGATTATTCCGACCGGAAGACAGCTCAACGGGGTGTTAGCTACAGAAACCGAAGATATGGACTGTCTAGCTACTACTCTAAAAGGAAAAGCTATTCGCTTTAGCCTAAGCGAAATTCGAGAGACTAAGGCTCGGATGACACTGGGCGTTAAGGTAGTTACTCTGGATAAAAACGATAATGTCTTAAACGTCTGTATGTTCGTTAAAGATTAAATAATTAACCACTATCTGATCAGTTCAGATAGTGGTTATTTTTTTTT
>Ga0055584_100002642_pt1 | contig 17677 bp, 19 predicted proteins | sample OSDHelmetaG_FD_58716 | JGI IMG/M metagenome (GOLD analysis project Ga0055584, IMG submission 58716) | Pelagic marine sediment microbial communities from the LTER site Helgoland, North Sea, for post-phytoplankton bloom and carbon turnover... | ecosystem: Environmental > Aquatic > Marine >... | reverse complement strand
GTATGCAGCAACTATAATTTTGATTGTTTCAGTACTGAATCAGTTGGAATGCAAGAAACTAGCATAACTGAATTTGAAATTAACTTATATCCTAACCCAGCTCAAAATAATATCTGGGTAGATTTTAAGAATCCAAAGAATGCGGTTGTTCAATTAAATGTCTATAATCTTATTGGTGAACTGGTCAGCTCCCATCAAGTGAATAATAATAAGGCTTTAATGGATATTTCTAATTTAGGAGCAGGTTCTTATTTCGTAGAAATAAACGGGGAAAGCTGGCATTCATCAAAATCATTTGTAAAGTACTAAACAGCTTTCAGATCCCCAATCTGCAAACGTAACAGCTTAAGTCTCTCAATCAATTATTGATTGACTTCTGCTATTTCTTCATTTATGGCCTCAACTCTTGTAATTTCAGGAGCAATCTTCTTGATTGATTCCTCAAGGCCTGCCTTCATGGTCATGATACTCATAGAACAAGTTTTACAAGCGCCCATTAATCTGACACGTACCACATTTTCCTCTGTGATATCTACTAATTCCATATCTCCACCATCCGCTTCTAGAAACGGTCTTAGTTTAACAATGGCTGCTTCAACATTTTTAATAAGTTCAACTCTATTTGCTGTCATCTCATTTTATTTTACTTGAACAACTTCTGTTTTTGGCAGCGTATTATTTCGCAATCCTACCGCTTCTTCCGTATTGTAGCAAAGCTCCTCAAAACAAGCCGCAACAATCGTGTTATTTTGCAAAACAGCTGGTCTGCCGACATCTGCAGACTCTCTTAAGCTTTGCACTAATGGAATTTGACCTAGAAAAGCAATTCCTAATTGTTCAGCCAAGCCTTTTCCACCATCCTTTCCAAATATATAATATTTATTGTCAGGTAATTCAGCAGGCGTAAACCAAGACATGTTCTCAATAAGTCCTAATACAGGTACTTTAACAGAATCTAGCTGAAACATAGCAGCGCCTTTTTTTGCATCAGCTAAAGAAATTTCTTGTGGCGTTGTTACGATTATAGCCCCAGTTAGAGGAAGTAGTTGCACCAGTGTAAGATGTATGTCGCCAGTTCCGGGAGGCATATCAATAAAAAGATAATCCAATTCACCCCAGTCTGCATCAAGCACTAATTGCCTGAGCGCCTTGCTAGCCATTGGGCCGCGCCAAACAATCGCCTGATTCATTTCTGAGAAGAAACCAATTGATAATAATTTTACACCGTAATTCTCTACAGGTTTAATCAATGTTTTACCATCCACCTCCACTGTGGTTGGACGCTCATTAATGCAATCCAACATGATGTGGGTTGACGGTCCATAAATGTCTGCATCAATCAACCCCACTTTAAAACCTTTTTTAGCCATTCCAACAGCTAAATTTGCAGTAATCGTTGATTTCCCTACCCCACCTTTACCAGAAGCAATGGCGACAATGTTTTTGACATCAGGAAGAACCCGCTTTGCAGCAGGCTTTTCACGTGGCACAGGTTCAATCGTGCAATTAACTTTCCATTCTTTACCTAAAGCTCTAGCGATTGAAAACTCCACCGCCTCTTGCATCCGTTTTTTGTAATGAAGTGCAGGATTATTTACCAAGACCGTTAACGTAATTTCATGATCACTAATCTGAAGTTCTTTGATCAGATTTAGGGATACAATGTCTTTTTTTAATTCGGGCTCTGTAACCTTTTTGAGCGCTTCTATTACTTCCTCTCTATTTGCCATCTCATTCTCTTGATACAAAAATACGAAATTACACCGTAATCATTCACTTAAATTGCCAACTCAACAGCTGGATCCCAAAAAAGATTTTTGAATTCTATCACTTGATCATTGCGAACTTCAACACCTTCTTTTTCTAATAAGTCTTGCATAGCCCCGGGCCCTTCGAAATGAAATTTCCCGGTCAACAATCCGATTCGGTTCACTACTCGATGCGCTGGAACATTCGGGTGTTTGTGTGAAGCGTTCATTGCCCAACCAACCATTCGAGACGATCGAGCTGCTCCAAGATAGCTTGCAATGGCGCCATAAGAAGTAACTCTGCCTTCTGGTATCAATTCACAAACCTTGTAAACTTGTTCAAAAAAATCGGTCGTTTTTATTGAATAGTGCATGTGCAATGTGCGTTATTGATCTTGCTTAAGAAACCGGTTCAATTTGAAATTTTATATACTTAATGGATTTCCCTTCATTAAGCCAAATATTCTCATAAAATGTTCGAATCTCTAAAATATCTCTAACTTCTTCATTAAGCTCATAAACTCCTTCACCATACAAATCCCACGTCTTAAATAGTTCTTGATACTTGTTTCTATTAACTTCTTCTTCTGTTGAAGTCATTAATAAATCACTGTCTGTTTTAAGGTGAATAATTCCATTTTTTTTTAAGAACCGCTTGTATCTCTCTACAAACACCTTTGAAGTCAAACGTTTATTGGGCTTTTTAGGTTGGGGATCCGAAAACGTACACCATATCTCGCTTACTTCATTTTTATCAAAAAATTGAGTTATAAAATCAATTTTAGTTCTTATAAAACAAGCATTCTTAATGTCTTCTTGCTCACCTTGCTTCGCACCTTTCCAAATTCGAGCACCTTTTATGTCAATTCCGATAAAGTTTTTTTTAGGATAACGTTTTGCTAAACCTATGGTGTACTCGCCCTTTCCACAGCCCAACTCGAGAACAATAGGATGATTGTTGCCAAAATGCTTTGCCCATTTTCCTTTTAGCTCAAAATCAGCTTCTTTCACTGAATCTATTGCTGGTTGAAAAATATTATTGAACGATTCCATTTCTGCAAAACGTTCTAATTTATTTTTTGAAGCCATCGAAATTATATATGCAGCTCAAATTTAGCTTAAAAAGTTATGCCATTCGTATTTAAGATCGAAGTACAATTAGTTTGCTGTAACGCTCATCCTTTATACCTTTAATATTCTTAATGGTAAAAAAGAAAATATTAATTTGCCCATTAGATTGGGGCTTAGGTCACGGAGCGAGATGCGTTTCTATTATCCATGATCTAAATTCCGATTTTGATGTGCTCCTAGCAGGATCTGGGCGCGTCAAACCATTTTTACAACAAGAATTTCCAACACTACCATTTATTGATTTTGAAGGATATAACATCAACTACCCTTCAGAAGGCAGCATGGCCATGAAAATGATGGTGCAACTACCCAAAATTATTCAACGAATACGATCAGAAAAAAAAGAGCTCGCTAAAATTATTGAAAATCATGGTATCGATCTTGTTATTTCAGACAACCGTTTTGGACTGAGCAGCGATTCTATTCCTTCCGTTTATATAACACACCAAATAAACGTTCAAGCACCTGGGTTATTAGCCAATCTACTGTATAAATTACACGCCAAATACATCAAGCGGTACACCGAGTGCTGGATTCCTGACTTTGCTGAAAAGATAAACTTATCAGGCGCTTTAGCCCATGGAAAGAAACCATCAATATGCCGTTACACTGGCCCAATATCACGTTTAAGCAAAGTGAGAACAGAATTTAAATACGATTACTGCGCATTGCTTTCTGGGCCCGAGCCACAACGGACAAAGTTTGAAAAAATCATCCTAGAAACTTTTAAAGGGCAATCAGCTACACTGCTACTTTTGCAGGGAGCACCTGAGCATAATAAACGTATAAAAATTGACAATGTGGAAATTGTCAGCCACATGAATGACCAAGATCTGGCCAGAAACTTATGTGCAAGTAAGCATGTTATTTGTCGATCAGGCTATTCCAGCATCATGGATCTGGCAAAATTAAATGCCAACTGCATTTTTGTTCCAACTCCAGGTCAAACCGAGCAATACTACCTAGCCAAACATCATTTATCTGAGCATCAAGTACCCTATATTGAACAACATAAACTGGGGCCAGAACTTCTTTTTAAAACAAAAGGAAATTCAATAAAATTAGACTGGACAGAGCCTTCTTTTTCAGGATTAATTCATGACATTTTAAGTAAAAGTTAAAGGTCAATTAACTATTAGTTTTTTTGAAACCGCATTTGCACCCGAACGGAGCGTAACTATGTATATCCCTGCATTCATAATATTAGTAGGAATAGTAGCAACTTTCGCTAGTCCAGGAGCAATTGTTTTTGTCCATAGCACTTTACCCAGAAGGTCTACTACCATAAGTTCTACTGCATCATCAAATTCAGGAGCAATGATTGAACAAATTTCAGAGGCAGGATTGGGGAACAAACTGAAATCAACTGGAGACTTTTCTTTAATGTCCGCTGCATTCAATAAACCTTGCCGTTCATTTTCCAATACATTCCTCATAAATGCTGACTGCATCTGAGTCCACATATTTTTGCAGGCTTCTTCTGAATAATCCATATGATTCTCAATTAAATCTGGCATATCAGTACCCACAGAATCAATACAAGTATTCAAAGAAGGGTCACAATTATTATTGCTTTGCGCTCCTTGATTAGGAGTATCTGCTATTCCATCATCTTCACCACAACTATCTCCACCAAATATTCCGCCTCCGTCACCCCAAATGTGTCGCATACCGAAATAATGCCCTACTTCATGCGTCGCTGTTCTACCATTGATATAAAACGTGCCGCCCATTCCGTCATCAAATGGAACCGGATTATTTCTTCCTACAGATCTGTAATCAAGCACGACTCCTTCAAGTTCTGGAGATGGTGCAGCAGAACCGGCGGGCCAATTAGAAAGACCATCCGGCGGATATGCATAACCAAATAAAATTCCAAAGAAACTTTCTAGTTTACAAACCCAAATGTTAACATAATGTTCCGTATCCCAAGCATCAGAGCCACCATTTGCCGTTTCCTTTACATTGTCAGGCAAACCCGTTAAGGAGACTGAAAATGTAGAAGTTGTTGGCACCCTCACTATTTGAGCAACATTGAAATGAATGTTGGGTTTTCCAGCGATTGGCGTGAAAATAGAACGGAGATTGACAGAATCTGCATTTAGCCTTTGATAATCTTCATTCAAAACATCCACCTGCGAATAAATTACACTATCTGGAATATTCTCTTCTGGGGTTTGATAAACAATATGAAAAACAACATTTACCTGATGCACAACGGTTTTCGCTTCCTTGCTCATGTCGATATAGTTGTTCCTGTCAAATGTTTCTAACACATGCTCGTTGTATCCAGGATATCTCTGTTCCATAATATCCATAACGAGTTTGTGGTCGTTAATTATACCGGCTGAATTAACATATCCCATCATTTCTTGAGCAAAGCCAAGAACCCCTGCAAATAGGATCAAAACTGCAATTAAAAAATACTTAGTCATGGTTGTATATCTTTCTTGAAGTTCGCAAATTATAGTTTTTTATTACTGAGTACGTTTATAAAAGTATGACAGGTTCAAATGAAGTAAGACTGGCAATTTAATCGAAATACAAATTAACTTAGTTCCTTAAGTAATTCCTTTACTTAAGGTAAAAGAAAAAGTTGATCCCTTTCCAACAGTACTTCGCACATTTATCGATTGACCATGAGACTCTACAATGTGTTTTACAATGGCTAGACCCAATCCCGTTCCCCCCTCATTTCTTGCTCGACTCTTATCCACTCTGTAAAATCGCTCAAACAATCTGGGCAGTTGATCTTCAGCTATTCCGATTCCATTATCGCTAACCTCTACCAAAATCTGCTTATCCATGTCATGAAACCTAACCTCAGTCAAACCGTTTTCATCTCCATAATTGAGTGAATTATTAATTATGTTCGTAAACACCTGCCCTATGCGGGAGCGATCCATTTCTACCCATATGGATTTTTCATAATTTGTATTAAAGCGAACATCTATTCGTCTAGATTTGGCCTTCATCTCGAAGCTGTCAATGACTTCAGTTGCTAATTCAACAATGTCTCCTCGCTCCATGTTAAGATTGAGTCTTCCTTCCTCAAGTTTTGTTATAACATCCAAATCTTCTATAATCTTTGTTATGCGATCAACACCCTTAGCTGCTCTTTCTAAAAATTTTCGATTAATATTCTGATCCTCTAACCCACCCTCCAGTAGCGTTAAGATATATCCTTGTATACTAAAAATCGGAGTCTTTAACTCATGCGCCAAATTTCCGATATACTCGCGTCGAAAAGACTCCTGGGCTCTAAGTTCTTCAATTTGTCGCAAATTTTCTTTTGCCCAATCTTCAACTTCTTCATTCACTTTTTCCAATGCGTCCTCGGACATAATGAATTCTTTGGTATCATTTCCCCCGAACTTATTTTTTCTGATCGTTCTATAAATCAGTCTGATCTTATTGTTAATGAAATACTCCAGGCTATAATAAACGATTATGTAGGAAGCAATGAAGCCTAATGCGATCAGTAAGATCGCAAGCAAAAAGTCATACTCACCTTTAACTGTAGCGTAAACAAGGTAAGACGCACCTATTACTGCACCTATCATTAAAGCAACAAAAGTTGCGACGGCTCGTGGCGAAGATAATTTCATTTATTCAAGTTGGAGTTTGTACCCGACTCCCTTGACGGTTTTAATTGTATCATCGCCTATTTTCTCTCTCAACTTTCTAATGTGCACATCAATTGTTCTATCACCAACAACAACTTCCTGCCCCCAAACAACGTTCAAAATAGTTTCTCTTGAAAATACTTTTCCAGGCTTGGAAAGCAGTAAAGCCAATAACTCAAATTCTTTTCTTGGCACTGATATTTCCGCGTCTTGTTTGATGACAACGTAACGTTCTCGATCTACCTGTAATGAAACAGTAGCTGCTGTTTGTTTGTTTTCATCTTTTACTCTTCTTAAAAGCGCATTAATCCGACTAATTAAAACTTTTGGTTTAATCGGTTTTGTAATGTAATCATCTGCACCTGCATCAAAGCCCGCTATTTGAGAATAATCTTCTCCTCTAGCTGTTAAAAAAGCAATTAAAGTAGATGCTAACGTTTCTTCTGCCCTAATCTCTTCACAAGCCTCAATACCGTCCATTTCTGGCATCATCACATCTAATAAGATAAGGTCTGGAATAATTTCTTTCGCTTTTTTTATTGCTTTTTTTCCATCAGATGCTGTATGAACCGTAAAACCTTCTTTTTTAAGATTATAACTTAATAGCTCAATAATGTCTTCCTCATCATCGACTACTAAAATTTTGTATTCTTTGTGCATGCAGGTCAAAATTAGTTAAAATATAATTCGACACGAATAGATGGCAGGAGTTTTACAAATGCGAAATTTATTCTCTATTTTTTATGATATTCACAATACGATTGTAATTTCGCCTTTGCGAGATGAAAAAAGAAAGTCAAAAGAATAAACTGCGGGAAATATTTAGCCTGTTTATGGCACTGGGTGTTAGTGCATTTGGTGGCCCAGCTGCCCACATTGCGCTCATGCAAAAAGAGTTCATTGATAAGAGGAAGTGGATGACGAGTCAACACTACTTAGATTTAATCGGCATTACTTCTTTGGTTCCAGGTCCTAACTCTACCGAAATGGTAATGCATGTGGGCAAGGAACGTGGTGGAGTAGCCGGGTTGTTCATTGCAGGAATTTCATTTATTCTTCCTGCAGTATTGATCACATTGGGTATCGCCTTTCTGTATAAGGAATATGGCAAGTTACCAATGGTGGCACCATGGGTTTACGGAATCAAGATTGGAGTTATTGCCTTAATAATTTCGGCGGTTATTAAACTTGCAAAAAAGGCAGTTAAAAACTGGTTTCTTGGAATACTGGGGTGTACGGCTGTTATTGCTGGACTGCTTGGTCTTCACGAAATTTTAATTATTCTCGGAGCTGGATTAATCAACCTCGGATTGAAACAATTTAAATTTATTCCATCATTTATTATACCCCTTACTATATTTGGATCCATTAGCTCCAGTAGATTAGAATCAATGACTAGCCTGAAAATCTTTCTGGTTTTCTTGAAAATGGGAAGTATTTTATTTGGGAGTGGATATTTGCTTTTCGCGTACATGGATACGGAATTAGTTGAGGGACTAGGATGGATAACAAGGGATCAGCTAACAGAAGCGATTGCCATCGGAAACATCACTCCTGGACCAGTATTGTCGACTGCGACCTATGTTGGCTATGAATTAGATGGTTTTTCAGGAGCAGCATTGGCTACGGCAGGAATATTTCTTCCGTCGTTTTTAATCATTCTCATTATATCACCTTTTATTCCTAAACTGAGAAATTCCTCAGGTGCTCGATCTTTAATCAATGGAATTAATATAGGAGCTTTAGCTATGATGACAGTAGTTACCTATAAACTCGGCTTGGAAATGCTGATAGACTGGAAAAGTATGCTGATTTTGACTGCGGCTACTGTTGTAATGATCTTCTATTCAAAAATTAATACTTTCATTTTTGTTGGTGCTTGCTCCGTTCTTGGCTTTCTGCTTACATTAGTTCCTTTTTAACTTATGATACAATACAATCCCAAAGGCTGGTTCAGACAAGTTTATCGATTCCACAAAAGTGACACCATTATTATTCTCTGGAAAGAACTGATTATTATCGGTCTGCTGACGTGGGGAATCAGCTGGATAGAAATTAAATATTTTTCTGAATCTGAGGTTTTGGATAATTTAGGAGTGATCTATTCATTGATTGGATTTGTATTATCTCTCCTGCTAGTTTTCAGAACGAATACCGCCTATGACAGGTGGTGGGAAGGCCGCAAAAAATGGGGATCATTGGTGAATGATTCACGAAATTTAGCGCTAAAAATCAATTCCATGGTTGACCTGAAAACCGATTTAGAATTTTTCGGAAGAATGATACCGAATTATGCGTTTGCTATGAAAGAGCATCTTCGCGAGGGTGTATTGGTTGAGGAGCTACAATTGACAGAAGAAGAAAAGGTTGACATTTCGAAAGTAGACCACAAACCTAGTTACGTTGCAATGAAAATGTATGAGCGACTCGACGATCTGAAAAAGCGCAAAGAAATTACCCAAGAAGAATTCTTATCCATAGACAAAAACTTACTTAGCTTTTCGGATATCATTGGAGCTTGTGAAAGAATTAAAAAAACACCCATTCCTTTTTCGTATTCGATGTTCTTGAAAAAATTCATCTTCATCTATGTGGTCACTCTTCCGATTGCATTTATAATATCTCTTGGCTATTACACCATTCCTATTGCAATGTTTGTCTTCTACGTTTTGGTTAGTATCGAAATCTTGGCTGAAGAAATTGAAGATCCGTTCGGAAAAGATGCCAACGATTTGGATACCGATGGCATTTCAACCACCATTCGAAGCAATGTTCAGGAAATTCTAATCAAATAATATTGTTTATCGTGATTTGTCGATTAATAAATTTATCGTAATTTTACGATAATGAATGATTCCTATACCCGTACGCAAGTAAATATCGCCGACTTATGCAAGGCAATTGCACATCCTGCAAGAGTTGCTATTGTGCAGTATTTATTGACCCAGTCAGCTTGTGTTTGTGGGGATATTGTTGACGAATTGCCTCTCTCACAAAGCACTGTTTCTCAGCATTTAAAAGCGCTCAAAAAAGTAGGTCTAATTCAAGGGACTGTGAGTGGACCAAAAGTTTGTTATTGTATAAATCCTGTTGTATGGGATGAATTTTCTTCCATGATTACACCCATATTTAATGAAGTTGAAACCAAATTAAATTGTTGCCAATGAGTTTTCCAAGAATGCATGTAAGTCTCTATGTAAAAAACATTTACCAAACGGCTGATTTCTATACAAAATTTTTCGGTCAAAATCCAGATAAAATCAAGCCCGACTATTGCAAGTTCACCTTGAATGAGCCTTCTTTGATTATATCATTTGTTCAAAATGAAGAAAAAGTAAGTAGTCATTTTGGCCACCTCGGTTTTCAAATCGAATCGCTTGAGGAGCTGAAAACAAGAATGGATGAAATGAACTTACACAACATTACTATGCTTGAGGAGATGGGTACGAATTGCTGTTACGCGCACCAGGATAAGTTTTGGGTAACGGATCCTAACGGTTATATGTGGGAGGTATATTATTTCCATGAAGACGTTGCATTTAACGATCCCAGATATGCAACCCAGGATGCTTCGGCATGTTGTACACCCGAAAAACCAATAGCCAAAAAACAGAAAATTAAATTAGCTGATTTACCACATAATAGTTGCGCTCCTGAAAGTGGATGCTGTTAATGCTATGAAATTACTCGTATTATGTACTGGCAACAGTTGTCGAAGCCAAATGGCCGAAGGTTTTCTAAAATCCTTTGCAACCGAACTTAAAATTGAAATTGAGGTCTTTTCTGCTGGAGTCCAGACAGATGGTCTGAACCCAAGAGCAGTGATTGTGATGTCAGAAGTAGGTATTGATATTTCCAAGCAAACTTCTGATCTAGTAGAAAAATATCTCGATACTGGTATTACACACTTATTCTCGGTTTGTGATCATGCTAAAGAAAGCTGTCCAGTATTTCCCCAATCTGTCAACCAAATTCACCATAGCTTTCCTGATCCTGCTCATGCAATTGGAAATGAAGAAGAAATTCTAAATGTATTCCGATCAACACGAGACCTAATTGAAAAATTTTGTCGGCAATTACTCTTGAATTTATCTAAAAGTCAAGAATGAAAAGAGAGCTAATCGGAGAATTTATCGGAACAGCCATCCTTGTGTTTTTTGGCTGCGGTTCTGTTGCCGCAGCGGTTCTGTTCGACAGTTTTGATGGACTTTTTCAAATTGCCATGGTATGGTGTTTTGGAGTTACTTTGGCCATTTATGCCTCAAGAACGCTCTCTCCTGCACATCTAAACCCGGCGGTAAGTCTAGCAATGTTCTTGGCAAAGAAAATCAATGGAAGTAGGTTTCTGCTGTACTCTTTAGCCCAGTTAGCAGGCAGCATATTAGGTGCGGCTATACTTTATGCAATCTTTCACCCAACAATTGAACATTACGAATCGATTCATGATATCGTGCGAGGAAGCGAAGATTCTATTGTAACTGCATCCATGTTTGGAGAATTTTTCCCGAATCCAGGTTTTTCAGAACAGACAGGAATCATTGAGCAATGGCAAGCAATGGCGGCAGAATTCTCCGGAACTTTTATACTTGTATACATGATTTTTTGGTTATGTCTGCCGAAAAATGAATCTCAATTAACCCCGCTTTATATCGGAATGACGGTAGCTGCTTTGATCTGTTTATTGGCCCCAATCAGTCAAGGAGGTTTTAACCCAGCGCGTGATTTTGGGCCAAGACTGTTCTCCTATTTTGCTGGTTGGAAAGGCGCTGCATTTCCCTCTCCTGATTTGAGCTTCTTTACGGTATATATTCTCTCGCCATTAGCAGGTGGCGCACTTGCATTCTTTGCATTTTATTTGACAAAAAAAAGAGGTAGCTAGCCACCTCCCATTTTATTACGCTCATATTGGCGTTAGAAGTGCAAGTCTATCTGCAATCGGTACATCAAATTATCATCATTTCCTTCTTGCGTAGTGTAGCTAACATCTGATTGAACTTTCAGCTTGTGACCAACCACATATCTAGACAGGCCAAGCGTATACATTTTAGTTGGCTCAACACCAATTACTTCAGTTGGGTTTATCATGGTATATCTGCCAGCAATTTCAAGATTGTTCTTCAATAAATATCCTAATTGAACATTCAATCCTGTTCCTTCAACAACGTAGTCACCTGTAAGGGTTCCATCTGAATTTTTTGCAATAGCATCATCCGCCTTCTTGTCCGCATACTCTGCCATTAACGAAAATCCTTTGTACTTAAACATTAAATCAGCAAATATTGTGTTGATATCGGTTTCATAGTAACCAACATCGTTATACATAAAGCTTTTGATATTTCCTTGTTCTCTAACTGCTCTGTCATGATAATCGTAGGTTACGGCTACAGAAAGTTTAGGGGATTCTTCTCTTTTTAAGTCTGAACTAGAATAGTCTCCCTTACTTTTGAAGGCTCCAAATGGAAGAAATTCAACTCTTCCCGTCCAATCGTATCCTCCAATATTCCCAGCAGTAATGTTTCTACCTTCACCTTGGGACAACGCAGCAATTTCTCTAATAAGAAACTTTTCTCCAATTGTGAAATGGTGACGAAGTTGAAGTCCCATATCTCGGTCAATATTATATCTACTATTAACCAAGGAACGATCAACAAATTGCAAATTCCCTGATGAAACCACTCGCTCCCTATTGCCTGGTAATTTTGTTTGACCAGCCCACAGCGTCCAGTTTCCAGCAAAATTCCATTTCACAACGGCATCAAGTATGTATCTTGGTGTGTTTTTTGTTTCAGGGCCTCCACCAGACATATCGCGATTAGACAAGCCAAACTCCATCTTATATTTTAGTTTTGGAGAGAAAGCAAATCCATCAAACTTAAATCTAGACCTTCTAATTAAGAAGTTGGATTCTGCACCCATTGGTCCAATACTATCGTTCAAATCGACGCCACCAACATAAAGCGTTTGAAATCTCGCTCCAAATTTCATACTCCAACTGGAATCTAATGCAATTACGTTCAAAATTCCCTTACCGAATTTAGCATCTATAACTCTTTGTCCGAAGATGTTGCCTGATATTACTACAATGGCTACAACTAAAATTATGTTTTTCATCTTTACTGTCTTTATCGTTTAACGGCACAAAGATGGATGATTAAATTGCTCAAAATAGCACCAAAAATACATTTAAAGAAAACTTAACAGAGACACTCACTCCTTAACATTAAGTTAACATTGAAATAAGATTTTAGAAATGTCAGTGACCTACTTTTGACACAGTTAAAAAAAAGAACTAATGGAATTTGGAATTTTTGATCTATTAAAACTAATCGGTGCTCTTTGCTTCTTTATATACGGAATGAAAGTGATGAGTGAAGGAATTCAAAAGCTAGCTGGGAACAGCATGCGGAAAATTCTAAGTACCATTACTACAAATCGAATTGCTGGTGTATTTACAGGTTTTACGACTACTGCATTAATACAGTCTTCTTCAGCAACAACGGTCATGCTTGTCAGTTTTGTTAATGCTGGGCTTCTTTCTTTGACCCAATCCATTGGTGTAATTATGGGGGCCAATATCGGCACAACTATCACGGCCTGGCTGATTACCTTACTAGGGTTTAAGGTGAAAATGTCTGTAATCGCTTTGCCTTTAATTGGAGTTGGTTTTCCAATGATGTTCTCATCCAAAGGGAAAATGAAAGCATTGGCTGAGTTTATCGTCGGATTTGCCTTGTTATTTTTAGGGTTAGATGAATTAAAACACGCTGTTCCCGATATCAAACACAATCCGGAAGTTTTGGAATTTTTAAAACATTGGACAACTTTAGGATTTTTAAGTACCGTTTTGTTTGTGCTCATTGGTACCATTTTAACGGTCGTCGTTCAATCATCATCAGCCGCAATGGCTTTAACCTTAGTTCTTTGCGCTAACGGAACGATTCCGTTTGAAGCAGCAGCAGCCATGGTTCTTGGCGAAAACATAGGTACAACTATTACAGCCAATTTAGCAGCTATGATAGGAAACGTACATGCAAAACGAACAGCTCGCGCCCACTTTATATTCAATATTTTCGGAGTAATCTGGATGCTTGTTGCTTTTGAAGGATTCATGTACGTAATTAACGAATATATGATTAGTACAGGCGCTGGCTCACCATTTTTAGAACCAGATTCTGTTCCTACTGCGCTGTCTATATTCCATACAACCTTTAATATTTTAAATGTTGTTTTCTTAATCTGGTTTGTCAATTTTATAGCTAAAGTTGTAACTAGAATGGTGCCCTCTAAAGGTGACGCAGATGAAGAATTCAGACTCGAATATATTAGTACTGGGTTATTGGGAACTCCAGAGCTTTCGATAATGGAAGCCAAGAAAGAGGTTGCAAAGTTTGGTAACATTACAAATAAGATGTCTGATAAAGTTCGGCTATTACTCTCTGAAACGGACAGGAAGAAACGAGTCAAACTTCATGCTTCGATTAAGAAATATGAAGAGATTACCGATAGAATTGAGATTGAGATCACCAACTACCTCGGTAAGGTTTCCCAATCTGAACTTACTTCTGAAGCATCTATCAAAATCCGTGGGATGTTAAGTATTGCTAACGACCTTGAAAGAATTGGTGATATTTATTACCAAATGAGTAAGGGTATCGAAAGAAAGAACAATGAAAAGATTTGGTTTTCTCCAGAGCAAAGAGAACGTCTTGAAAAGTTGATGAATAGAATTGATGAATCTTTTGTAATTATGTCAACTAATTTAAATGCCGAGTATGGTTCAATTAAAATGGACGATGCCATTGCCCAAGAAATAGAGATTAACCGCTACCGAAATGAGATTAGAATAGAACATCTAGAAAGTATGCAAAAAGAAGATTATAATATCAATAGCGGGATGATTTATAGTGATCTTTTCTCTTCACTTGAGAAAGTCGGTGACCATGTCATCAATGTTTCGGAAGCAGTAGCAGGTAAAATTTAAACTTATCTAATTATTGGTGTAGATTCAGCCCAATTACTTTCATTTAGCGCTCGATCCACTAACATGATTTTATACATAATGGTGTCGGATTGACTCGACCCGAGATTGTAGAAAAAAGGCTCGAGCGTCATTTCTATTTCTCCTTTCAATGCTTTGTTCTGACCGGTAGGTGTTATGATAGGTGTTCTGTATTGAAACTCAATCGGGTTTCCTAAAAAATCAGTTCCCTGAATCCATCCTAGTGCATCATCCTTTTCCCAATATTGAGCAAATAAATTGAAATGGTAAATACTAGAAGCATCGTAAGGGGGTAAAGTGTCGGCATCATTTAATCCAACATCGCCATCGCCATCTTGAAATGTAATGGTTAATTTAGCAGAGTCAGACATGATTAAAAACTCCTTAAAACTAATCTCAGGCTCCGGCGGAAACTCCTGAGGTTTCAAACAGGATACAAGACCAACAGCAAATACAAAACAGATAACGGCAATTTTCCCTAATGATGTCATAAGTGTAAAATTATTACATAAATTTAAAAATGACGACTTTACCGGTCAATATAGACGAAATATTCCAAATTAAATCACCTATTGATTTCAACGAGAAAGCCTTGAAAATATTTCATTTTCAAGCTGAAAACTGCACCGTATACAAGAAATTTCTGCAATTATTAGGAAAAAATCACGAAGAAATTAATGCAATTGAAGAAATTCCGTTCCTACCTATTGAGTTATTCAAGACACAAAAGGTAATTACAAATTCTTTGGAAGCTAAATTGGTTTTCAAAAGTAGCGGCACTGGGAATTTAGGAAAAAGCCAGCACCATGTTGCAGACCCAAGTCTTTATGAGCGCTCATTCCTATCAGGATTTAAGCAATTCTACGGTGACCCTAAAGATTTCTTAATTATAGGTCTATTGCCTTCGTACCAAGAGCAAGGTGATTCTAGTTTAGTCTACATGGTAGAAAAATTGATTGAACGAAGTCAATTTTCCAGTTCAAATTTTTATCTAAACAATGATGCCGGTCTAAAAATGTTGTTAGAAAATAGCAATGAAAAGGGAATCCCTACCCTGCTAATTGGTGTTACATACGCACTTCTCGATTTTTCGGAGAAATACCCCATGAATCTAGACAAGATTATTATTATGGAAACCGGAGGAATGAAAGGCCGCAAGACTGAAATGATTCGTTCAGAAGTTCATGCGAAGCTCAGCAAGTCATTTGGAATTAAAGAAGTGCACTCGGAATATGGCATGACCGAATTACTTTCTCAGGCCTATTCTAAAGGCAATGGGATTTTTCATTGCCCATCTTGGCTACAAATCGGGTTTCGTGAAAATACAAGTCCGATGTATACGAATACTTCCTTAAACAAAGGAATCATCACAATCATTGACTTAGCCAATCTCTATTCTTGTTCGTTTATCGCGACTCAAGATTTGGGGAAAAGAAAAAAAAACGGGGTAGAGATACTTGGAAGAACTGACTATTCTGATATTCGTGGATGTTCACAGCTCACTTTATAATTTATTCTTTGACTACTACGAAATGCTTCTTTTTTCCTTTGGAAATTAACATGTATTTATCGAAAAGCCAATCATTCGCATTTAAGATATAGTCTAAGGTGATTTTTTCTTTGTTGATAGCAACCGCATTGCCTTGCAAAGCTCTTCTTGCCTCTCCATTAGAAGGGTAGATTCCAGTTGACCCTGCTAAAAAACCGAGTAAACCAACCTCAGTTGTGCCCTTAACGACCATTCGGTCAAAAGACCCGATTGCTTTTTCAAAATCCATTTGATTCATGGCTGACAACTCATTTTTACCAATACCTCTATCAAACATGATATTGAGGTCTAAACCTAAATCTTCAAACTCTTTCCTGGAATGCACCCGTTGAGTAATTTCCTTTCCCAATTCTTTTTGAAGTAATTTTTTGCTTGGATCCTCTTGATGCTGAGCAATGAGTAACTCGATTTCTTGGCGACTTTTTAAAGAAAATATTTTAATGTAAGTAAGCACATCTTCATCTGAAGCATTCAACCAATATTGATAAAAGTCTCGTACCGATGTTTTATCCTTATTGAGCCATATAGCGCCTGCTTCAGTTTTACCAAATTTTGTTCCATCCGCTTTCTTGATTAAAGGCGTGGTAACTGCAAATGCCGAACCTCCACCCATTCGTCTAATCAACTCCGTACCCGTTACAATATTGCCCCACTGATCAGAACCGCCTAATTGAATTTTACAGTTATGACTCTTATTCAAATGATAAAAATCATATCCCTGAACAAGCTGATAACTGAATTCAGTAAATGACATTCCGGTTTCAAGTCTCGATTTAACCGAATCTTTAGCTAACATATAATTAATGGAAAGATGCTTGCCAGCATCCCGTATGAAGTCTAAGAATGTCATGTTCTTAAACCAATCATAGTTGTTCACTACAACTGCAGCATTTTCTCCACAATCAAAATCTAGAAATTTCTCTAACTCAGACGTTACTCCTTTTTGATTTATTAAAAGCGTCTCCGAATCAAGCAAATTTCTTTCTTGTGATTTACCTGAAGGATCACCAACCATCCCTGTTGCACCTCCAACAAGGGCATATGGTTTATGTCCGGATCGTTGAAAATGAACCAATGTCATTACCTGAACCAAATTACCGATATGTAAAGAATCGGCTGTAGGGTCAAAACCAATATACCCTGCCGTGACGCCATTAAGCAATTCCTCTTCGGTGCCAGGCATCATATCGTGAATCATCCCTCGCCATTTTAGCTCTTCTATAAAATTCATTAAGTCTGGTGTTCGTAATTACAAATATAACATTCACGTTCATCAAGGCATAAAAATAAATTCAATTATATCCATACCTCCTGAATTCTATTCAATGGGCTCATTCCAAAATTGATTTTGAAGAGACTTTAAACCTACAGAAAGATTGACGATTATATTGCGACATACTCGAACGGCACATCTACTAGTATTTCTAGTTCTCTGCCTCTATCGTGCATGACACTATGACTATTCGGATATTTCCAAACGACCTTATGTTCTTTTTCAGAATCTTCTAATTTGGATAGCAACTGAATAAATTGTTTGGCTGTTGAAGAGTTGAAATAAGTTAATTCAAAAATAACGGTAATCGGAGACTTCTTATAAAGCAGGTAATCTGCTAACTGATTTTTT
>Ga0055584_100002641_pt1 | contig 17685 bp, 15 predicted proteins | sample OSDHelmetaG_FD_58716 | JGI IMG/M metagenome (GOLD analysis project Ga0055584, IMG submission 58716) | Pelagic marine sediment microbial communities from the LTER site Helgoland, North Sea, for post-phytoplankton bloom and carbon turnover... | ecosystem: Environmental > Aquatic > Marine >... | reverse complement strand
TTTAAAACTAAAACGATATAAAATATAACATTTCAATAGAAAAAGCACCCTTTTATTAAATTTAAATATAAATTTTATAGAATAAATTATTTATGATTATTATAGTATTACCTCAATATATTTTTATTTGATAATCACTGATTTCAATTACTATATTAAAGATCAAAGATAGTAATTTTTTATATTTTTAAATTTAAAACTTCAATATCAGCTTATAAAATAAGTTTATTTAGTATTTTATGAAATATATGGTATAATGACGGGTAACATTTGGCAAATATAGTGGCGTATTTTGAATTTAACAAGGAGATATAAATGAATGAAATAAGAAAAAATAATGAAATAATGGACGAAACAACAGCTAAACAATCAATAATCAAGATTGGAAAAAGACAAAAATTGACTATAAACAACATTTCGACCATCGGTGCTTATCTTGATGCTGAAACTGGAAACACAGACGATAATGTCTTACTTCCAAATAATCAAATCGAGGGAAAAGAATTACAAGAGGGAGATGTTGTCGATGTATTTATATATAGGGATTCTGAAGATAGATTAATCGCTACATTTGAAGCGAGCTTTGCAGTTGCTGGAACCATAGCAAAATTAAAAGTTGTAGATTTAGCTCCGTTTGGTGCATTTTTAGACTGGGGTTTATCAAAAGACCTTCTTTTACCAAAGGGACAAGAAGAATGTAGAGTAGAAGTAGGAGAAACTTATTTAGTAGGATTATTCGAAGATAAAAAAGGTAGAATTTCTGCTACTATGAATGTATATAAATTCTTATTACCTAACTTTGAACTAGAAAAAAATGAATTAATAGTCGGTACAGTATACAGAATAGTTCCTGAAATAGGTATCTTTGTTGCTATAGAAGATAGATACTATGGACTTATCCCTAATAATGAATTCTTTGGAAATTATAAAGTTGGAGATGAGATACAAGCACGTGTAATCAGAACTAGAGAGGATGGGAAAGTCGACCTTAGTCCTAGACTACTTGCTCACGTACAGATGGACAAGGACGCTTCTATGATCTTAGAGAGCATTCAAACTAACTACCATAAAAAACTAACTATCAGTGATAAGAGTTCTCCTGAAGATATAAAAAGAGAATTTGGACTGAGTAAAAAAGCTTTTAAAAGAGCTATCGGTGGATTACTAAAAAATAGATTTATCGAAAAAACTGAAGCTGGATTTAAATTAACTGAAGCTGGAAAAAATCATAAAGGTTAATAAAAAAAAGGTGGAAAGCTAAAATTTAGCTTTCCACCTTTTTTTACTTTAGTATTTTCGCCTTTATTCCCCTCTCAATAAACTTTCTATTTCATCTAAAAGTTCAAAAGAACATTTAAGTTTTTCTAATTTTTCCTCATTACTTTCACCAAATAAATCATGACATTCAAGACAATTATTTAATCTTTCCACTCTCACATTTAAACTTCCTCTTAAATCTGAAAGTTCTATTTTGTTTAAATCTTTTTCTTTATTAGTAGCATAAAAAAATTCTATCATCTTGATCTATAAATGCTTGTTTTATATACTGTACAGATCCTTCCAAAATTTTATTTTCTACTATAATATTTTTTTTATTAAATGCATTTTCCCCTCCTTTTCATAACTATTATATATTATCCTATTCATTTTTTTTAATTGGTTCTTGCTTTTCTTCATCTTTTAAAAGTGAAAAATCCACATGACAATATCCGTTTGGATTTTTTTCTAGATACTCTTGGTGATACTCCTCCGCATCATAAAATTTATCTAATTTTTCAATTTCTACAACTATAGGTTTAGAGTAACTACTTCCCTGATCTTCTATATATTGTTTTACAATACCTTTATCTTTTAAATCTATATAGTATATCCCAGTTCTATACTGAGTCCCTATATCTCCTCCTTGCTTATTTAATGAAGTAGGGTCTATTATTCTAAACAAATGATCTAATATCATTTTTAATTGTAGTATTTTTTCATCATATTCCAGGCAACACGCTTCTACATATCCTGTTTCACCTGTACAAACGTCCTTATAAGTAACTTCTTTTGTTTTCCCATTGGCATAACCTGATTTGGTAGCCAAAATCCCCTTTACCCTTTTAAAGTAAGCTTCTACACCCCAAAAACATCCACCTGCAAGTACTATTTTCTTCATTAGAATCCCCTCCTAATATAGGATATACCATAATTTTTATAAAATAAAAACCTCCTACCTATAATAAATATAGTAGGAGGTTTCTATTTTTACATATTTGATATTTTTTTACAAGTTCTAACTAATTGAGCTGTGTAAGACATTTCATTGTCATACCAAGCTAATACTTTTATTATTTGGTGTCCGTCTACAGTCATAACAGTTGTACATTGTGCATCAAATAAAGAACCATAATGCATTCCTATACAATCTGAAGAAACAATCGGATCTTCCGTATATCCTAATGTTTCATTTGCAGCTTCTTTCATTGCAGCATTTATTTCTTCTACAGTAACTTCTGCTTTTAATCTAACCATAAGGTCTACACAAGAACCAGTTACAGTTGGAACTCTTATAGCAGCTCCTCCTAATTTCCCTTCTAAATGTGGAATTACTTTACCTAAAGCTGTTGCAGCTCCTGTTGTTGTAGGAACCATGTTTCCAGCTGCTGTTCTTCCTCTTCTTGAGTGAATTCCTTTTTTATGAGATCCATCTAATGTATTTTGATCATTTGTGAAAGCATGAACAGTTGTCATATATCCTCTCATAACACCAAATTTATCATCTAATACTTTTACGATAGGTGCCAAACAGTTTGTTGTACAAGAAGCTCCTGATATTATTGTTTCGCTTCCATCTAAAACGTCATCATTTACATTGTATACAATTGTTTTTACATCTCCAGAAGCTGGTGCTGATATAACTACTTTTTTTGCTCCTGCATCTATATGAGCTTGTGATTTTTCTTTAGATGTATAAAATCCACTACATTCTAAAACTACATCTACTCCTAATTTTCCCCATGGTAAATTCTTTGCATCTCTTTCAGTGAATACAGCTACTTCTCTACCATCAACTAATATAGCATCGTCTGTATAAGTTACTAAATCCTCTTTGAATCTTCCTTGAGCAGTATCATATTTCAATAGATACGCTGCAGTTTCTGCACCACTCATACTATTTATTGCTACTACCTCAAATTCAGGGTTATCTTCCATCACTCTTAATGCTAACCTTCCAATTCTTCCAAAACCATTTATAGCTATCTTTACCGACATGCTTCCTCCTTGAGAATCTATTTAATTTTTTTACACCTCAATATACCCTATTTCTACCCAAAAAGTCAATAAAAAGATTAAAAAAAGATCATTTTTTAATCTTTCACGGTCAATTATTGTACACTTATTCTAAAAAATGATTTTTCTAAAAAAAATTAGAGATCACAATCTGTGATCTCTAATTTTATTTTCTCCTATTTCCAATATAATCAGCTAATTTAATATGCCATATTGCTTTATCTCCAAAGGCATCAAACATTATCTTTTTAGCTTCTTCTACTTTTTCAGTTAAAATTTCTTTAGTTTTTTCCATTCCAAAGATAGAAGGATAAGTAGATTTCATTAATTCTTTATCGCTTCCTACTGGTTTTCCTATCTCCTCAAAAGTTCCTTCAATATCTAAAATATCATCTTTTATCTGAAAAGCTAGACCGATTAATTCTGCATACCTTTTCAATACATCCCTTTTTTCAGAGTTTATTCCAGCAATTACACAAGCACACTCTATTGGTAGCATCAGTAGTTTACCTGTTTTATGAGTATGAATATATTGCAGTGTAGGAAGATCAATATCCTTTCCTTCTGACTCTATATCCACCATCTGCCCACCTATCATCCCATTTACTCCTGCATAACTAGAAGTTAGTTGGATCATCTCTACTATTTTAGATGGTTCTATGTCTTCTCTCGTTATTAGATTAAAGGCATGAGTTAAAAGTGCATCTCCTATTAATATAGCTTCTGCTTCTCCAAATTTTTTATGAGTTGAAAATTTACCCCGTCTATAATCATCATTATCTAAAGCTGGTAAATCATCGTGAACCAATGAATAAGAATGGATCATCTCAATAGCCACACTCATAGGTAATCCTTTCTTCTCTTGAACTTCCAAAAGGTCTAATGTCATCAAGAGTAATATTGGTCTAAGTCTCTTTCCACCATTTAATACCGAATACTTCATCCCCTCTACTATAACTTTTGGATATTTTAATTCATTTAGATACTCCTCAATCACTAGATCAACTAAAGTCCTTCTTTCCTTTAAGTATTCCTTCATTTTTACCCCCTATTCAAAATCCTCTATTACCACTTGACCATTTTTTTCCATGACTTTCTTTACTTTCCCCTCTGCTTTTTCAAGTATCAGACTAGATTTAGTGATTAATTTCATTGCTTTTTCATATTCTTTCATAGATTCATCTAAATCCATTCCACTTTCTAACTTTGATATTATCTCATCTATCTCACTTATATTTTCCTCAAAAGTATTTACTTTCGCCATTTTTATTCCTCCTCTTCTATCTTTTCGTATCTCTCAAAATCATATTTTTGCTCTATTCTTTTTTGTAAATCTACCTTTTTTTCTATATCTCTTTTATTTCTTAACAGAGACATCTTGTATTCTATCTTCTCAGTATAATTATATCCCAAATTATAAATTAAAACTAGTTTAGAAAGTTCAGTATTCCCTTCTAGAGATAAAGTTTCCAGTTCTTTATCTTTTAAGATATAACCTTTTTCTAAAAATAACTCCATCCCTTCTAAATAATTATTTTTAATAATATTTATCATAGGAGTAGTTCTTTCTACTGTATAATCTAGATCCGCACCTTTTTCTATCAACATTTTCATTATTTCATATTCTTTTAATAATATAGATAACATAAGTGGCGTAGTGCCCTCTACATCAATATTTAATTTCACACCTTTATCCAAGAGTATCCTAATAATAGATTTATTTTTATTGATTATTCCGTGATAGATTGGATCCTTTAGCTCTACATCTGCACCTTGTTCTACCAAATATTTAAATATCTCAAGTTCATTTTCTGTTATAGAATAGATCAATGGGGTAATTTTAGATTTATTTTTACCATACCTTACTTCTCCTAACTCAACTCCACTAGATACCAATAATTTTACCATCTCTAAATCTTTGTTCTTTATAGCGGTAATAAGGGGAGTCATACAATCCTCAGATTTTGATTCTATACATGCTCCTAATTGAATGAGTTTTTTTACATTCTTTACATTTTTATGTTCACAAGCAGCTAATAATATGTCATCTAATTTAGTATTTTTTTTCTGCTTTGCCATATATCTCTCAATAATATTCTCATCATCCAAAAGTGATACAATCATTTTTATATTTAATTGATTGGAATAATTTTCTATAAGATAGTTGATACCGTTTTTCCCACCTTCTATATGATAGAGTTTTATTAGGAGTTTCGTAGGAGATTTCACACTATATTTTTTAAAATCCTTATTTTTAGACTTAAATCTATCATTTAATATCACCAAAATATCGCCTATATTTTTTTTCTGTTTTCCAATTATATATTTTTTATCTAAATTTTCAAACTGAACTAAGGAAATTTTCTTGGATTTAATTTTTTTATCCGATAAAGTCCTTACTTCATTAGCTAGGTTCAAAGCTTTATCATTGTTTTTTATTTTCTCTTCCAACCTTTTTATTAATGGTGTCACCTTTGATTTAATTGCATATTCAAGACTTTTCTCTAATTCACTCTCCATCTCAAATAACTGTGAAAGTTTCTCAAAATTTTCACTTTTTTCATAATATTGTTTAGCTTTTTCATAATTTTTTTGTCTAAATGCATAATCACCAATTTTATCTATTACAACATATTTTTCTAAATAATATGATAATGAATCGTCATTATCTACAATATATTCTATGGTTTTTTCCTCATTATTATCTTTAAAAAATTCATCGGCTGCTAACTGAATTTTAGCTTTCTCTATATATTTTTTAGCTCCGGCTTTTTCAAATGAAGCTATAGCTTCTAAAAATAATTTTTGATTTAGAAACTCTTTTCCCTCTTTCAAAAAATCTAACTCCCCACTTTTTAGGGTAAAGTCTCTTTTCCCCTCAACTGTAATAGGAACTAAGTAGTCTTTTAATTTCATTAGTAAACAAATATCTTTCTCTTCTTCCATAAGGAGAAGTCTCTTTTTAGCACGAGTTAACCCCACATATAATAAATTAAAATAATATCTATATAGTTGATTTGTTTTCGCCCCTCTTGAAAAAATAATCTTCCAATATTTTTTTAACTCTGTTGCAAAATTATAGAGTATAACCGAATCAAATTCCAATCCTTTTATATCTTGTACTGTGAGTATTTTATTAGCTATTTGAGGTATTTCACTCCTCAACGCTTCTTTTGTTTTATTATTTGTAACTAATATAATCGTTGTATTTTCTTCCATTTTCTTTAAGAAATCATTATCTTTCTTATAAATATATATGTCTTCTCCTTCTAATATAGAAGCCTCTTTATAGTCATCTCCTAATTTCCCTATATATTCCCCTCTAAGTTCCGTTAATTTATTAGCTAAATCCACTATTTTTTTTTGACTTCTATAATTTTTTTCAAGCTGTTTTTCCGTGTATTTTTCTTTATAAAATAATGATTTCACCCTAGAAAAACTAAAATAAGTCGGATTTATTATCTGATGAATATCTCCACATAATAATAAATTTTCTCCATTTTTCACCAAATTTTTCAACATATATATTTCAATTTCAGTTAGATCTTGTACTTCATCACATATTATACAATCAAACTTTTTTTCCCCACTTAATATAATTTTACGAGCTAGATCATTTTCATCTACATAACCTTTATCAGTTAACCAGTCTTGATATAAAAGGGTAATCTTATATATATCCTTTCTTACCTCTTCACTATAGACAGTATATTTTTTATTTAGTATCAAATAATCTTCACGAGTTATAAGTTCTTGACTGAGATCCCTATCCCAATTTCCTGCACCCTTAGCTCCCATACTACCTTTTATTGTCCCTCTAATTTCTTGGTATAATTCTAACTCTTCAAGACCCTTAGGGATGCTCGGATTATATTCATAGAGAAATTTTTCAAATACTTTTATTCCCATAGGTTTTTCCCTTAATTGTTTCTCATATAATTCCTCTAATGAGTAAAATTCAACCATTTTTTCACAATTAGGGTCTCTAAATTTTTCATACATCTCATGGGCTTTTTCTTTTAATGGTTGAGTAAATGTTATATATCCAATTTTTATATCTTGACGTTCCTCCAGTTCCATAGTTTTTCTTATAGCTACTGTAGTCTTCCCGCTACCAGCACTACCCTTTAAAAATAAAGGAAATTCACTATTTAAAGTTCCATATTGCTCATCATTCAAATAATAATATGTATATTCATCTTCATTTCGGATAAATTCTAAAAGATTTTCATCAGAAGTAATCTCATAAACTATACTGGAATTTATCTTATTATATGAAATATCTAAATCTTCCTCTATTTTTTTATCCTCATATTCACTGATCTTATCTATCTCTAATTTTTCAACATTTAAATTTTTAGTTTTACGAACTCCACTTTTTACTGCAATATCATGGGTTGAAAATAATAATAGCACCAATACTTTTTCCTCATACCCCATTCGTTTAATATCTTTAAATTCAAATAATACTCTATCACCACTATTCACTCTGAACTCATATAAATTATTTTTTAGTTTTTTTACCCAAAATCCTTTAGGAGCATCAAATATTATTTTTTTATTTTCAGATATCTCTCTATAGAAATACCTTATCCTCTCTTTAACTTGTTTTATCTTTTCCTTAGGTATATTTTTAAAAAAATCCCTAGTTATTAAAAACCTCATCTATTAATACTCCTAATTTTGTGACCTTATTCTTATTATACAATACTAAACTAAACTATTAATATTTTTTTTATTTTTCAAGCTCGTTATTATTTGATAACAACATTTTTCTATATAAATTTTTCAAAAAAAAGCTTCCTATAATAGGAAGCTTTTTAACTTATAATATATTGAGATATTAAATAGATAATAACTATTTAGTATAAAAACTCAATTCTTTTTTACCATATCTTCTTTCATCAACCTTTTTAAATTCAGATACAGTTTCTCCCATATCTTCTAATATATGATGCTCTGCTATTATCAAACCATTTTCAGCTAATATCCCAGTCTCAGATATCTTTTCAATAACCTTGGTACATACATTATCTTTATATGGTGGGTCTAAAAATATAATATCAAATTTTTCTCTTTTTTTCCCTAAAATAGTAATAGCTCTCAAAGTTTCATTTTTATATGCTCTACACTGATCTTCAAATCCTAAACTATTTACATTTTCTATTATCACTCTTAGAGCGTCTTTTTCCTTTTCAATCATTACAGCTTTTGAGGCTCCACGACTTATTGCTTCTAAGGCAATATTTCCAGTCCCACTAAATAGATCTAATACTTTAGCTCCATCTATATAGGGAGCAATCATTGAAAACAAAGATTCTTTTACCCTGTCTGTAGTAGGTCTAGTATCAAATCCATCCCTACATTTTATTCTTTTTCCTTTAGCACTTCCTGCTATTATTCTCATACTATTATTACCTCTTTCTATATTTTATTTCTGATTATACAGTAATTATCGTTCTAATTAATATATAAACATTGCATCTCCAAAACTAAAAAATTCATACTTTTCTTTTACAGCTTCCTCATAAACATTAAACATAAAGTCCTTTTCAGATAGTGCCGAAACTAACATCAACAGAGTTGACTTAGGTAGATGAAAATTTGTAATAAGTGCATCTACTATTTTAAACTCATATCCTGGATAGATAAATATCTCAGTATCTCCAGAGGTCGCTTTTAATTTACCACAACTATCAGCAGCTGACTCTAAGGTTCTTACAGAAGTTGTCCCTACTGCAACTACTCTTCTACCTTCTTCCTTTGCTCTATTTACAATCTCTGCCGTTTCCTCAGGAACTTCAAAAGTTTCAGAATGCATCTTATGTTCTAGTACATTTTCTGTTTGAACAGGTCTAAATGTCCCTAGTCCAACCTCTAGATATACGTCTACTATCTCTACACCTTTTTCAGCTATTTTATCAAATAATTCTTCGGTAAAATGTAATCCAGCCGTAGGAGCTGCTACCGATTCACCTTTTTCAGCATAAACAGTCTGATATCTGTCTCCATCTTCTAATTTTTCTGTAATATATGGTGGTAAGGGCATTTGTCCTAGTTCATGGATAATCTCTTCAAAAACTCCATCGAAAGTAAATTCTAAGATTCTGTTCCCATCATCTTTCACCTCTTTTAAAGTAGCTTTTAACTTCCCTTCTCCAAATATTATTGTTTGTTCTAACTTTAATTTTTTAGCACGTCTTACCAAACATTCCCATCTATTTAATCCCAACCTTTTCAGTAAAAAAACTTCCATCACTGCTCCACTCTCTTTTTTACCTATAAGTCTTGCAGGGATTACCTTGGTAGAATTTCTAACTAAAACATCACCTTTATTTAAGTAGTCCAAAATATCATAGAATTTTTTATGCTCTATCTCTTTTTTAGTTTTGTCTACTACTAGTAGCCTAGAGTGATCCCTAGGCATTGTAGGAGTTTGTCCTATCAATTCTTCTGGTAGATCATAGTCATAATCCGATAGTAGTATTTCTTCTGTAACCTCTTTTTTTTTGTTCTCCAATTTATTTACCTCTTTCTTTACTCTTCCTTTACATATTTTCTTTTATACACAGAAAATATCAACAAGGAAAAAATTATTTTGTTTGTAACATATTCCACAATTCTGAATCTGTAGATAGTATTACTTTTGTTTTACTATCCATAATCGTTTCATAAGCTTCCAATGTTTTCATAAATTTATAAAATTCAGGATCTCTATTATATGCATCTGCATATATTTCTAAGGCTTGGGCATCTCCTTCACCTTTTAATTCCTCTGATTGTCTATAAGCTTCTGCTAATATTATAGTTTTTTCTTGATCAGCTTGGGAAGTTATTTCTAGCCCTTTCTCACGACCTTCAGCTCTATATTTCTTAGCTTGTTGATTTCTTTCAGCTTCCATTCTTTTATAGATATTTTCTTCGTTTTCTTTAGGTAATTCTACCCTTTTTATCCTTACATCCACTATCTCAATCCCTGAAGATTTAGCTTTTTTTCTACTTTCCACAGTTACATTTTCCATAATAAGATCTCTTTTAGAAGATATTATTTCAGATAAAGTATATTTTCCCATCTCTCTTCTAAGTTCAGAATACACAATATCATCTAGCCTAGCTTGAGCTCCTCCTATATTTTGTACACTTTGTAAAAATAATAAAGGATCAGCGATCTTCCATCTAGCATAATTATCTATTACTATACTTTTTTTACCACCAATTATAATTCCCTTAGGAGCTGCATCATAATTTAAAAGTCTCTTATCAAAATATGTAACATCATCAATAAATGGAACTTTAGCATATAACCCTGGTTCTATTACTACTTTTTTGGGTTTTCCTAATCTAACCACAACGGCACTTTCAACTTCTGAAACTTGAAATAAAGATGTAGATGACACTATTACAACAATTATTAAAATACTAATTATTAGTTTTTTCATTAGTTCCCACACCTCCTCCAATTAAGTTTATAATACTTCCCTTTAATTCAGGATCTACTATTATTTTTTCAACACCTGGCATTGTTTTTTCCATAGTTTCAAGGTACATTCTTGTTTTAGTAACTTCTTTTCCTAATGAATATTTTTCATTTAATTTTATAAATTTAGCGACATCCCCTTGAGCTTCTTTTATCCTTTTTTCCTTATAAGCTTCTGCTCTATTTATCATTTGAGATGCTTGTCCACGAGCATTAGGTATAACATCATTTCTATAACCATTAGCTTCATTTATAAATCTAGATCTATCTTCTCTAGCATTCGCTACCTCTTTAAAAGATTGCATAACTTCTTGTGGAGGTCCTACATCTTGTAACTGTAATCCTATTATTAGTATTCCAGTCCCATAGCTTTCTAATATTTCCTTTAATTTTTCACGAGTTTCCTCTTGAATTCCTTCTTTTCCAACTGTTAAAGTTTCCTCTATCCCTTTACTTCCAACTACCTGTCTAAGGGCAGATTCAGAGGCACTTTTTATTGTTTCATATTGATCTTTTACATTAAATATATAATCTTTTAAATTACTTATTTTATATTGAACACTAAAATCAACATCTATCATATTTTCATCACCAGTAAACATAAGTGATTCCTCTGGAATGTTTTGGTACTTAGCAGGAGGTCCAACTTCAATAGTTTCAAATCCTATCTCTACTCTATAAACCTTAGTTGTTTTTACAACATATCTTTTTCCAATTGGACTAGGAAAATACCAGTGCATTCCCGGTCCTACAGTTTTAGAATATTTTCCGAATCTAAGTAGAGCTGCTTCCTCATCTGGACCAACTTGGTATATCCCAGTCCCTATAAAGACTAGTAATAATACAATAAATATTACTCCTAATCCACCTTTTATATGACTTTTAGGTTTTCTACCTCTTGATTCTTCTGGCTCTTCTTGATTATTATCATCTTCGTCCTTCCTACCAAAAAGTACTTCCTTTATAAACCGTTTAACATCTTCCAAATCATCGAACCTTATTTCTCCCATAATGCCCTCCCGATGGCTTTAAGCCAAATTATCTATCCAGTTTTCCAATTACCATTCTTTCGTGTTCTGCATAGTCATAATATACCGTTATATTAAAAAAATCATTTTTTTCCATTATTTTTTTTACAGCTTCCCCTTGGTTATACCCTATTTCAAAAGCTAGATATCCACCTTTCACTAAGTGATTAGGAGCGTTTTTAGAAATTTCTTCATAGAAATATAAACCATTATTAGGAGCAGTAAGAGCTAATTTAGGCTCATGTTTTAAAACTTTTTCTTCTAACACTTCATATTCATAGTCAGGTATATATGGTGGATTAGAAACTATTAAATTAAATTTTTTATAGTCTACATCCTTTAATATATCGGATCTCATGAATTTTACATTGGTAGCATTATTTTCTGCCTTATTTTTCTTAGCTACTGCTAATGCTTTTTCACTTATATCCACTCCTAAAACTACAGATTTAGAAATTTCTTTACCTAAACTTATAGAGATAGCTCCACTTCCACTACCGATATCTAGTATCTTAGGTTCTTCTATTCCTTCCATTAGTTTTACACATTTTTCAACTAATAACTCTGTTTCTGAACGAGGAATAAGGACTGATTCGTCTACATGAAATTTATATCCATAAAACTCCTCATATCCCAAGACATATTGTAGAGGTCTCTTATTTTTTCCTATTTCTACTAACATTTCCCTTATTTTTTCTTTTTCTATTTTTGTTATTTCTCTTTCAAAATTTAAGGTCATGGTCATTCTAGATACCTTTAGAACGTAGCTAAATACATGTTCTGCATCTAATTTCGCTTCCTTAGATCCATATTTTTTTAGATATACTATACTCTTAGTTAGGAGTTCTAAAAACTCTTTCCTATTGTTCTTTTTTATTTTTTCATTATCATTATCTTTGATAACTTCACTATTTTTAATTTTGATCTCTTCAGTTTCAAGATTTTCTTCCTTTAGGAGTTCATCAAATCCAATTTTTTTCTTTATCATCTGTAATATATACCTTTTAACCTTAACCCTTTCTTCATCTATAAGAGGTCTGTCATATTCTGCATAAAGTAAAATTCTATCGATAGATAAAACATGGGATATTACCTTTTCTGCTTCTAATCTAGGTTTAGAAAAGGAGTATTTTTTAAAATACTCCTCACTCCATCTCAATATATCAAGTAGATTTTTCATTAGTCTACCATACTTTGTAATTGATCTGCTTGATCAAATGTTATTAATCCATCGATTATTTCATCTAAATCTCCATCTAAAATATAGTCTAATCTATGAAGTGTAAGTTTGATTCTATGATCAGTTACCCTTCCTTGTGGAAAATTATATGTTCTAATTTTTTCAGATCTAGCACCAGTTCCTACTTGTAACTTTCTATTTCCTTCTACTTGTGATCTTTGCTTTTCAACTTCAGATTCAAATAATTTAGCTGCTAATAATTTCATAGCTTGTTCTCTATTTTTTAACTGTGATCTCCCATCTTGACATTGAACAACGGTTCCAGTTGGCATATGAGTTATTCTTACTGCCGAATCGGTAGTATTAACATGCTGACCTCCTGAACCTCCTGATCTATATGTATCGATCTTAAGATCAGATGTTTTGATATCAACTTGTGTAACATCATCTATTTCAGGTAATATAGCTACTGTAATTGTAGAAGTATGGATTCTTCCAGATGCTTCTGTAGCAGGTACTCTTTGTACTCTATGTACTCCTGATTCAAATTTTAATCTAGAGTACGCTCCTTGACCTTTGATCAAGAATATTACCTCTTTCAATCCACCTACACCAATTTCATTTTTTTCCATTATTTCTATCTTCCATTTTCTTCTTTCTGCATATCTACTATACATTCTAAAGATATCCCCAGCAAATAAAGCCGCTTCATCTCCACCTGCTCCACCTCTTATTTCGACGATTACATTTTTATCATCATTAGGGTCCTTTGGAAGTAATAAGACCTTCATATCTTCTTCCATTTCAGGTAGTTTTTCCTCTATTTCACTTTTCTCTTCTAACATCATCTCTTTCATTTCATCATCTTTTTCATCTTTCAAATTCTCTCTGATGAATTCTAATTCATCCTGGTAGCCCTTATATTCTTTATACTTTAGTACAATTTCTTCCATGTCATTTATGGCTTTATTGTATTCGATCATCCTTTTATGATCTGTAGCTACTTCTGGAGTTGCTAATAATGCATTTAGTTCATCATATTTTTTTACTACTTCATCTAATTTTTTAAACATCTATTCATCCCTTCCTACAACTTTATTTTTTTTATAATATTTATTAATCAATTCTATATTTTCTCAGCTTTTATTAAAGAATATCCCTTTAAAATTAAAGACTTTAACTTATAAAGTATACCATAATATGTTATTTAAAACAATTTTCCCTTTTATTGAAAATAGTTATACACATAAACTAAATGCAATACTATTTTTTCAGTACTATAATTTTTTTAATTGACACAACAATAAAAATAGTTTATAATTTTAGAATATAGATTATGAGGAGCGAGACTATGTTTAAATTAATTATGATTTCAAATAATAATAATAATAATATGAGGGGATTTGTATATAGATAATTTTAATTATCTTTAGGCAAATCCATTTTGTGATAACAACAAAATGCAATTGCCTAGAACCCCTCAATGAAACTATAAGGGAAACCATCAAGGCAACTATGCTTTGATGGTTTTTTAAATTTATACTACTCTTTTTATCCTAATAATTTCAAATAAAAAAGAACTCAGGAGGACAGACATGAAAAAAACAGACATATACAAAAGTAAATTATCACTGCTAGAAACAGAAATTGCAATAAAAAAACTTAAAGATTATTTTGAATACTCATTAGCCTATGAACTCAACTTAACAAGAGTCTCAGCACCTCTCTTTGTAAAAAGTACATCAGGGTTAAACGATGACCTAAATGGTATTGAAAAAGCAGTTTCTTTCTCAACTGAATATGAAACAAAATTAGAAATTGTTCATTCACTAGCTAAATGGAAAAGAATGGCTTTATACAGATATGGATTTGAATCTCACACAGGTTTATATGCCGATATGAATGCCATTAGAAAGCACGAAGATCTTTCTGAAATTCATTCTTTATACGTAGATCAATGGGACTGGGAAAAAATAATTTTAGAAGAAGAAAGAACTCTTACAAAACTTAAAGATATAGTCGACAGAATCTATAAAGTCTTCAAAAAAACAGAAAGCTATATAAAAAGAGAATACCCAGTTCTTTCTATTAACTTACCAGAAAAAATACACTACATAACAGCTACTGAACTAGAAGAAAAATACCCTGAACTTACTACTAAAGAAAGAGAACACGCTATAACTAAAGAGTATGGTGCAGTATTTATCATTGGAATAGGAGATAAACTTCCTTCTGGTGATATTCATGATGGCCGTGCTCCAGATTATGATGATTGGTCACTAAACGGAGATATATTATTTTGGGATTCTGTATTAGATAGATCTTTAGAACTATCTTCTATGGGAATCAGAGTAGATAAAAAAGCTCTCCTTGATCAACTAGAAAAAACAGATTCCATGTGGAAAAAAGATCTCGATTTTCATAGATCACTTCTTGAAGGAAAGCTACCTTTTACAGTAGGTGGGGGAATAGGACAATCTAGAATCTGTATGTTTTTCCTAGAAAAAGCACACATCGGAGAAGTTCAATCTTCTTCATGGCCTGCTCACATGATTAAAGAGTGTCAAGAAAAAGGAATAGAATTACTATAAAAAATCACATAAAAAAAGATATCCCTCCTAAAATTAGGAGGGATATCTTTTTATTGTTAAAAGTTTCATCCAATATTAAAGATCTATTCCATTTTCCTCTTCTGTATCAAAGTTTGGAAAGATTCTTTTATAGTCACTTGATGACGTACCATTTTTCTTAAATTTATTGTAGTCAACATCTATATTTTTATTTTCATCTGTTACTATCTCAGCAGTTATTTGAATATATATTTGTTTAACTTCATTATCAGTTGAAGTACTTCTAAATAAAGATCCTAATCCAGGAATATCTCCTAAATAAGGTATTTTGTACACACTTTCAGATATACTACTTTCTTTTAATCCACCAATAAATATTACATCTCCATCTGTCATCTGTATTTTTGTTGTAATATTATTAGTATTTTTTCCCCCTGCATCACCATCATACTCAGATTCAAGTTCAAATGTACTGATCTCAGATGCTAGTTCAAGGATTATTGTATCTGGTTCATCTCCACCCTCTCTTATTGTAGGAGTTACAGTAAATATTGTTCCTGCTTCTTCCCAAATCGGTTCTGTTGTCTCATTACCATCATCATCTGTCTCTGTTGTTTCTCCTACAATTACCTCTTCAGTCACTTTAAATTCAGCTTCTTCACCATTTACAACCACCACTGAAGGTACAGAAGAAACAGTCATATCATCAGTTGACTGTAGAAGACTTATTGAAAGATCTAATAAACTGTTTTCATCACCAAATATATCTATAAAGTTCAAAGTATTAGATGCTGCACTAGCAATACTTGCACTTATACCCTCGGTATCGCTACTGGTACTACTTACATCACTATCTGTATTAGAAAACAACCAATCAAATCCAAGTTCTTCCAATAAATCATCCGTTGTCTCAAGTATTTGAGCAGTTATCCTTACTTGTTTTACAGGACGATCCATATCATCTATTAATTTTTTAGCTGTATCTATATCATCTTTATCCCCTTTTAATATAAGAAGGTGTAATTTAGAAAGAGTAGTCACTGTTAAAGTTTCTCCAAAAATAGAATCCACTACTTCTTTTATATCATCAACATCAGCATGTTTTAGCTCTATTCTTTCTGTCGTAACCTCTACTCCATCTGTATTTTTACTTCTACCTAACTCCTTTCCTCTTACTCCTTCTTCTTTTTTTTCTACAACTAATCCCTCTTTATTTTGTTTATCTAAATTTATATCTATATTAGTTGTTTGATTTTGCTTAACTTCCACTACTTCACTTGATGTACTATATCCATCTTTTTCTAATTTTAATATATATATCCCAGATTTTATATTATCATAGATAAATACTCCTCCAACCTCAGTTCTTACAGAGTCATATCCACTATCTACTAAACTTATTTTTACCCCTTCCAATCCTTGACTAGTATCACCTGCTATTTTACCCATAAGTATTGTAGAACCTCGACCGGTATTATTAAGTATAATTATTTCACCCATAGATGTCTCTTCTAATCCATTAGTTACTTCTATTATATCTAATACTTCTCTTAAAGACTGTCCTTTATTTATATAAAGGTCTATTACTACATCTTTAACATCAGAATCAGCTACCATAGTTATATCACTGACCTTAGACATCAATGCTAAAGCATCAGATAACTTAGTCCCATTAAAGTCCATATCTTCCTCAAATTTTAATTTTGATAATTTTTTTGTAGTAGCTCCAAAAGTTGTAGCTCCTACAGTAAAAATTACGAGTAGTATCAATAAATATTTTTTCATTTCATCACCCTTCCCTTAAGTATAGGGGAACGGCTTTACCATTTTCCCCTTGTTTTATTTCTATTCTATCTTTAAATGCCTTTATAAAATATTTTACTTCTTCTATCTCTATTATTTTATGCCCCATTATTATAGTTCTTTTTTTAGAACCATTATCTAAATAGTAAACTACTGCTGAATTTACTCCATTTTGTTTTATCAACATAGTTGGTTTAAACCTTCCCTCTATATAAGCTTTAAAATTTTCATAGTTATAAGAAAAACCACTAGAATCTTCCATAAACATACTTTCCTTCTCACTATAAAAAAGTTTAATCCCTTCATTATAAACTTCGTCAGACATATATTTAGATAATGGATTTATTTCCTCTA
>Ga0055584_100002640_pt1 | contig 17686 bp, 15 predicted proteins | sample OSDHelmetaG_FD_58716 | JGI IMG/M metagenome (GOLD analysis project Ga0055584, IMG submission 58716) | Pelagic marine sediment microbial communities from the LTER site Helgoland, North Sea, for post-phytoplankton bloom and carbon turnover... | ecosystem: Environmental > Aquatic > Marine >... | reverse complement strand
GTGTCATATTCTTTCTACTTTTACCCTCAATTATTAGTGAATGATAAACCTACTGGGCGAATACGACTGTAAGATTGATAGCAAAGGGCGATTCATGTTTCCTGCTGGCTTAAAAAAGCAGCTAGGTACAGAGGCTGAAAAAGGTTTTGTAGTGAATCGGAACCTCCATGCTGATTGTCTTGTTGTGTATCCGATTGGCGAGTGGGAGAAATTAAATCATGGTCTTCGAAGATTGAATCGCTTGATTAAGAAGAATGATGATTTTGTTAGGCGTGTCATGGGCGGTGCGACTCCAGTTTCTCTTGATGGTGTCGGTCGCTTTTTAGTGCCGAAGCCATTAGCTTCAAGCGCAGAAATTGCTAAGGAAGTTGCTGTGGTTGGCAGTGGGGGTGTTATCGAGATTTGGAATAAATCCAAACGCACCAATGCGATGAGTGAAGATATAGATATCGAAGCTTTAGCAGAGGAGGTTATGGGTGATGTTTCATTTGGAGATGAGTAGCAGAGAATATCATTTACCCGTTCTTTTACATGATTGTTTAAATGGTTTGTTGATTGATCCTTCTGGAATCTATGTTGATGTAACTTTTGGAGGTGGAGGTCATTCTCGAGCGATTCTCGAAAAACTAGTTTCGGGGCGTTTGATTGCTTTTGATCAAGATGCTGATGCGCTAAAGAATGTCCCAGAAGACAATAAATTCAATTTAGTTCCGCAAAACTTTAAATACTTGAAAAACAATTTGCGTTTGTTGGGTTGTAACAAAGTTAACGGTGTTCTTGGAGATTTAGGTGTTTCTTCTCATCAGTTTGATATTCCAGATAGAGGTTTTTCAATTCGGTTTGATGCTGATTTGGATATGCGCATGGATCAGAGGTCGAAGTTGACGGCATCAATAATCTTGAATGAGTATTCGGAAGATGATTTGTATCGAATATTTCGCACTTACGGAGAGATAAGGAGTTTGGGTCGTTTAGTTTCAACCATCTTGAGCGCAAGGTCTTCTGAGAATATTAAGTCAGTGTTTCAGTTTAAAGAAATGATTGCTGATTGCATTGATAAGAGGAAGCCATCTCAGTATTTAGCGCAGGTTTTTCAAGCATTGCGTATTGAAGTGAATGACGAGATGAATGTTTTGCAAGATTTTTTAAAGCAAAGTGCCGAAGTGTTAAAGCCAGGCGGAAGGTTGGTGATAATGTCATACCATTCTTTGGAAGACAGGTTGGTAAAAAACTTCATCAAGTCGGGGAATTTTAAAGGAATGATTGAGCAAGACTTTTTCGGAAATGTTATAAAGCCATTTAAAGCAATAAATAATAAGGTAATTACTCCTTCGAATGAGGAGTTGAAAGTAAATAATCGCGCTCGCAGCGCAAAACTAAGAATAGCAGAAAAGCTATGATGAGAGTAGTAAAAAATAAATCGAGAACAAAAAAAGGTAAGAAGCAGAATTTCTTTAAGTCTTTGGTTGGGCTTGTTAATGGAAATGCTTTGGCTCGAGAGGAGTTCGTAGTTCATTTGCCTTACTTGATGTTTTTGTCACTCATTGCATTAGTTTATATCGTGAATGGGTATTGGGCCGAAAGTGCCGTTAGGGATATTAATAACTCCTCTATAGAGCTGAAGGAGATGCGCTCAGAATATATCACAACGAAATCAGATTTGATGTATATCAGTAAACAATCCAAAATTGCTGGAATTGTTGAAGAAAGAGAACTAGGCTTGAAAGAGTCTTATACTCCACCTAAAAAAATTGTTGTTAAATCCAGAGAATTTTTAGAAGTCGAGTAAGAGCAATGGAAGAAAAGAAAGACATATTGTGGCGTGTATACTTAGTGTACTTCTTTATGTGTCTTTTCGGGGCGGCTATTGTGGGGAGAATTGTCTATATTCAATTTGTTGAGGGCGACAAATGGATATCTAAGGCTGAAAACACCACTACTAAGCTAAAAGACATTGAGGCTGTTCGCGGAAATATCTATGCCGAAGATGGTAGTTTACTAGCTACTTCTATTCCAATTTATGAAGTTCGTTTTGACCCTAATTGCGATGCACTTAAGGATGTGGTGTGGGATAAAAATATCGATTCACTCTGCATAAGCCTTTCAATGTTGTTTGCTGATAAAACTGCTACAGAATACAAGCGGGATTTAATAGGTGCTAAAGAAAATGGTGCACGGTATCATTTGATCAAGAGAAATGTAAGGTATACGCAATTAAAGAAGATGCGTGAGTTCCCAATTTTTAAAAGAGGACGGTATAAAGGCGGTTTTATTTTTATGCAACAGAATAAACGTCAAAAGCCATTCAGACAATTAGCAGCGCGAACGATAGGATATGATAGAGATGGTTTAAAGCCTGTTGGCCTAGAGGGTGCTTATCGCACAGAGCTAAAAGGTGTTGAAGGTAAGAGGTTGATGCAAAAAATTGGCGGTGGTGTTTGGATGCCTCTTAATGCTGATAATGAAATAGAGCCAGAAGACGGCAGTGATATTGTTACCACAATTGATGTAAACATACAGGATGTTGCGCAGCGTGCATTATTGGAGCAACTGGAACTGCATAATGCTGACCATGGTTGCGTAGTGATGATGGAAGTTTCGACTGGCGATATAAAAGCTATTGCTAATTTATCTCGAGGAAAAGATGGAGATTATTACGAACAATATAATTACGCCATAGGAGAAAGTACTGAGCCCGGCTCTACTTTTAAGCTAGCTTCGGTAATCGCTGCTCTTGAAGAAGGTCTCGTTAATGTCACTGATAGTGTAGATACTGGTAACGGACGTTACAATTTCTATGATCAGGTAATGACAGATTCTAAGTTTGGTGGTCATGGAAAAATGACGTTTGGTGAAGCTTTGGTTGTGTCATCTAATATCGGAATATCTAAAGTTATTAATGATGCTTACTCTAAAAACCCACAGGCTTTTGTGGATAGATTATATAAAATGAATCTTCAGCAATCTCTTGGTGTTGAAATAGCAGGAGAGGGTGAGCCATTGATTAAAAGTACCAAGGATAAATCTTGGTCCGGGGTAACACTGCCCTGGATGTCGATTGGTTACGAAGTGCAGATGACACCGCTTCAAATCCTAACTTTTTATAATGCCATAGCTAATGATGGTAGAATGGTGCAGCCGAAATTTGTAAATGAAGTTCAGGTTCGGGGAAAGACTATTCGAAAGATTAAAACACAAGTAATTAATGAGTCGATTTGTTCAAGGTCTACTATCAATAAGATAAAACCGCTTCTTGAAGAGGTTGTAGAAAATGGTACAGCAAGAAACTTGAAGAACGCACATTTTAAAATCGCAGGGAAAACAGGTACAGTTCAAATTGCTAACGATAAATATGGTTATAAATATGATTCTAAGGTAAGTCATCAGGCATCTTTTGTGGGCTATTTTCCTTCTGAAGCGCCAAAATATTCTTGTATCGTAGTGGTAAATGCCCCATCTAACAACGTGTATTACGGAAACTTAGTTGCTGGACCAATATTCAAAGAAATTGCGGATAAAGTTTATGCTAATAGTGTTGAAATTCATGAGGAATTGCAACAACAAGAATTGATGGCAAATAACACAATACCTGTTTCTAAAAACGGAAATCAAAAGGATTTAGTTAAGGTCTTCAAGAAGCTAGCTGTGCCAACTGATGTGCAGTCAATAGATAATCAATGGGCAATTACTAAAACGGGTGTTAAGTCGGTAGAAATTCAAGTTAGAAAGGTGGTTAAAGGGTTGGTGCCAAATGTTGTTGGAATGGCTGTTACAGATGCCGTTTTTGTTTTAGAAAATGCCGGACTTGGTGTAAATATAAATGGAAAGGGAACAATAAAATATCAGTCAATAAAACCAGGATTACGTGTTGAAATTGGAGATCAAATAACGCTCGAATTGTCTTAATGAAGTTATTAAAAGACATATTATATAAAGCAGGCATTGACGAGGTCGTCGGTTCTACGAATGTAGCTATTGAAAAAATTTGTTTTGATTCTAGAGCTATAACCAAGCTAAGTCTATTTGTGGCAGTTCCTGGGACACAAGTTGACGGTCATAATTTTATTAATCAAGCGATAGAAGTTGGTTCTGTTGCAATAGTTTGTGAAAAGTTACCACGAAATTTAAATAGTAAAATAACTTATGTAAAAGTTGAAAATTGTAGTAGAGCTTTGGGATTTATAGCATCTAACTTTTATGAGAATCCATCAGAAGAAATTAAGTTAGTTGGCGTTACAGGTACTAACGGGAAAACAACCACAGCAACATTATTGTATGATTTGTTCAAATCATTAGGTTATAAGGTTGGTTTACTTTCGACGGTTCGAAATCTAATTGGCAATGAGGAAATCCCTGCTAGTCATACCACGCCAGATGCTTTGCAGCTAAATGCGCTTTTGCGTGAGATGGTCGGCAAAGGTTGTACCTATTGTTTCATGGAAGTTAGCAGTCATTCGATTGATCAACATAGAATTGCTGGGTTGAATTTTGATGGGGCCGTATTTACAAATATTACGCATGATCACCTAGACTATCACAAAACATTTGATGGTTACATTAATGCCAAGAAGGCGTTTTTTGATGACTTAAATGAAGATGCTTTCGCTTTAATTAATCTAGACGATGTGCATGGAAACGTAATGGTTCAAAATTGCAGGGCTAAGAAGAGCACCTATGCTTTAAAAACAATGGCAGACTTTAAATGCCGCATCATTGAAAATCAATTCGATGGTTTGGTTTTAAGTATCGATAATAATGAAGTTTGGACCAAGCTTATAGGTTCATTTAACGCCTACAATTTATTGACTATTTACGCAGTTTCTATTTTGTTAGGAGAGGATAAAATGGATGCACTAACTTCTTTAAGTAAGTTGGTTTCTGTTGAGGGTCGCTTCGAGTATTTCAAAACCGAAAATAACATCACCGGAATTGTGGACTATGCACATACTCCCGATGCCTTAAAGAATGTTCTAAAAACGATTAATGATATCCGCACAGGAAACGAGCAAGTTATTGCAGTTGTTGGATGTGGTGGGGATAGAGATGCTGATAAACGCCCCAAAATGGCTGGTATAGCTTGTGAATTGGCAACAAAAGTTGTGTTCACGTCAGACAATCCTAGGACAGAAAATCCGGCTACAATTATCGAAGATATGCATAAAGGAGTTGCCCCCCAATATTTCAAAAAGACTTTGTCAATTCCGGATAGGCAGGAAGCGATAAAAGCGGCAAGTGCTATGGCGAAAGAAGGAGACATAATTCTTGTTGCAGGGAAAGGACATGAAAAATATCAAGAGATAAATGGAAAGAAAACGCCATTTGATGATAAGGAAACTTTAATACAAATGCTTCAAATAGTTACAGGTTAATGTTATATCACTTGTTTCAATATCTTCAAGAAATGAATGTACCAGGTGCTGGTGTATTTGGCTATATTTCTTTTAGGGCAGCGATGGCTGCAGTTGTTTCACTTGTAATTAGTTTGTTGTTTGGTAAGAGAATAATAGCCTTTTTACTTAAAAAACAAGTTGGCGAAACAGTTAGAGATTTAGGGTTAGAGGGTCAAATTGAGAAGCAAGGAACACCGACAATGGGAGGCTTAATTATCATCGCCGCCATTGTAATTCCAACATTGTTATTCGCTAAACTTAATAATATCTACATAATTTTACTACTCATTACTACACTCTGGTTAGGTGCGATTGGTTTCACTGATGACTATATCAAGGTGTTTAAAAAGAACAAGGAAGGGTTAGCTGGCCGATTCAAAATTGTTGGCCAGGTTGGTATTGGTTTAATTGTTGGGCTTACTGTTTATTTCCATCCTGCTATCAAAACACGTGTTGAAATTCCAATTGAAATTATTGCTCAAGTTGACAGTTCATTAGTAAGTGCAGTGTTAAGTGATGATGGGAAAACAACTTATTTGTTAGATAGAAAGTCACCAAATACAACGATACCTTTTGTGAAGAATAATGAGTTTAATTACTCCTCAGTTCTTGGTTTTATTAGTAATGATTTAAGAAGTTACACATGGATAATTTATGTACTAGCTGTAATATTTATTATAACGGCCGTATCGAATGGGGCAAACTTGACAGATGGAATTGATGGATTAGCGACAGGTACTTCTGCTATTATTATGTTAACAATTGGAGTATTTGTTTATCTATCTGGTAATGTAATGTTTTCTGATTATTTGGATATTATGTATATCCCAAATATTGGAGAGCTAACCGTTTTTGTTGCTGCATTTATTGGAGCTTGCATAGGATTCTTATGGTATAATTCATATCCAGCTCAAATTTTCATGGGTGATACCGGAAGCCTTGCTATTGGAGGAATTATCGCAACGCTCGCAATTCTAGTTAGAAAAGAGCTGCTGATACCTGTATTGTGCGGCGTGTTCTTTATTGAAACAATTTCTGTGATGGTTCAAGTTGGGTATTTTAAGTACACGAAAAACAAGCTAGGCGAAGGGAAACGTATTTTCTTAATGGCTCCACTACACCATCATTATCAGAAAAAAGGACTACATGAATCAAAAATTGTTTCTCGGTTTTGGATTGTTGGCATTATGCTAGCAATAATAACTGTTGTAACACTTAAATTGAGATAATGAAATGAAAAATTTAGTTGTTCTCGGTGGTGGAGAAAGTGGCGTAGGGGCAGCTATATTAGGATTAAAAAAAGGTTATAAAGTATTTGTTTCTGATAAAAATAGAATCAAAGAAAAGTATAAAAAAGTTCTTTCAAATCTTGCCCTTGAATGGGAAGAGAGGCAGCATTCTGAGGATTTAATATTTCAAGGAGATTTGGTTGTTAAAAGTCCAGGAATACCCGATACAGTTCTGCTGGTCGAACAGTTAGTTGAGAAAGGTATTGAAGTTATTTCTGAGATTGAATTTGCAAGCAGATTTACCGAAGCTAAAATGATTTGTATAACGGGAAGCAATGGTAAAACAACAACAGCACTCTTGTTATATCATATTCTTAAAAATGGAGGCTTAAATGTTGGGTTGGCGGGTAATGTCGGAAAAAGTTTAGCGTTGCAAGTAGCAGAAGATAATTTTGATTGCTATGTGCTTGAGCTAAGTAGTTTTCAGTTAGATGGAATGTTTCGTTTCAAAGCGGACATAGCTATATTAATGAATATTACGCCAGATCATCTCGATAGATACGAGAATGAAATGCAGAAATATATCGATTCTAAATTTCGAATTAGTCAAAACCAATCTTCCAAAGATTACTTCATCTATTGTCTGGATGATGAAAATATTACTAAAGAGTTATCTAAAAGAGATCTCAAAGCCCAGCTTATTCCATTCACGATAAAACAAGATTTAAACGAGTTACAAGGAGCATACATAAAAAATGAACATTTATTAATTAATTACCAAAACCAGGAATTAAATATGTCAATATACAAACTAGCATTAGAAGGCAAACACAACATTTACAACTCAATGGCCTCGGGAGTTGCGTCTCGCATTTTAGAATTGCGAAAGGATGTTGTTAGAGATAGTCTTACCGATTTTCAAAATATAGAACATCGAATGGAGAAAGTAGTAAGCGTGCATGGTATCCATTTTGTAAACGACTCCAAAGCAACGAATATTAACTCGACTTGGTATGCATTGGAAACTATGCCTGCACGCGTGGTTTGGATTGTTGGTGGTGTCGATAAAGGAAACGATTACTCTATCTTAAAAGATGTAGTTAAAGAAAAAGTAACTGCAATTGTTTGTCTGGGGAAGGATAATACCAAAATCAAAGAGGCGTTTAAAGATACTGGTGTTTCTATTGCTGAAACGGGTTCAATGGAAGGTGCGGTACAGTTTGCTTATCAGTTGGGCCAAAAGGGCGATACTGTTTTGTTAAGTCCTGCATGCGCTAGTTTCGATTTGTTTGAAGATTTTGAAGACAGAGGGCGACAATTTAAAGAACAGGTAAGAGGGTTGTAGAATCAAGTAATTGAACATTAAGTGTTAAAAAGTATTTATAGAGTGACTACGAGTATATAAGAATGCTGTGTAATATTACAATTACAAGAGAACAATTAGTAAACTAAAACAAATGGATATGAATACAAATGTTAAGAAAAGCGGAGTTTCTCAAAGAAGTTTGGCTGAAAAATTAGTTGAATCAAGACTGTCGAATGTAGACGAATTCGGAGGTATAGAGCATAGGTTAGAGTTAATCTCAAACGTTAACGGCGTAGATTATGTCAATGATTCTAAAGCTACAGATGTTAACTCTACATGGTATTCTTTAGAGTGCATGGATAAGCCAGTTGTATGGATTGTAGGGCTTTCAGATTTGGAAACTGATTACACGATTTTTAATGATTTGGTTAATCAAAACGTAAAAGCAATTGTGTGCTTAGGTAAAAACTTTAACGGGTCATTAAACACATTAATTGAAAGAGTAGATTCCTTTTCAGAAGCTTCTTCGGTAGCGGAAGCAGTGCAAATTTCGTGTTCACTTTCAGTTGAAGGTGATGTGGTGCTATTCTCGCCAGCTTGTTCAAGTTTCCACTTGTATCAAAATTATAAGGATAGAGGTGAGCAGTTTAGAAAATCTGTTTTAGAGTTGCCTCAGAGGTAATTATTGCAAATTCAATACCATCGTTGTTAATATACTGAGAACAGGTAAAGTAGAGTAAAATTCAAATAGTAGCGCATTGAATAATATTTTAAAATATACTAAAGGTGATCGAGCGATTTGGCTTGTAGTTTTATTTTTGGCTATTATTTCAACTCTGGTTGTTTATACCTCTATCACCTCTTTGGCTTACCGTCATCATAACGGTAACACTTTTTATTATCTATTTCGCCACTCTACATTCCTAATAATAGGGCTTGGGATTATGTATGGAATCCATAGAATTAAATATAGTTATTTTTCACGAGTAGCACAACTTGCATTGTATATTTCAGTACCGCTACTGATTCTTACATTATTAATAGGTTCTAATCTGAATAATGCGAGTCGCTGGCTGGTGATTCCGGTTATTAATCAGTCTTTTCAAACTTCCGATTTAGCAAAACTGTCATTGATAATGTATGTAGCGCGAATACTTTCCATTAGGCAAGATGTAATCAAGGATTTTAAGAAAGCATTTATTCCAATTGTTTTACCAATTTTCGTAGTTTGTGGGTTGATATTTCCTGCTAACTTTTCCACCGCGGCTGTTCTTTTTACCGTTTGTCTGGTGTTGATGTTTATTGGAAGAATTAGTTTAAAGCATATTGGCGCTATGATAGGTTCAGGAATCGCAGCAATTGGGTTAGCATTTTTGTTAGCGATGTCGGTGCCTGGATTGTTACCTAGAATTGATACGTGGATCGCAAGAATTGAAAACTTCTCCAGTGCAGATAGTAAAGGAAACTATCAAGCTGAACAGTCAAAAATAGCCGTTGCTGCTGGTGGTATCACAGGAAAAGGTCCCGGTAAAAGCACCCAAAGAAATTTTTTGCCACACCCCTATTCTGATTTTATTTATGCCATAGTTTTAGAGGAGTATGGTTTGATCGGGGGAGTTGCTGTTCTCATGCTATACCTAATTTTATTATATCGAGCAGTGCGCATTGTTGTGAAGAGCCCTAAGGCATTTGGGGCATTATTAGCTGTTGGGATAGCATTTATGCTTGTTTTCCAAGCCATGATCAATATGGCAGTTGCTGTTAATTTATTTCCTGTTACCGGTCAGCCTTTGCCAATGGTAAGTATGGGTGGAACGTCAATTTGGTTTACCTGTATTGCAATTGGAATTATCCTCAGTGTTAGCAGAGGAATAGAAGGTGAATCAACCTTAAATAGGATGACTCATGCAAAAATATAGAGTTATTATTAGTGGCGGTGGTACAGGTGGTCACATATTTCCGGCAATTGCGATTGCAAATGCGCTAAAGGCAAAAAGCGCAAACATTGAAATTTTGTTTATTGGCGCGGAAGGTAGAATGGAAATGGAAAAAGTTCCTGCTGCAGGTTATAATATTAAAGGATTATGGATAAGTGGTTTGCAGCGAAGTCTAACGCTTAAGAATCTGAGTTTTCCATTCAAACTTATTAGTAGCTTATTTAAATCAAAAAAAATATTAAAGCAGTTTAAGCCTGATGTTGCTATTGGTGTTGGAGGTTATGCTAGTGGACCAATGTTGCACGTAGCTGCTAAATCTGGAATTCCAGCAATCCTTCAAGAGCAAAATTCTTATCCTGGAATCACTAATAAATTTTTAGCAAATAAGGTGCAAAAGATTTGTGTAGCCTATGATGGTATGGACCGTTTCTTCCCAAAAGAAAAAATTATGTTAACAGGTAATCCCGTTAGAAAAGATATCCGAAATTTGGATGGGAAAAAGCCTAGAGGAGTTGAATATTTCAAGATTGATCCTAACAAAAAAACACTTCTAATTATTGGTGGAAGTTTAGGTGCTCGAACAATTAATCAGGCCATTGAAGCAAGTTTAAATAAATATGCTGAAAATGATATTCAAGTCATATGGCAAACAGGAAAAGCATATTTCGACAAGGCCAAGATGGCATGCATCAAATATGCTAATAATGGAATTTATGCTTACGAGTTTATTTCAAAAATGGATTATGCGTATGCTGTTGCAGATTTTGTTGTTTCAAGATCCGGAGCTATTTCGGTGTCGGAATTGTGTTTGGTGAAAAAGCCTGTAATCCTTGTTCCTTCTCCTAATGTAGCAGAAGACCACCAGACTAAAAACGCTATGGCTTTGGTAGTTCATAACGCTGCGTTGTTAGTAAAAGACGTTGAAGCTATTGATAAACTTGGAAATGAAGTATTAAACTTATCCAATAATATAGAATTGCAAGAAAAATTGAAGCAAAATATAGGGCAGCTTGGTAAAGCTGATGCTGCTGAAGTTATAGCAAACGAAGTAATTTCTTTGATTGGAAAATGAGTTTGGAAAAAATACATAAAGTATATTTTATAGGTGTTGGAGGCATTGGCATGAGCGCTTTAGCGCGTTATTTTAACGCTATCGGGAAAGAGGTTTTAGGATATGATAAAACTGAAACCATTCTTACCAATCAACTAGAGAAAGAAGGAGTTAATATTCACTACACAGATTCACCTACTTTAATTCCTTCAGAGCTTGATTTAGTTGTCTATACACCTGCAGTTTCCAAAGATTTAAAAGAATATAAGCATTGCTGGGAAAAGGGTTACGTCATGAAAAAGCGTTCAGAAGTTCTTGGTATCATAACTAATGAGTCTTTCACTTTAGCAGTAGCAGGAACTCACGGAAAGACAACTACATCATCTATTCTGGCGCACGCACTTAAGCGGTCAATTGGGTGTAATGCTTTTTTGGGAGGAATTTTAAAAAACTATAATACGAATGTTTTACTTACCGAAAATGCTGAAAAAACTGTGGTTGAGGCGGATGAATACGACCGCTCTTTTTTAGAACTTCATCCGAACATGGCAATAATAACTTCCATGGATGCTGACCATTTAGATATTTATGGCGACCACTCTAAATTTCTAGAATCGTTCGAATTGTTTTCAAGGCAAATTCGGCCTGGGGGATCACTAATTCTGAACAAGCAGCTAGAAAACAAACTAAATCCTGGTTGTGATGTAATAACTTATTCCATATCAGAAAAGGCCGATTATTATCTTGAGAATATTAAAGTTGTCGATGGGTATTATGTCTTTAATGTTCAGGCTCAATCTGGGTTGATTTCTGATATCAAGTTCGGATTACCTGGAAGGCACAATGTTGAAAATGCGATTGCTGCAATTGCAGCTGCAGACCAACTGAAGGTTTCTCATCAAGAAATTAAATCTGCATTAGAGTCGTTCAAGGGAATCAAACGCCGATTTGAGTATATCATAAAAAACCACGATTTAGTTTATATTGATGATTATGCCCATCACCCAGAGGAGCTAAAGGCGACTATTTCTTCTGTAAAGGAGTTATACCCAGAAAACAAAATTACGGGTGTTTTTCAACCCCATTTGTACAGCAGAACAAAGGACTTCGCCGACGACTTTGCTAAAAGTCTAGATTTGTTAAACGAGTTAATTTTGTTAGATATTTACCCATCTAGGGAGCTTCCAATCGAGGGAGTTACCTCTGAAATGTTATTAAGGAAAGTAACGATTAAGAATAAATCTATTAGTACAAAAGCAGAGTTGATTCCGGAGTTACGACAAAGAAAACTAGAGGTATTGTTGACTATGGGCGCTGGCGATATTGATAAATTGGTAGAACCAATCAAAAACGAATTATTGAATTGAGTAAGGTATTGAACATATCATCTTGGTTATTTATCATAGTAGTAATAATAGCACTGCTGGGTTTTGTAGAAAACAAAAACGTTGATGTAGTATGTCATAGCATGGAAATATCAATCGATCGACCGAATAAAAATTTCTTTGTGATGGAAGATGACATTAGGGACATGGTCTTGAATTTAGGATATGGCGAAGGAATGCGAATTGATTTAATTGACGTTGCTCATCTAGAAAAATTATTGAATAACAATTCATCAATAGGTTATGCGGAGGTATATTCAACTATTGATGGAATATTAAAAATTGAATTGAATCAAAGAAACCCAATTCTAAGAGTATTTAATGAAAGCGGGGATAGTTATTACATTGACGAAAATGGATGGATGATGCCTTTATCTGATAAGTTTACTTCAAGAGTTTTAGTGGCGAATGGCTCGATAAAAACATCATTTGCTATGGGCTATGAAATGAATGTTATGGATTTAAAACAAGAAAATCAAAGGCTCAAAGATTTATATCAATTGTCTTCTTTTATAAATAATGATAGTTTTTTGAAAGCGCAAATTGTGCAGATATATGTAAAAGAAAACGGGGATATAGAATTGATACCAAGAGTAGGGAACCAAGAAATCTTATTCGGAAAAGCGGAAAACATTAGAGAAAAATTTGACAAACTAATGATATTTTACAAGCAAGGACTGAGTAAAACGGGTTGGAACGGGTATAAGAGAATAAATTTAAAGTATAATAATCAGGTAGTTTGTACCAAAAAGTAACCTTATGGAAGAAGGATCAGAAATCGTTGTAAGTTTAGATATCGGCACTACAAAAATTGTTTGTATGGTAGGGCGTAAAAACGAATTCGGTAAACTGGAAATTTTAGGAATGGGTAAAACTGAATCTGTCGGTGTTACTCGAGGAGTGGTCTCTCACATTACCCCTACGGTACATGCGATTGAAAAAGCTGTTAAAGAGGCAGAAACTAAATCAGGTGTCGAAATTAATGTTGTTAATGTAGGGATAGCTGGCCAGCACATTAAGAGTATTCAACACAGAGGAATACGAACTAGAAATAGTTTAGATGATGAGATTTCGCAAGGGGACATTGATCATTTAATTGATGATATGTATAAGTTGGTAATGCTTCCAGGAGAAGAGATAATTCACGTACTTCCTCAAGAGTATATCGTTGATAACGAGCAAGGTATTCGTGATCCTATTGGTATGTCAGGCATACGTTTAGAAGCGAATTTTCACATCATAACAGGACAAATGGCCGCCGCAAAAAATATTTATAAATGCGTTCGTAAAGCGGGACTGGAAGTTGCTGAATTAACGTTAGAACCTTTGGCATCGTCAGAAGCAGTTTTAAATGATGAAGAAAAGGAAGCTGGTGTTGTATTAGTTGATATAGGCGGAGGAACAACTGATGTAGCTATTTTTCAAGATGGAATCATACGCCATACTGCCGTGATACCATTTGGGGGGAACATTATATCAGAAGACATAAAAGAAGGGTGCACAATTATTAAGAAGCAAGCGGAGTTGTTAAAAGTGAAATTTGGTTCGGCACTAGCCAGTGAAAATCAAGATAATGATATTGTCGCAATACCTGGATTGAGAGGACGTGAACCAAAGGAGATTTCGTTGAAAAACTTGGCACATATCATACAGGCAAGAATGGAAGAAATTATAGAGCAAGTATATTACGAAATAAAGAATTCTGGTTTCGAGAAAAAGCTAATTGCAGGATTGGTTGTAACTGGAGGAGGATCTCAGCTGAAACATGTAACTCAGTTGTTTGAATACATGACAGGCATGGATACGAGAATAGGATACCCTACAGAACATCTTGCTTCAGGTGCCGAGGAGATTACTAGCCCAATGTACTCTACAGGGGTTGGCCTAGTGATTAAAGGTTTTGAGTATAGCGCAAGACATGCCAGAAGTACTTCTTCTGTAACAATGCATTCAAAGAAAAGTAAAGGAAGCTTTTTCGATAAAATACTTGATAAGAGCAAGGTTTGGTTCGAAGAAGATGCCGATCACGATAGTATTTAATAAGATAGTAACCCATAAAACCCATTATTATGCAATTCGATTTACCAAAAGATCAGTCATCAATCATTAAAGTGTTTGGCATTGGCGGAGGCGGAAGCAACGCAGTAAACCATATGTATAAACAAGGAATCAAAGGTGTTGATTTTGTAATTTGTAATACAGATAATCAAGCATTAGACATAAGTCCAGTGCCGTTAAAAATTCAATTAGGAAGCAGCCTTACTAATGGAAGAGGTGCTGGTTCTATTCCCGAAGTAGGCAAGAATGCTGCGATTGAAGATATCGAACAAATAAGAGAAATTTTATCTAAGAATACTAAGATGGTATTTATTACTGCCGGTATGGGTGGCGGAACTGGTACAGGTGCTGCGCCAGTTATTGCTCAAGTTGCAAAAGAGATGGGGATTCTTACCGTTGGTATTGTGACAATGCCATTTTTGTTTGAAGGACGAAAGCGAAAATTGCAAGCCTCTGAAGGTATTGAAACAATGCGCCAATCTGTTGACACCTTGCTGGTAATAAACAATGATAAGCTCCGTGAGATGTTCGGTAATCTGAGTTTACGGGATGCTTTTGAACAAGCAGATAACGTGCTAACCACCGCCGCAAAAGGCATAGCCGAAGTAATAACAGTAACAGGGGCAATCAATGTTGATTTCGAAGACGTAAGTACAGTAATGAAAGATAGTGGTGTAGCTATTATGGGTTCTGCCACAGCTGAAGGAGAAGACAGAGCGGAAAAGTCTGTAGCTCATGCCTTAGCTTCACCATTGTTAAATGATAATAATATTGATGGAGCTAATTATGTGTTATTGAATATCACTTATGGTGAACAGGAAATCATGATGGATGAAATAGCAGATATTACAGATTACATTCAAGCTGAAGCGGGCAATTCAGCCGATGTTATATGGGGCCATGGATATGATGAAACTCTTGGTGATTCTATTTGTGTTACTGTCATCGCAACTGGGTTTTCCTCAACTCCAGACACAGGAGAAATTAGAGAAGTTCAGAAGAAGGTTGTTAGCCTTGAAGCCGATTTGCCAATCAGTTTGACTCAACCGATTAAAAATTCAATATCATCGAAAGAGGAAGAAACTGGAGTAAAGCAGCATGAATCAATAGAAGAAGAACCATATATGGTTACTCCATCAGAATCATCTCAGAAGGAAATGTCATTCGATATAGCGAACTCTAATTCGGTCGAAGACGATCCTGTTGCTGATGATCTTGCAAACGAAACACCAATTAATGAAAGTCCGGTTGCAGAAGGGACTGAATCTCCTGATCAAACATGGGATTTTTCTGGACCGTCTATACCAACATCTACATGGACTCCTGATTCAGCTAACGAATCAACAGACAACAACAAATCAGACGAAAAAGTTGAAAATACTGCCTGGGAACCTTTTATGAAGGAAACAGACGAAGAAAAATCGATAGAGGAATCTTCTACCGCAGAATCGCCGACACCTGATCCTGAAAAGAGCTACGAAGAACCTTACTTAAAGCAAGAAGCTCCTGCGGTTACCCCAGAAGAACAGCAAGCTCGTTCTTCTGATCGAATTGGTAAATTAAAGGAGCTGAGTATGCGTTTAAGAACTCCATCTGGAATTGCGGATATGGAAAATGAACCAGCGTACAAAAGAAGACAGGTAGAGCTTGATGATGTGGAGCATTCTTCTGATTCACAAGCATCTCGCTATACTTTAAGGGACGATACTGGTGCTGATGGCGAAAATAGAACAACACTAAACGACAACAATTCATTTTTACATGATAATGTAGATTAAAAAGTTACGCGACTTGAACCTAATATTTGAACCCCAAAGTTATTAACTTTGGGGTTTTTAATTTTCATATCACAACTATGAGTTTAACAGACCAAATCAACGGAGACATTAAGGATGCAATGCTTGCTAGAGAAAAAGACAAACTAGATGCGTTAAGAGCCGTTAAATCAGCCCTATTACTTGCCGGAACAGAAAAAGGAGCTGATGGTATTGTGCCTGAAGAGACAGCTCTTAAAGTGCTTCAGAAGCTAGTTAAACAGCGTAAAGATGCAGCGACTATTTATATAGAACAAAACCGGAACGATTTGGCCGAACCGGAATTATATCAAGCAGATATAATAAGTAAATATCTTCCTGCCCAAATGGGAGAAGAAGAGGTCAAACAAGTTATCCAACAAATTATTGAAAGAACTGGCGCCACCTCCCAAGCCGATATTGGAAAAGTGATGGGACCTGCTATGGGTCAATTGCAGGGTAAAGCAGAAGGAAAATTAATTTCTAGTGTGGTAAAAAGGTTGCTCGCAATATGATAGCAAAAGCTTTGTGCTAATTTTTTAGTGAGTATTAGCGTTAGTATTTAGTTCGAATAATCATAGATTGTTATGTTAATCATGAAGACTATTATTCGGATGGGTTATTTTATTCATAAAATAAAATCTTTTAATAATGATATGCGATGTGTTAATTAAATAAAGGAATTAGCATTCAATTAAGCGTTTAATTTCCTCAATATAAGGTATTAGAGCCATCATCGCGCTAATAAATCTTAGCCCATTAAGATTTTAAGGAAACTTTACCCATAAAGTTAATGCGAAGTAAACTATTATTTCCTTAGATGGCAGTGGAATTTATTGTTGCTCAATTCGAATAGCCTTAGAAACACTAATAAGCTCACCATTATAGAAGGCAATAACAAAGGCATCACTGAGGCCAATAGATCTAATCTTTATCTTTATTTCTTCAACTTGTTGATAATTGTAAAAAACACCTGTTCTGTATCTGTAAAGTCCTCCGGCAATAGATTGACCATTTATCGGATAAAGTCCTTTGTAAATATCGTATTCCGCAGGTAGTAGTTGCTTGTGATATAGACCTAATTGGACGCTGTATATTAGGCCATCAGGAAAAGGCTGATCAACAGGAATGGGATTATTTTTGTCGTAATACCCTTCTTTGTCAAAAGAAAAAATAGATGTGCTACTGAATTCAGATTTTATATAACCATTTCGCTTTGCATATTCGGCAAGTTGTTCACGTATGCTTTTTAATTTACTTTCGGCACCATTTCTTTTGTCTGCCAGAAGCTGTTTTTCAGATATAGCTTTGTCAATTTCATTTTGTATTTTTTGTCTTTCTTCGTCAGAATCAGCATTTGCAAGGTCCTCAAGCAATTTATCGATTATTTGTTGTTTTGTGGCCATTCTTTTTTCGTACATTTCAACAATCGTTGTATATGTGGCTTCGTCAACTTCTATTCTTCTGATTCGATTCATTTCTTCTGCAGAAAGTGGTGCTGTATTATCACTACCTCCTTCAATCATTACCGAATTAC